>ERZ773264.776-NODE-776-length-43998-cov-4.659058_pt1 | contig 43998 bp, 51 predicted proteins | sample MGYA00511910_ERZ773264 | MGnify/ENA primary metagenome ERZ773264 (study PRJEB29015, sample SAMEA2737739) | human gut metagenome | biome: human gut; feature: human-associated habitat; material: faeces | place: China | collected 2012 ...
AGACATTGCTGTCCGGGCGGTCGAAGTAGTTCCTGTAGGGATTCTCCCCGCAGATTTCCGGCGCGTTGACGTAGCGCTTAAGGTTCGGGTTATTCGCCCCGGTTGAGTGGATTATGATACCTGCCGGGCTGCCTGTCGGCATGGGGCGGGCGGCTTTGAACGCTCCGTTGTTCCGGGCGTATGCTTCAAATGTTATCGCCATTGTCGCTGTCCTCCTTCTCCGTATCCGCCTTCTTCTCAATATCGCCCCTGATACGCTTCGCAAGCTTCATCAGGAACGGCGGGAGCTTCACGCCTATATCTATCATATTCTCCAGGACGGATATCACCTCGTTGCACATGAGCCACGCACAAACGACGATCGCGCACACGAACGACACCTCAAGCTGAATCCCGATGTTGTTCGCAGCGTATGTAACGAGCCAGTCCATCACGCCGCCGACCACCACGAGTAGCCACATGCAGACCTTCTTCACGATTCCCCGGAACGACTTGTAGCTGCTTATCTTCTCGCTGCGGTACTTTGCCGCCGCAAGCCCGGTTCCGTAGTCTATAATCTGGAGCAGCACCAGCAGCAGGAACGGCACGGCTACCACGCCGAGCCACGCGAACAGCGCCGAAAGCAGCGCCGTGAATCCGATTTTTTCAAGTTTGTCCATTTATCCCTCCATTCCCGCAAGCTCCGCACGGAGCTGCGCTGCTTCTTCCTCAAGCGCCTTGAGCCGGGATTTATCCTCATCTGTTCCGACGCCCGCAACTATTGCAGCAAGTGGGCGTATTCTTTCCCGGTCTATCTCAACGAATCTCCGGGATATCTCGGCGGTGCGCAGCCGATTTTCCCGAGCAGCACGCTGCTCGTCATTTTCGCGCGGTTCGATGATTTCATCATAATTCTGCGACATATGCGTATCCTCCTTCTACTGCCTTGACATCTGTTATCGCCCTCATGCTTGGGCGAAGATTGAGCGGGTCGATATCGTTCGTAGTTCTGACCTGGTAGAATCTCTGGCACTTCGCAAGCTCCGCAGCGTAGTCGGGCGGAACGAACGGCGTCGCCAGTGAACCGCCCTCCAGCTTCGCCCATGCGAGTTTCAGGGAGTTCCCGGCTTCGGTGCCCTTGTTGAACCCGATGGAGACTGCGGAGATGTATTCGCCATCTGGCAGGTCGACCGATACCTTGTTCACTCCCTCGCGAAGCGCCAAAGTATAGTAGCTGTCAACGTAGTCCCCGGCTGCGGTCACAGTGCGGATACGCGCGGCCCATACTCCGGTGACGTCCGCTGCCTTGAGAGATAGCGTGTATTTTCCCGGTGGAAGCGGGAACTCAAAATCCTGCCAAAAAGCGTGGGTTGTTGACGACGCTGTTACCGTAGAGGTGAGCTTCACACCGCCGGAAATCGGCGCTGCGCTGCACTTCCCGGGAGAATACCATCTGTCGACCGTGTAGCCGGAGGTGTATTCAGCCTGCCCGCGCTGATTTACCCGGAAATCCGGATTGATGAGCAGATTCGGATTGCTCAGCCCGTCCCAGGCGGACTTCTCCTCGGCAGTAACGTGAATATCCGCATTGCCTGCGTGGGCTTCGAGAGCGGCTCTAGCTACATCGTCCGCGCCCGAGCCGCCGGAAGCCGCGGAATTACGAAAAGGGTTCGTTGAGTAATCGCTCCCGATGAGCTGCACCGAGCCCGTGCCCTTCAGGTACACCGTGCCGTTCGCGCCGTAAACGCCAACGGACTGACCCGCAGGTATGCTGACCGTGCCGTCAGCACCCGCCGTAATGCCCGGAGCTCCAGAAGCGTACACGGTAGCCGTGCCGTCGTTCCTGAGCCAGGCGTTTGTGCCGCCTGAGTAATTCACCCTGATTTCCGCGCCCGTGAGCGCGATAGTCTTTGATGTCATAATTTATCCCTCCAAAAGTACCTTTTTGCCGTTAAAATACAGGCTGCCACCCGCTGTATACAGCTTATTTCCAGCGGAATATATTTCGAAATCACCTTTATCCATAAAGATTCCCATATTACTGTTTACCAGCTCTAATCTAATTTGCTCGCCCGAATCAGATACAATTTTTATTCCATTATTTTTGTTAAGCTTAATGCATTTTTCTTTGCCATCAGAATACTGTTGTACTATATTGTACCCGTCTTCGTTTGCTAGAATATAAAATCCCGGCGGTGCTTTCATTTCGAAGTAGTTCCAGCTAGGGCTTGCTTCAATGTTCAGTGATTTTACACCATTTTCCGTTGTGGTTATGCCACCATACTCATTGGTTATGGCGGCAGTATTTGTCCCAGAAGTCTGCAGCTTTTCGGCTGTGCCGGAAGAAGCCGCTTCCATCGCGTCCATGCGCTTTTCCAGCTGGGATTTGGGCTGCGTGCGCTGCCTGGATCCTGTGTAAGTCTCCGCAGAATAGGCCGCTACCGCCGATTCCTCCACTGCTGACAGGGACGAGGGCATGCTGCATTTTATTGTGTGCTGCCCCCGGTACCTCCAGATCTGAGAGGTGATCATGCCCGTTGCATATCCCCGGTCGGTGTCTATAGCGCCGCCCCGCAGCCGGACATAATCCCCGATCTCAAGAGCAGGGTCGCCGGTGAAGCTCGAATCAAAAACACGATTCAGGCATTTGTACATCTGCAAAAGCTCATTGTTGAGCACCGCCGCGACATCGTCGTCGGAAAGCTCTGAAAGCAGCGGATTTTCGTTCAGCTCCATAACGGCAAGCTTCTCGCTGCCGCCCGCTGATATCTCCTTTGTGGAATACACCGCAGCGCCGGTTCGCCTGGTGAACAGTTTCGCAATGCGGGTCGTATCGTCCGAGAAATCCGTATTGAAGCGGATATTCCCGGCTATTTCACGCACCGGGACTATTACTCCGCCGTCGTTCCTCTCACATGTGAGCGGAACGAATTCCAGCTCGTTGCTGCGGCTGATCCTCGCAAACGAAGCGGTCATCATGCCGACATACATCAGCAGGTCGCGCTCCGTCTGGACACGCGCTGTGTTGATGTCAGCGGACTGTGTGCCGTTCGGCAGCGCTTCAAACGCCGTCTGTGTCATTCCGAAGCTTAACCCGGCAGCAGTACACGCTCCGCACACAAGCTCATACAGCGTTCCGGAGCGCTCGGTCGCCCCCACATCGAACAGCGCCATTCCGTCGAACGCAGAAAGCGTTACCGTGTCATTCCGACGCTTTATCGAGGAGCCGTCCACATAGAAGCGCCCGAGCGGCACCGTCTCGGACTTCGCAGCCTGCATATCGCTGTCGTGGTACAGAATGAACGCGAGCCGTATCGCCGCGCCGTCAAGGTCGCTGGTTTTCCCCGCGAAGCCTTTAAGGGAGCAGGAAAGCTCCCCAGAGTACACCCCGCCCGGGCGGAAGTCCCCGCGGCCGTTCATTTTCTGCGTTATAGAAAGAGAACCGGCGGCAATATTGTCGTCGGTCAGGTGAATTATAGTGCCGTCCCGAAGCCTTACCGCTCCGCTTATCCCGGTGTACCGGACCGGCGCTTTTATAAGCTCCTTATAGGTATCTGAAACATTGTACATATCAATACTCCGTGAATGACGTGGTGAAGCTCCACCAGCTCTTTTCCGGGTCGGAAGGCTCCCAGCGGAGCACCTCCGGTTCTCGGCTAGGGTCGGCGTAGCACTCCATCGTGCTGAACTGAACGTCGGCGGGCTGGTTGATGTCGAAGAACCTGACCTGTATCTTCGGGGGCTTGATAGCCTCGCGTATCTTCCGCAGGTCAGGGGTCTGCACTATCCAGGTGAACGACATCTTCCGGACGTCCGACCTGATGATGTCGCGGGTCGCATACATTGATTCCGACCGCCCGGAATTTTTGCTGTCGTAGTCCTTATAGAGAGGTTTGAAGCTGCTCGGCGTGGGCATTTCTACGCCGTCTATCTTGATTATCGAGGCGGTTTTCTCGGACATTGTTCCTCCTTTCCGGATCAAACGGATCATATTGCAGTTTATCCCAAACGTCAATAGCCGTTTGAACGGGTCTGCTCATTGTTCTGATACTGCGTTGTGTTTTCCGCTATAATTTGCCCGTCCAGGTCAATATAGTTGTGGAACTCTATTATCTGCGGTGCCGCCGAACTGTCGGGGAGCTGAACAGGGCCCGTCATTGCTCCGCCGCTGTATACTGCGCCCGGAATGCTGCTCTGCTGTGTGGAATAATCAGCGTAATCGTAGCCGCGCACCTGCCCTGTTTCCTCAAGGGACTGCTGCAAGCCGTAAGCGTAGGCGATACTCAGCATATCACCGTATCCGTTATCGTCGAAGAACTTCTGCTTTGCGCTGTCGGTAAGGTAATCATTTTTGACGGAGTTCAACGCGTCTGCCGCATTCATTCCCCGCTTCAAGCGTTCCAGGAGCGCGGAGTTCATGCCGTCGTACAGCGTTTCAAGCTCGCCGGACATCTGGTCTATCTTCATTACGTCGGCAAGGTCGTCAATAGTGATCTGACCCGTAATGTATTTAAAGAAAAAATCGCCCGTGCTTGTTGCTCCGACAGACATCAGCTTATCCTGAAAGCTGTACAGAGCGCTCCCCAGGCTCATGAATATTCCGTCCCAGACCTTGAAAGCCGCCTGCTGTATAGGCGAAGCAAAAGACTCTACCGAGTTCTGGATACCGGTCAGGAAATCCTCCACATCACGAAGCGCCTGCCTGTGCTCTTCCGCGTTCTGGTCTGTCCCGAACGCCTGATAGAGCGTACTGCCGATATCGTTCCAGAACTTGGTCCAGTCCTCGCCCCAGAGCTTTTTGATGCTTTCGTTCCACGCAAGGAGGCTGTCATACTGTTCCTGCCCGGAGCCGAACACAGCCGACCACATCGTACTGAACCCCGTCCCGATATCCCCGAAGGTAGTCGAGAACGTATCCGCCAGCCCGTCCAGGCTGAAATTATTTAGCTCGTCCATGCTGTTGTTTACGCCTGCGAGATCGTCGGTCAGCCCCGCGATGGAATCCTGCGCGGATTCTGCGCCGTCCACTATCGCGCTGAAATCCACGCCGCCGGTGCTGCTGCCGGAATCGAATACGTTCAGCGTATCGATGTCCGCGAGCTTTTTCTTGGCGGTATCCGCGCTCTTACCCAGACCCTCCATGCTGTCGGACAGGCTGTCCGTGCTTTCGGCTGCCTTGTCGGCTCCGGCGGCGGTATCCTCCATCGCAGCGCCTTCGGATTCGTTCATCTCCCGGGCGGTCGCTCCGACCGAAGCCACGATCGACAACAGTCCCGCCAAAATAACGAGCCACCCCGCCGCAGCCTTCATTATATTTGCGCGCTTTGCTTCCTTCGGAATGAGGATATTGAGCAGGCTGTTCCATTTCTCATTTGCGGCAGTCCACAGAGCGTGCGCCTTAGTCGCCGCCGGGATCGCTACAGCGGCGCCCACAGCTATCCCGAGCATTGTTTTCGCGCTCGGTGACATGCCGAGCAGGTACTGACCCGCGCTGTTCAGCCCCTCGCCGAGCGATACGACGAGCGGCGTTATCAGCTCCAGCCCGCCGCGCGCCATCGTCAGAAGCGTTGTGGCGGTCGGCAGGAGCTGCGTTCCGAGGTCGGCGGTCATGTTTTCAAGCTGCGCCTTTGCGGTCGTCAGTGAGCCGGAGAACGTGTCGTTTTCCCGGGCGTAGTTCCCGGCGGCGTACTCCGTCTTGTCAAGGAACATCTGCATTGCCGCGCTGACCTTCTGCTGCGTGGTTTCGAGCTTGCCGAGCCCCTTTTCCTGCGCGTACGCCTGGAGGGTCGTGTCGTTCATGGCAACGCCGAGATTGTCCATCATCGTAAAATTGCCCTTCGCCGCGCCGGTGACCGCTTCCATCGCGTCCTTGACGTCAACGCCCATGATAGAAGCCACATCGGAAGCCCTCTGCATGACCTGCTGCGACATCGCCGAAGCGTACCCGGTATCGAAGCCGGAGCCTTTCAGCAGAGCGCCCATCTTGTTTGCCTTCGCAAGGTAGTCGGATTCCGACAGCCCCATGTCCTTGTACGCGGTCGCAGCTGCTTTCCTCATGGATTCCGCATGCTCCGAGAACACGACCTCCACGCCGCCGAGCTGCTGCTCAAGCTCGCCGCCGGACATTATGCTGTCGCCGATTATCTTTCCGATACCGAGCGCCGCAAGCTTGTGCCCGAGATTCGTGAAGAAATTCCCGATATCATCGGTGGAACGTCTGGACTGCTCCTCCAGGTCGTCCAGCCTTCCGATTACATCGCCGATGGCTTCGTTGAACTTCCGGTCGTTCGCGGAAATAACTATGTTCAGCTCCTCAACGGTCATGACCCGCCTCCTCTCTGTAATGCTGATTGTGGACGGCCGCTATCCTCGCCATCGCCGCCTGCGAGCGCTTCCATGCCGGAGTATCGTCCTGCATGAGCGCCCCGAAATGCCGCTCCGGGGTCTGCGGGAAGCTCCTCGGAGCATTCGTAGCAAGCCCGGTCAGGTACGCCGTATGCCAGGCGAACACCGCGCGGCTCCGGGCTTCATCAGTGCGGCGCTTCACGGCGGAGCTGTTCAGGTCGCAGAGCTCCGCCGGGGTGAGGTCGTAGAACTGCTCCGTATATGCGCCGCAGTCTACTGCTGCCTTTCGTAGCTGGGCTATCAGTTCCCCCGCGCTGCACGGTCGAGGAGCTGCCCCTGGATTTTTTTTGCGGCTTCTACTGCCGACTTCGCGATGAACCCGCCGTTCTTCAGCGCGGTCATGACGACCTCGGACGCTTCCTCTATGGTGCCGCCGTTGTCGACGAACTCGTCGTACGCGTCGCACGCCTCGTTATGCGAGATATCAGCGCCGCATGCGATGAACCGTGTCAGCACTCCGACCCTCTGGCAGCGGGAAAGTCCCCGCAGCAGGTCACAGTCAAGCTCGGATTCGAGCTTCTCAGCCCGGCGCGCGGTGAAGCGCAGCTCCAGGCTCTTTTCGTCTGAGATCTTCAGATATGCTCCCGTCATGTGTTACCTCCGTTCCACTCAAGCTTGCTTTCAAGCGTAACGCTGAGAGTGTACTTCATAGCCTCGCCGACGTTGCCGCCGTTAACGTACACGGTGGGCTTGCCCTCCCAGGCGTAGGAAGTGCCGTCGGGATAGTTGAGCTTCCACTTTATCTTCGCACCAGCTTCCTCAAGCTCCTTAAGCTTTGCGAAGTTCTTCTTTATCATCGTTCCGGCGTCAGGGTCTTTCTCCTTGTTGTAGAAAAATCCGAACTTCATGTCGCTGACGTCGGGAATGCCTCCGATGTAGCGCTCGTTAGCGTCGCGCATGTTCGTCACCTTGACCTTGGGCGGGTCGGCGCCCATATCGGGGTAGCTCTCCAGACCGTACAGCTCAAGCCATGTTGTGCCGTCGTCGGAAGAAAAATCAAGGTGCGTGTCCTTTGTTAAAAGCTCCATATTTACCTCCTGTAAACTAGTCCTGTGTGTTCGTCTATCGCCGCGCTGAACGTCAGCGTACGGCGGTGCAGTCCGTCCTCCCGGATATCCGCGCCCGAGTTCCGGACGAATCCCCGGGATATCAGCCGCGCGGAGATTTTCAGCGCCGTTTCAGTGCAGCGCTGCAATTTCGTGTCGTATACGTCCACCTGGAACGACACCGCCGCAAGCCGTTCCTCGCCGGAAATTATCGTGCCGGAACCCATGTCCAGCGGCGTGAGTATCGCAAGCGGGAATTCCGGAACTATCTCCGGGAACTGCGGCTCCAGCCGGACGATATCTTCCACCAGCGGCGGAATTATGATGTTGATATCAAGCATTGTCTATAGCCTTTCTCAGTTCCTCCGCGACGATGGCGTATATCTTCTTTTCCTCGTTCTTTCCGACCGCCGCCCGGAGGAACGACTGCGCCCTGTGCCCGTGCGAGGTGTGCCAGTTGCCCTGTTCGTCCTGCCAGCGCCAGAGCAGCTTTGCAGTGTGCGGCACTCCCGGGTCGCCCTGCGTGCCGGTACCGTACTCCACGAATATCGCGTACTCCTTGTTGGTGCCGACCGTGACTACGCCCGGCGCGAGCCGCTGTACCCGGATACTGTTCCGGAGTTCTCCGGTGTCCACCGGGCAGAGCAGGACGGCGTTTCCGCGTATTTTCTCGCCGCCCTTGAGCAGGGCGCGGTCGAGGACCTTTCCGCTGTCCGCGCGGACGGACTGCATTTTCTTGATAAGCTCCCGTATCGTCATACCAGCTCGCACACCGCCTTCCTGACGTTTCCGTAGGTAGTCACCCCTCTGACCTCGTAAGTGCCGCCGGGGAGCTTCACACGGTCGCGTTCGCGGATATCCGTTCCGGTATCGCAGTAAAGCTCCACCGAGCGGCTGAACTTCACGCCGTACTGTTCGGCGGTGGCGTTATCAGAGAGCGGCTGGACTTCCGCTCGGATATTTCCGGCAGGCTTCCAGCGCGTTTCAGAGCCGATGTAGGCGCTTTTCACGGCCGCAGGGCGGGAAAGCGGCAGCGTTTTAAGCCTGTTCTGTATCAGCCGTATAAAGCACCCCCGCCTTTCTGGGATAGTTTTTCAGCCGCGCAAGAAGCTCCGGCGGAAGTCCGTCGAAGCTCTGGGAAATTCCGCCCTCGCTGCGGGAGGATTCGCCCTCAGCGCCGCGCTTGTTGTACGCTATCACTGCAAGCTGAACCTGCACGGAAACGAGCCTTTCCGGGACTACATCACGCCCGATATAGTCGCGGACGGAATCCTCCGCGTCCGACAGCAGGGCGGTTATTAACCCGTCCTGCGAATCGTCCGTTATCCCGGCAAGAAGCTTGAAGCGCTCAAGCGGGGTCATGCGCCGACTACCGCGTCGAATACGGCGGAAGCCGCTACGGCCTTATCGTCCACAACGGAAACTACAGCGACCTTGTTTCCGGCAGTCGCGGAGATAATGCCGTCCGCAGGGACCTCGGTGAATCCAGTCGCCGCCGCGCCGAACTTCGGAACAGTGACGGAGCTGTCTGCCTTGTACATCAGCTTTCCGGCGGCGTTGCGCGCGATCCTGAGCCTGCCCCTGCCGGAACCGGCGGCGGTCATGGACGCTCTTATCTCGCCCATAGCACCGAAGTGAACGCCGACGGAGCACTTCTTGTTCTCGGTAACGAACGCGTCGTAGTACACCAGACCCTCGACAAGGTGACCCGCGATACCGGGAGGATTGTCGTGGATCTTGTATTCTGCGAGCTTCTCCGGGGAGCACACAGATTCGCCGTAAGCGATGATGAACGACGCGCCGGCGGGCATTCTGCTCTTGGGAACGGCTACTATCTTAACACCGTCGACGTCGCCGACCTGCCCGGTGATGAGCATGTTCTGCGCAAGCTCGGAAGCCTTGGTGTAGCCGTCGCACTGCTTTATCGCATTGAGGAACGCGTTGGAAACGTACGCCACTCTGCCGACCGCAGGCACCTCGTCGTCGCTGATGGCGCTGTTTATCGCGAGAAAATCACTGTATGCGGTGGAGTTGCTGGTGGCGCTGACCGCTACGTGCTCAGCCTTGTTCGCGGCGGTCTTAAAGCGGTAGGCGTCCACCTCCGGAATAACTACCTGGTCGAGCTGTCTGCGGAGCGCCTTTGCCGCGTCGCGGATACCCGCCGGGGAATCCACCGCGTTGGTGGCGTCAATGGTGAACGTGAACGAACGCTTCTGAGTGAGAGTCAGCTCCTCGGTGGTGTCCTCCAGCTCCTCGGGGTTGCCGTAGCGGTTGGAGCCTGTCGCCTTGTAGTCGTTCATTTCAGCGGTTCCCATGCTGTAGACCTTGACGGTCTGCGCTCCGGTGAATTCGTACTTGCCGCCCGCCATCGAAGTGGTGAGCGCTCCGAGCCTGAATACTTCGTCGACCTTATCTGAATACTTTGTTGCGAGATTTACTGCCATTAAATTTACCTCCTGTTAAACTCCCAGTCCGTCAAGGAATGGGTCCTTTGCGCCGGGGTCGCCCTTTTTCGGGGGAGCTCCGGCTAACTTCTTTGCTACCTCCGCGCTGACGGCGTCCGTGAAAGCCTTCGCGACTGCCGCCGTGCTTGCTTCGATGCCGTCGGGGTCGGAGATGTCCACAGCCCCTACCAGAGCGGCGGGTACGTTCTTCTCCGCGAGGTACTCCTTTGCAAGGGCGGTGCGCTCCCGCTTCGTCAGAGCGGCTTCGCGGTCTGCGAGAGCCTTTTCCTGCTTCTCGCGCTCATGCTTCGACTTTTCGTCTGCTGTCATAGCGGCTACGCGCTCAGCCTCCGCCTTTTCGTCCGCCGCTTTCTTCTCCCAGCGCTTCTGGCGCTCCGCGATGATCTTGTTGAGCTCTGCCTGGGTGAACGTCTTTTCAGCGGGCTTTTCCGGTTTGTTTTCCGCCTCCGGCTCGGGCGTAGATACGTTAGGATCACCTCCGGCGGTCTGAGCGCCGCCCTGCTCCTGTGTGGTCTGGGTTGTCTGTTCGTCTGCCATAGTTACCTCCGTTTATAGCCTGTCGGCTGTTATTCCGCGCGGGCTTTTAATGTCGTCAGCGTGTTTCGGACATGAAAAAAGCGCCGTGCATTGCTGCATAGCGCTTAATTATTCGTTTGAGATTCTAGCTATTATTTCAAGCTCCCGTTCGCTGAGGTGCCAGCGTTCTGCTTTCTCGCGTTCTGCTTTTACCTGTTCCGATACAAGCCACCCGCAGCCGAAAACCCCCTTTTTAGCTGTCCTCTGGGAATCCAGAGCCGAAATACGCACACTCTCGGAACGTGGAACAACAAACTCTATTCCGTACCTTGCATAGGGATAAATCGCCGCTGTTGTCACCAACTCCAAAGGATATGAGTATTTAGGAACATACTTTCTAAGCGCTGCGGTGTTTGCGGTATTAGCTTCATCGACAGCCTTGTAAAGCGTTGGAGAAGTCCGCGCCCTTATCTCGTGCGGTTCGAGGTTTGTGACGAACGACGTACAGATAACTGCGCCGTTTTCGTATTCGATATCAACGCCTACCGGAAGTACCGTGCAAAAGTCACCATATCGGCAGCTTGTCAGAGTAGGAGCGAACAGGAAGAATTTTATATCCCGCTCAACGTAAAAGCGCACGATTTTTGAGAGTATGGAAAACGGCGGATTGTCCACAACAACCCCGCCGCTGTAATCTTCCTTTTCATAGTTGCCGCCGGGGTAGAACGGGCGCGTGAATTCCGACTTGTCGAGCTTGTACTCGTTCGCCACCCAGTCCGCTATTGCCTCATAGACAAGCGGCGGAGTGTAGCAGTCGTCAGTCGTTTTCTTGGGCTTGAACTTCTCGACAAACCCATCATAATCTTCAAACTTTTCTTTGTTCTGGCTTGTTGCCATTTGTTCCTCCTTTCAGGGTAAAGAAAAAGCGCCCCGAAGAGCGCTTGATTATTTGAATGAAAAAGCACCCTGTTTGGCGCGGGGTGCTTAGTTTATTTAAGTTTTAGCCCATGTTTCTTTTATAACGGAGCCGTCATTCATACACTCGCGGATAACGCAATGTGTTGCATTTTTCTCCTCAACTTCGTTGTTTTTATCGTCCAAAAAATGTATTTCTGAATAGTCGCCGCCATTGGGGGTCTTTTCGTTGATTCTTTCGAATGCCATACAAATCACCTCTCAACCATATTATAGCACTTTATTTTTCAAAATGGAAGCCCTGTTGGGAAATTTTTTCGAGAATTCTTTTGCATTTTGCGCATATTCTGCAATGCTCTCCGCAAAATCTTCTGCCGGGGAATTTTCGCCATATGCTGTCGGCGATTTACTGCCGGACAATTTCTTGTCCTCGGCAATAGCTTTCTTCCATTCTTTTTCTTCGCTGAAACGTCCGCCGCTTACTGACAGATTGGTGTCGATATAATGCCCAGCTTCGTGGCAGTATGTTCGCACAACATAGTCAGAATCATGAGGGCGATCATATCGGTAGAATGTGATTTTATCTCCGCCTGTGGCATATGAATGCGTAAAGTTTTTGTACACTCTCTTCCAATAACTGTCGTCAGGATTGTAATAATCAACGAATTCAATGTTTTTCTGCGCTTTCTTCTTGACTTCTTCGGGCACTTTTTGCCAACAACTTATCGCCTGCTCGGGCGTCATGGTTTGATGAGCCGAATCGTAATTCTTGGGGAAAATGAAACTCACCCCATCAGGAGTAGTATAAACGACCGCATTTGATTGTACCGACGTATTATATCCAAAGCAGTATTTCTTTTCCTCTACACGACAATTAATACCTGCTATCGGAATTGTTGGTGCCGGGTCACTATTTTGAGGGTCAACATATTTCTCTTTCCACTGCTCATAAGTCATACCCGCCGGCACCTTAACGGTATTCCCGTCCTTATCCCTAGCCCGGCGCTCCAGTCCTTTCAGCTCATCGTCCCCGAAATCCGCTATGGTAGTCGAGCGGCAGAACGGGTGCATGGGCGGGTAGTTCGTGCCGGGCTTTGCCTTTGCGAGGTCGAACACCTTGCCGTCCAGGGCGGCGCAGCATTCGCAGGTGCGGCTGTCGAGGGTCGCTACGAACCTGTAACGCTCTATCCCGGCTTCGCCGTACGCCTTTGCCTGCGCGGCGTTCGCGACGTACGCGCTCTCAGTCCGGACGATTCTCCGCGCGCAGAACGCGTTAACTCCGAACTGCTCCTGGAATATCCGCGCGGTCTTTTCGCCGGAACGCCCCGACAGCATACTGACGAGAAGCTCGCTTTTCAGCCGTGCAGTCATGCCGCTTACGTCCTTCCAGATACGCTGTGAGTAATTTCCGCCGCTCCAGTTGGAACGCAGAATCCGGTCAACGTCCTGCCGGGGGAACTTCGAGAAGCTAAACCCCAGCCCCGTGCCCTTCTGAATGCTGAATATCTCGCGGTAATAGCTGTCCTCCGCGACATTCCGCAGCGCCGACGTGACGTGGCGGTTCTCGGTCTTGTACAGCTCCCGGCAGCGGCGGTTGATGTCCTTGTTCAGCTCCTCAATGCGGGTAATGCGGTAGCGGTACGCCCCCGCGCTGTTTATCGCATTCAGGAGCGCTTCGCGCCGTTCCGGGTCGCTTACCTGCTGAGCCGCCTTGCGTAAACGCTGGAGCGCCGAACCGTCCCCTCCGGCGGCGTTCAGTATCTTCTTGGCTTCCGCTTCTGAGATACCGAACGACTGCATTCCGCGCATGACCGCCTTGACTTCCTTTTCGAGATACGCGGAGGTCTGATTTATCGCCGCGTTCATCTCAGCGGCGGTTTCCTCGGCGGTGCCCATGCGGTCGTACATGTCCTGAGCGGCGCGGCGCTCCCAGTAATCACGGCTGTTCATCGGTCATATCCGGCGGGAGGTTCGGGAAATCGTTCTGCCGCTCCCTGACCTTCTCGGCGGCTCCATCGGGGTCGTCCACAAAGGGCAGAAGCCCGAGCAGGATTTCCCGCGGAACCATGTCGCGCAGCTCGGAAACAAGCTGTGCGACCTCGGTTTCATTGACCGGAAGCGCCCTGGTGAACTGTATCGAAATATCCCGGCTGCTGATAGTGGCTTTCCCGGTGGTACTAAGCCAGTTGCAGAGAAGCCGCAGGCGCTCCTTCAAACCCTCCCGGAAGTAGCGCTCCTTGATTTTCGTTATCTGCTCGAATCCGAGGAGCTTATAGCGCATTGCAACGCCGGAAGCGTTCCCGCCGAAGCTCTCGTCGCTCATGCAGGGGACGTTCGCGAACTTGTGTATATCCTGCTCCAGCGACTTGCGGAGCACCTCCACGCTGTTCTCATCAAACTGCCGGGTAAGCCACTCGGCGGAGCTGTCTGCGTCAAGCTCCAGCAGTCCGTTCTCCCGGAGCGCCTTATAGCTTTCGGATTTCTCGTCGTTATCGTCGCCGAGGACTGAACCCTTGATAAGCAGTATCGCCTCGACGAACTGCTCCTTGTCGTTCACGCGGTCGCTCTGGAGGACGTTGTACGCGTCGATGAGCGACAGCACCGGCTCGAAGTCGCTGCCGCAGGTGGAGTTGTTGTATATCTCGATAAGCGGCACCCCGCCCATTCCGTGAGGTCTGCTCTCAGCCCCGCCGGTGACAGAAAAGCCCGTGTCGGTCGTGAAATGCATGACATTTTCAGTATCGCAGAGATACACGGAATACCCGGTATCCTGGTTCGTGACGCTGTCGTGGAGCTTGTAATAATACACCCCCGCGACCGGCTTCTGCCGCACCGTGTCGTCGTAGATAACGAACGCCTGGCGCGGGTCCGGGGAATACAGCCGGGGCTGTCCGTCCTCGTCGGTGTAGATGAACTCGTACGCCGTGCCGAATATGCTATCCTTCTGCGCGAGGTCTATGTCCTGAGTGTCGCTGTCAGCGGCTCTCAGAAGCTCCAGGAGCGGCTCTATGCCCTCGCCGGAATACTTCACCGGATTGCCCGCAAAGTAGCCTACGCAGGTGTCTGAGATGTATTTTGCGTGATTGCACACAAGCTTGTTGTTCGCAAGGACTGAACGCTTCTTCCGGCCGCATATCGGGTGATCGCCCTCATAGTAGCGCTCCAGCGCGTCGTATCTGGCGTGCGTGTGCCGGATATGCTCCCTGATGAATTTGCAGGCGGCCTCCGGCGTGACCGGAGTTTCCCGCGATATCGTGAAGGGCTTTATCATCAGTAAATGCCCATCTCCTTTCTGTTGCCGATTCTGGCTTTCCTGCGCCCTATGTCGTTTTCAAGGGCGTATCTCACCGCGTCAATCGAGTGGTTATCCTTGTCCGGGAACTCGTCCCGGAAGCCGCCGTTGCCGTCCGGGATAAGCTCATACCCGCAGAACTCGCGCTTCGCGTTCGGGCAGGTCACCGGGTCGATGACTATTTCCGCGAGGTTCTGGAGCCAGGTTATGCCGTGCTCGACTGACCCCGTGCCTTTCTTCACGGCGGTGATTTTCAGCCCCCTGGCGCGGAGTTCGTCGTTGCTGCGCGGGTCGGCGGATTCGGCGTATATCGTGCCGTTCAGCGGATTTTCAGCCCTTATCGCTTCCGCGAGCGGGTCGTACTTTATGCCGTAGCGGTAGATCTCACCGAATATGTACAGCCGCCCCTTTTCGAGGGCGCAGACAACGTATGCGGTCGGGTCGGCGGCGTAGCCCCAGTCCAGACCTCGATGGATATGCGCGAATCCGGCGCGTTCCTCCGGGGAAATTTCCCGCACCGTGATGTTCGGGAACACCTCGCCGCCGGTGCCGGTGACCTCTCCGAGATACTCGTGCGCGTAGGCGGTGGGGTTGTTCCTGCGGAGGTATTCCGCTTCCGCGAGGAACTGCTCCCCGAGCCATTCCGGAGGAACTCCGCGATAATCGGAATGGTGGACGAGCTTATCCGGCGCGGGGACTGTGACCTCTGCGTTTATCCAGTTGCGCTGGGACTTCGGCGGGTTATAGGTGTAGAACACCGTGAATTTACTGCCGCCGCGCAGCAGCGACTGATTTATCGTGCGTATCTCCTCGATCCCCGCGAACTCGTCAGCCTCCTCGTACCAAACGTACTTGATGTACCCTTTGTGCACCTTCGTGGATTTGAGCTTCTTCGGCTTGTCCGCGCCCCGGAACAATATTCGCTGTCCGGTGGGAGTGTACACAAGCTCCAGCGGCGACAGCTTCGCCTGCCAGAGATGAGAAACGCCGAGCTTGTCTATCGCCCAGAGGAGCTGCTCGTATACGCTGTCCTTGAGGTACAGACCGACTTTGCGAATCACTACGGCGTTCGCCTGCGGGTCCTTCATCATGCCGAGGGGTATTTCCGCGCCCACAAACGAAGACTTTGTAGAGCCGCGCCCGCCTTTCAGCCAGTAGTGGGTGTGCAGTCCGGCGGCAATATCGCGGTGGAGCACGTAGAACGGAGGCGCGATTATCTCTGTAAGGTTAGCCATCTGGGATATCGTCCACTATCTGGACTACGCCGCTGCCGGATACGTTCACCTTGTCGGTGAACAGCCCGAACCGCTTACCGAGGAGTTCGGCGGCTTTAAGACGTTCCTTTTCGTCCGGCGGCTTCGTTATAGTCCGTGCTTCGGAGCAGCCGTCGCCTACTCCTTCGACAACGACGACGGAAGCCTCGCTCTCGCCGCGCAGCACCGCCGTGAGGTACTCCATGACCTCGGCGGCATCGGCGGTGCGCTCGTTATGAAGCTGTTCAAGGCGCTCGTCGAGGTAGGCGCGGATAGTAGCATTTCGTAGCAATTTGCTGGCACAGGCATGCGCGGCGTTATCGTTTTTCACCTTCGGATATGCGGCTTTATACGCGCGGGTCCCGTTCAGATCTATCAGATATTCGTCGCAGAAACGCTTCTGCTTTTCGGTCATGGTGGTTCCTCCTTTCGGCATAGAAAAAGCGCCCGGGCGATTGCTTCGGGCGCTTTTCAGTTTTTCATGCTACCATTATAGCACAGGTGGTATAGGACATTCAAGGACATCTTATCTGAATAAGCGCCTGTCCGTGTAACCTGCATACCTGCTTATAGCTGTAATCCATTCGGACGGCTATCTCCTCCAGCGTAAGGCAGTTGATGTATTTCAGCTCCAGCAGATGGCGCAAACGCTCGTCCGAGACTGCCGATATCGCCGCGCGTATCTCCCGCTGGAGGTCTATGCTGCGGTCTATGTCCTCGTTTATCTCGCGCTCCAGGTCTACTATCCGGGCGGTTATCTCGCCGATACGGTCGCGGGGCGTTGAGCTGTGCGCGCCGTCCGAGCTTCCGGAGCTTACCGTCTGAGCTTTTCGGCGAAGCTCCCCGACCTGCTCCAGCTTCGCGTTTATGCTGTCGTTCTGCCAACGGTAGCGGGACAGGTATTCTTTAGCGGTCATTCGGCGCCCTCCTGTTCCAATCTGTCTTTGCTTCGGTCTTTGTTTTGTACAGAGCTGTTTCTTTGCCACACACTCTGCATTTGTACAAATAACCACGTTTCGTTCTCTGTCCAAATTTGCTCTTGCGATAAAGAGGCTCAGGATATCCGCCACACTTACATTTGAGTTTCTTCATCATCAGCCCTCCTGTTCCATTTGTTAGCAGCTTCCTGCATAGTTTCGCTTGCGCTCTGCTGTCTGATTTCGAATGCGCAATTAAATACATCACTGTGTGAAACATAATAGCTTACGAAGCCGTTTTCCAGACACTCCAAGCGCATAATGATCGCCTTGCCCCCGCAGAACGGGCAGGGCTTTAATTTGATTTCAGGCATCTGTGTCGCCTCCGTCTTTATCACGTTTGGGAGGGCAAAGATCCATCTTAGCGCCGCATGATTGGCAATAATTCGTCCGGTGCTTACCGCCGTGCGTTTTGCAGCTGCTGCATATGTACGGTCTCCATGTGTATTCGTCGTACGGCTTCTGATATATCCAGTACGCATGCACCACCGGAGCGACATCAGCGGCAGGCTCGTCCTGAATTGCTTCGTACGCCGCGTTTATCGCCTCGTCCCAGCCTGCCGTATAGCTTCCGGGTTCGGCACCACAGCCGCCTATATCGTTCAGAATCTCCAATGCGCGTTCGCGCGCTATGTATTCACTCATTCCTTGCACTCCTTTCCGAGCCATTCCGTCAGCAGAACCTTATCCCTGCCGCAGATCACTGCCACCGAACAATCATCTTCGTCCGTAATCTCCATAAGACTGTCCGAAATGATATCCGCTACATCTTTGTCCTCGTACTCAGAAAATCCGAGTGCAGCTGCGAGATGCTCACGATTAGTCATTCCCGCTCACCTCCAGATATGTTCCCGATAAATTCCGCCGCGCAAATCCCTCCTCGTGCAGCGTGAGCTCCACGAACTCCAGCGCGAGCCGGAGCTTTCCGAGCGGCGAATGCTCCTTGTAAATTTCGTTTACCAGAGCGCCCATGCGCACCCGGCTTTCCGTGTACTGCCGCGCCGCGTTGAGATTCCCGGTCAGCGCGTCTATGTCGTCGCGGTAGTCCTTGAGCGCCTTGTCGCGCTCGCTTCGAGCCTGCTCCCGAGTCAGCCCCTCATGCCGTGAACGATAGCCGATGTCCTGTATCCGGTCGAAATAGCGATACTCCGCAGCAGGGAACCCGTTGAAGTCGAGCTGACCATCGTAAGCCTGCCGCTCCAGAACCGCGAACTCCTCCAGATTTTTGAAGTTGTGTTTTACCATATTTTCGGAAAGGTGACGGGTATGACGGCTTACTATAACTTCTTTTATATATTTTATAATTTTCAAATTTTCTATAAAAGGGTTATATAAACCCGTCACACCCGTCACCCCTAAAATTTACCACCTTTCATTAATGATATAATTTCAGCCCTAAAAAGTACTTTCCGGTTTTCTTGGCGACCTTGCTGAACCGCTTTTCCATCTCCACAGAGAACTTCGTATTGCTCATCTTGAACTCCGTATTTGCCTCGCACCATGCGGAATAGGCGGCGTACAGCTCCGAGGATTTCGCGCTGAAGCCCTCGCCCACCTCGCAGCGGTCGTCGAGGAAGCCGGATATCACGTCCATCTCGCGGCGGTATTCGCGGGTCATGTCGAGGACGGCTCTCGGCTGTTTCAAGCCCTCCCTCTGCCAGAGGAGGCAGCCCTCGACCGCCCACCGCAGGATAGCCGGGTACTCGCGCTCCAGCTTGGACTTGAGCTGCCTGTCCACCTTATCGACGGGTATCTGCACCGTGAACGGTATCATATGCATTCTGCGCCAGATACCGTCGTCAGTGCCGCGGATTACGGGCTTGTGGTTCGTTGCCATCCACAGCTTGAATTCCGGCTTGAACTCGAACTCGTTGCCGTAGAGCTTACGCGCCGTGACCGCGTCGTCGCCGGTGAGCTGTTTTATCAATCCCTCGTTGAGCCTTACGCCCTCGTTCGGCTCGACGGTAGTCACCATGCGCGCGCCCTTTAATCTCGCGATATCGGAGTTTATGCCGTTTCCCATGCTGTTCTTCACCATGATGGTTTCCGGCTGGATATTGCTCACGTAGTCCCCGAATATCTCGCGCAGGACGTCCAGGAACGTCGACTTGCCGTTGCGCCCGGTGCCGTACAGGAAGAACACGCACTGCTCGGACGTATCGCCGGTCATGCTGTACCCGACGGCTTTCTGTATGTACCTGATAAGCTCCTTGTCGCCGCCGAAGATGTCGTCAAGGAACCTGCGCCACATAGGACAATCGGCGTTATCCGTAAACTCTACCGGGCTGAATTTTGTGATGAAGTAATCGCGCTTTGCCGGGACAAGCTGCCCGGTCTTGAGCGACAGCGTGCCGTTCGGGACGTTGAACGCCATCTTGTGTTTATCAAGCTGAAACGGCATTATCGGGATATGGTGCTGTATTTCTTTTAGCATATTCTCCTTGGATTTGGCGGAACGGCTTGCCTTGATGTGCTTTGCAAACGCTTTCGCGGTATCGCTGTCGCCACTGCTCTCATACCATTCAGATTCCTGACGCATTTCGTCAATAGCTTTATCTGCGGCTCGCTTAGCGACCCCGTCAAGGTCGGTCGCCCATCGGCAGCCGTCCCAGTAAAGGAACACCTTGTCGGTGTAGTTGTATCGGAAATCCTCGCCGAACAAGTCGAGAAACCGCTCTGCGTTGCCCATATCGTCGAACGTGTAGAGCTTGGGCTCCGCGGCACCGCTCTCGCCAGCTCTCGAGCCTATCTTAACCCGGAACTTTACGGGCGGCTGATAGATGTTCGTACACTGCTCGCAGGCTTTCCGGATAGTCAGCGCGCCGTAGGTCGAGCCGGACTGCCGCCTGTCCCACTTGTCGCGCATAAGCCCGGAATTCCGGAAGATCTCGTCCATCAGCGCGGCGTTGCGCCCCGTCCAGAACGCCAGCATGTTGCAGAACGCCATATCCGCCTCGCTCTGGCTGGAGTACTCCGCGAAGTTCCCGGCGTAGAGCGCCTGAAAGCGGCTGCCGTTCTTCGCGCGGCTTGCGGCTTCGAGCACTTCCGAAACGGAGCAGGGCAGCGGAGCAGTCTGGACTATTCTCTGCGCAGGCTCTGACCTTGCGCCGCCGAGATACTTCTCGTGGAGCGGCTTTATCGCCTCGGTGCAGTCCTCGACCGCCGTGTATTCTCCGATGTTGTTTCCCGTCACCGTGAAGAATCTTCCGAAATCGTACATCTCGACGTTCCCGCGGTGGCGCGCGCCTTTCGGGAGCTCGCCCCGGCAGAGAATGTGTATCCCCTTGCCGGACGGCGAAAGCTCCGCGTAGCTGCGCAGCGCATGAATGAACTCGGAAACAATGCCGTTCCCGCCGTCGAGGAACTCGCGGATATCCGGCTCGATGCCGTCGATGTCAACGCCGAAGAACGGGGAATTCCCGAACATGAATCCTATTCCGGAGTGCTGCTCCGAAGCCTTTAAAGCGGTGTCGAAATCCGTCCAGGTGTCGGGGTTGTTGCTCTGGGCTTTGCCGCCGGTGCGGGGGTTTATCGGAATCTTGCCGATGTGCTCCGGGTCGTCCGGACGCGGCTGCGGGACTGCTTTCCAGCAAATCCAGTTTGGCAGATTTTTCAGTTCCTGCGGTATACTTTCGTACATATTTGTACCTCCTGATAATTATTCCGGGGAAAATCTCCCCGGAACGAATATACCGTATCTTCAACTGCATTTTTCTGCATTAAAACGGATAGGGGTCGGAAGCGGGCGCGGTATTCTGAACCGGAGCGGGCATGGGAGCCGCAGTCTGCGCCGGCGCCGACTTGCCCTTAGCCTTGTGCTTTACTGCCGTCAGCGTTGTCGGCTCATGCCTGTCGATTTTTTCGTACCACTTGTCGTTGTAATCATCGTGATAGAGATGTACGCGCAGCGGCTTGCCCTTGAGTTCCGCGAGGAAGTCGTCAAGCCCGGCGTACTCCTTGCCGTCCGGGAGCTTCGCGGCGTTCGCTATCGCCATGAGCTGCCCGAAATTGTAGCCGCCTATGCTCTGGTCGTCCTCGTTCGGCTCCTTCTTCTTCCAGATGGAATCGAAGATAAGCCCGTTCTGGTACGCCTGCTGAACGTCGTTGCGGATAACGTACACGATGTTGATTTTGTCCTTGCCGGACTGCGTTCTGGCGACCTCTGCGGTGTCGATGATTACTTCGTAATCGCCCTCGGGCTTGAGCGAATTGCCGCCCTCCTGCGCCTTGCTGGTGTTGGTTCTGAATGCCATAGTATTAATCCTCCAATATTATTTTACGTGCTTCCTCAACGCTCCTCGCTATTCCTGCGAGAGCGCCGTTTGAGCGCATTCGTTCAATGAAATTCTGCTGTTCCGGGCGTACCCTCCCGGTCGGGGATTTCACCTCGATGAAGAACGCCCGACCGTCTGAAATCCGGAAGCCGAAAAGGTCGCTGAACCCCTTCGGAAGTCCGGTGTCGAAGTGCCGCCCGTCGTAGGTCACGCCGCTGCCGACGTTCGCCCGGAATATCAGCGCGATGTCGCCGACCCCGGCGCGTATGCTGTTCTGAATGTCATGCTCGTTCGTCTAAATACCCCCTTTGTTTTGCCTGATAATAAGCCCACCCAGGCTTGTAGCCTTTCCGCTTTGCGAATTCGCGTAATTCCGCGTAGCTGCGGCAGTTCTCGGCGGTATCGAAGTTCAGCCGGAAGCCCTCGATTTTTTCGAGCTTCGCGGCGTGCTGCTCCTCCAGTTCCCGGGACTGCACCGGGAACTCATAGCCGCAGAACGGGCAGACGCGTTTTTCTTCGTACGCTTCAGGGTTAAACGTTCGGAAGCACTGCGGACACATCTTCATCCTGACCTCGCTCTTTTCATGCGGCTTGCGGTCTTTCTTCTTAAGGCTCCATTCGCGGTCGTCGTCGGGCATGCCGAACCGCGCGTAATTCCCCACATGGTCGATTATGACGGCTCGTTTGCCGTCGCGGTAGCGCATGCACCTCATAGCCTGCTGAATATACAGCGTGAGGCTCTGCGTAGGGCGGAGCAGTATCGCGCATTCGCAGTCCGGAACGTCGAAGCCCTCGGAAATCAGGTCGACGTTGCAGAGTATCCGTATTTTCCCCGCGCGGAAATCCGCAATAGTCCGGGCGCGCTCCTCTTTCGGAGTTTCGCCGTCGATGTGCGCCGCGGGGATACCGGCGGCCGTGAATTCCTCCGCCATGCTCTTTGAGTGCTTGATGGAAGCGCAGTAGCAGACCGCTTTTTTTCCCGCCGCAAGCTGCTTGTAGTAGCCTATCACGTCCCCGAACACGGCTTTCTTTATCATCGCCTTTTCGATGTCCCCGGTGACGAATTCGCCGCGCTTTGTGTGCAGCCCGGTGAGGTCTGCAACGTTCGGCGAGTAGTAGTCGTACGGCGCAAGGCAGTGGTTTTCGATGAGCCATTTCGCGGTTACTCCGATGATGAGCTTGTCGTTGACATCGCCCAGACCGTCGCCGTTCAGCCTTATAGGGGTCGCCGTAACGCCGACACGCAGAACGTCGGGAAACTGGTCGTATATCTTCCGGTAGGAACTGGCAAGGCTGTGGTGGTTCTCGTCGGTCATGATAAGCCCGGGCTTCGGGAGCTTACGCCTGCATGCGGTCTGCACCATCATCACGTCGCAGAAGCGCATATCAACGCCCCACCGCACGAACGTCCGGACTATCTGCTCGACTAATTCCCGGCGATGGACGAGGAACAGCACGCGCCTGCCGTTGAACGTAGTCCGCCGGGCTATCTCCGCGAGAATGCAGGATTTCCCGCCGCCGCAGGGGAGCACTATGCACGGAGCCTTGAAACCCTCCCGCCATGCTGCGCGCAACTGCTCCACGAGGTCATTCTGATACGGGCGCAGCGGCATTTTCTGCCTCCTGTTTCAGCACCTTAGTCGCGCAGGCGGCACAGAGGACGCGCCCGAACTTCGCCGTTGACGCGGCGGTCAGCTCCGCAACTCCGCGCTTTGCTGTGGGCATTATCACCGCGCCGCAGTCCGCGCAGCGCTGCTCCGGGACAAGCCCGTAGAACGTCCGTATGCTCTCATCGACAAGGCGCAGGTCGTTCGGGATCGCGTACCCCGCGAACATTCCCGCCGGGGACTTGCAGCAGTCGTTGCCGTCGGTCTGGGTCAGGAACTGGTATCCGTTCTCAGAAACGGAGGTGCGCAGGACTATCGAGAACATACCCTCGATGTTGACCTTTTCATCGAGAAGCTTGCCGACCGTCTTAGCCTTGAGCCTGCCGTCCTCGCCGCTCTCGATATGGTGCAGGAAGTACACGATGGTGTCCTGGGGGAGCTGCTCTATGTAGCGGATAAGCGCCCAGAAATGCTCCGCTATCTCGGTGAACTTGTCGTAGCCCTTTTCCTTGCTGCGGCGCATGAACTCATTGAGCATGAGGTACTGGCTGTCGTCGACCACGACCGCCTTAGCCTTTGCGGACGACATGAACGACTTTATTTTCTCGAAGTCGTCGCTGTTGAGCGTTTCCGCGAATCCCCCGCGGAACGGCAGGAACTTTCCGTTGACGTTGACAAGCGCGAGCTCGTCCGGTTTGAAGTTCCGCATGGAGCTGGACTTTCCGCTTCCGGAAAATCCGAGAATTAAAACTGGTAAACCCATTGAAATCTCTCCTTTCACCGGAATAATACTCCGGCTGAAACTGCAAATTACTGCATTACTTTATGATCACCGAAACGGTGCGCCCGAGCGCCGCGCCGGGGAGCTTCTCGCCGGCTTTCAGCGCAAGCCTTACGGCGGTCTTGCTGATTTCGGGCTTCTTGTATATCAGCAGACAGTCGCGGCCGTTTTCGAGCGCCCATTCTATGAGCGCGTTCTCGTTCGCTATCTGGGCGGATTCGGGGTTGTTCCGGAGCGATATTTTCGCCTGTACCGTTTCGATTTTCGGCGTTCCGAGGTTCTGCATTTCCTGCAGGAGGTAGGATTTCAGCCGCTCCGCCGACTTCTCCTTAGCGCGGCGGCGGGCTGCGAAAATCTTCTCCTGCTCCCGGAGGTCTTCGGCTTCTGCCGCGAGATTCTTGATTATCGCTGCGATATTCCCGGCGCTGGCTTCGAAGTCGGCGGCGGCTCCGTCCAGCCGCCCGAGGACTTCGGCTATCATGCAGGCGCGGAAACCCTCCACATCGCTGATGATATTGCCGTCGTCCACAGGCTTGCCCGCAACGTACTCCGGCTCCCATGCGTAGGCAAGCTCAAGCTGCTCCATGATGTCTGCGTACTTGTTTCCGAGTTTGAAAAGTGACATTATACTGTACCTCCGATTGATGATTTCACGCTGTCAATGAGTTTGACAACCTTCTGCGAGTAGGTTTCGTTGTTCTGCCCGTTGATGTACTCAACGAGCCTGTTCAGCGCGTCGTAGGCGCTCTTGAGATATGCGTTGAACGCCGCCGTGTCGTCTGCTTCCGCCGCCGGAACGGGCTTATTACGTTCCTCCTCGAGCTGCCGTTCGACCTCTCCAAGCTGGCGCTTTAGTGCGAGGTATTCCGCTTCTGCCTGTTCGCGCTCGGCGTTGTTCTGCGCGACCAGCTTCTCGTAAGCTGATACGTCGATGTAGTTGTCCGGTATCTTCTCAACCGTTTCGGTCATTACCTCTATCGGGCGGTTCTCAAGCTCCTTTATCTGCTTTTCCAGGGCGGTGGCGCGTTGGTCGAGGGTGTCCCTGGTTTTCTCCAGAGCCGCGATGGTGTCCGACTTCAGCGCGAGGTCGGCTTCGGCGGCGGACTTCTCCGCGACTGCCTTGTCCTTGTCGGCGCGAAGCTGCTTTATCTGCTGTTCGAGCTGCTTTACCGTCGCACTTTCGAGGTCTGTCCCGGAGGTTATCTGCTCGCGTTCCTCCTCGGAAATCTTAGCCAGAAGATAGAGCTTCTGAACGCCGATTTGTCCAGTCGACTGGACAAAATCCGGAGGCAGTTTCTCTGCAACTGCTATGTAGCTGTACACCTGCGAACGCTTGAATCCGGTCTCCTGCTCGCAGTACTCGCCGAAATCCGAGTAGCCCAGCTCCTTGTAGAGCTTGCTGTCGCGCATCTCCTTGAATCCGGCACACATCTCGTAGAGGTTCTGCTGTGCGAGCTGCGCCGATACGATTATCTTCTTGTTGAGGTTCAGCGCCCGGAGGTATTCCGCCGTCACGGGCTTGTCCGGGTCTGCCGGGGATATTCTGCTGTTTGGAACTATCATGCGGTTTTCCTCGCTTTCTCTAATACTTTGCCTGATTTCTTAAGTCTTTTGCTGAACTGGCGGAAGAGATACTTCTGATATTCAGCTTCGAAGTCCTTGATTTCCTGTGGTTTCGGTACGCCGTGCTTCGATGGGACATTATTGCCGTATCCGTGGCATTGGCGTATCACGCCCATATTGTCGATTTCCATAGTGTAGAACGGTTTCCACGGACGGGCCTTCGTCCTCAGGAACATAATGTTTGTATTACCCGCCGCATGCTCGCCGATGTATCCGCCAACACAATGGTCGAGCCGTTTGCCCTCCATGATTATCTCCCCGACTGACTGAGGCTGTATCACGACGAACCGGCCGCTTTCAAATTCCAGCCATTTTCTGCTGTTGATCCGCGAGACAAGTGCGTCGTTCATTTCGGTATTTTCTTTGTTGCTGATTAGTTTTGTTAGCCTGTTGTGGGCTTCCCAAAGGTTTCGGGGCTTGCATATGGCGGTATCGCGGACGTTGTAATCGAGCTTGACGCACTGCTTGAGATAATCCAGCCATGCTGTCGAGCAGGCGTGCGTGTCCTGACCGTTTGTCTGCCTGCCTATATATCCCATCGTCTTTTCGTGCGAAAGCCCTGTCAGCTTTGATATATCGACTATATTGTCGACCGCTCTGCCGAAACGCTCGTGCTTCTCGATACGCTGAGCAAAGTTTCCGGATACTTCAAGCTTACTGCGGAACTTCAAATAGCTGCGGTATGTGTCTGTAACACTGCTGCTGTTCCTTATATAATCCATCTCGTCCGAATTGAGGTCAAGCGCTTTCTGAATCGTCTTTGCTCTCAGCTGGAACGTAACGCGCGGTCCGTCTTTCGTAAGCCATCTTGCAACTATCTCTTCAAAGCCGCTCTTTATCAGCTTTTCGAGAATGGGGTACCTGCTTGCTTTCTGCAGATACGTTATGAGGGGAAATTCGTACCGATTATCGTGCAGATATTCGGCGAACTCCTCGGCGCAGCAATATTTCAGAAAACTGTTTCGGAGACGCTCGATGCCAAGATACTTGTATCCGATCCAACTGCTGTACCCGAAGGAGGACATGAAATGAGGCTCGCTGAAGCGTTTCACCGGGATCCAGACATTCGTGGACGAGCGATTCCACTTCAGTTCCGCGCCGGGCGTAAGGTAGTAGCGTTGCTTTTCCACAACGCGGTAGCACGCATCATAATCTGAGATATCGTCCCAGTCGTGTCCCAGCTCGTCCGAGAACTGCTGACTGATGTTCACGCAGGAAAGGTATACGTCGCCGTCCGCCGAGTTGATAACAACATAGTTGCTCGAACGGTAATAGCTTAGCGCGGGTACTTTTCCCGCTGCGATGTATCTGATCTCTTCGCCGCACTCCCTGCATACTCCTGCGGAATTATGCCTTATACCCTCACTGCGGAATGCCCTCTTCGGGACGATGTAGTGTTTCCCGCAAGCAGAGCACTTGCAGTAATAGTAGCCTTTGCCGTCGTTTCTGTAAATCACGAACTGTGGGAAATCGCCTTTTATCTCGTCGTCGAGTTCCGGGTCGACCGATTCGCAGAAGGAAACGAATTTTTCAGATATGTACTGTTCGTCTTTCATACCACGCCTCACAGAAGATCGTCGAGGCTTATGTTCAAGCCCTTCTTCTCGGCCGCTTCGGCGGGATCGCCCGGCGTTCCCGAGCCGATGTCTATGCTCATCGTGAAGCTTACCTTCGCGCCGTCGAAGTAGTAGGCGGCGGCACGGCTGTACACTTCGATGTCCGAGATAGCGCCTTCCGCCTCGGCGACTGTGTATTCAACGCAGTCCTTCAGGTTCTTGCCTTCCTTCTGTGCTATTGCCTGCGCGAACTCGCCGCTTTGTCCGCAGAACGCTGTCAGAGCGTTCAGGACTGGTTCGGATACTACCTCGCCCTTGCGCGAAAGCTTCTTTATACTATTAAACTCGTCTTTAAGCTTCGCGATAGCCTGTTCTTTTATGTCTGCCATCTTGACTTTTCTCTCTTTCTGTGGTATAATACCACCGTGAATATTTTTGTTTTGCCGCTTCCCGAGTGCCAGCTCAGGAGCGGTTTTTCTTTTCCCATGAAATAACCGTCTGTGGTGCGCAGCCGAACCCGCGCTTTATATCCCGGAGCGACAGTCCCTCGCGGTGTGCTATGAGAATCTCCTCGCGAATATCTTCGGGGTAGACGTGCGCGCCGTATCTCCTTACGGGTACGTCTGTTTCGCTGATCCATTTCCGGACTATGCCGTGCGAGCAGCCTATAGCCTTAGCGCATGTCCTCAGGCTGTTTCCTCTGCGGTACAGCTCGACCGCTGTGTCTCTTTGCTCTGGCGTGTACATTGCTTGTCCTCCTTTCTCCGAGGAATGCTCCCTTGAACGACCACACCATAATAATGCAGGTGACTGCCATCATGATGTCCATGCCGTTCATGGAGTAGCTCCAGCCGTTCAGCGCGGACACGAGCCAACGTAGGTGGAAGCCTATTAGGGCGGCTATTGCGTAGGGTATGTACTTCTTCATGCTGCTCACCTCACGCGATAACGAGCCGATACGGCTCAACATCTGCGAATTCGTTGTAAGTCACAATGCAGCAGAGGTACCCCAGGTCGCAGTATGCTGGCGGGATAAGACCGTATCCGTTGTTGTTTTCAGCACTAGTAGCTTCTCCGTAGGCTGCGCAATCCACGTCGGCATTGCCTATGAACGACTTAACAAGCTGCTCCTGCACAAAGCGGCTCTTTGTCAGGATTACCAGGTATTTCATGCCTTGTTTCCCTCCTTCTCAAGAATCAGCACCATGTAGCTGACGTGCCGCTCTGCTGCGAGCGCTATGACCTGCGAAATAGTGAGCACGCCCTCCGGCTTTGCGCTCGGCTGTCTGCGCTTCGGGCGCTTCTTATAGAGCCGGTCGTACTCGCGGCAGTGGTCGCACTTGGTGAACTTGTTGCTGGCTGAAAGCTGGATTTTGCAGTCAACGCACCTGTGCTCCGCCTTTAGCTTCGCGTAGCGTTCTACGTAGGTCATGACTGGCTTGCCTCCTTTTCGCTTACCCAAGTTTTGATAACCTCTTTGTCGAATACCCAGAACTTGCCGACTTTTCTTGCGGGTATTTCGCCAAGGTTGCACCAGTTGAGTATCGTCCGGCGGCTGACGTTGAACAGCAGCGCTGCGTAGTCAACGCCGAACGTTACGTCGATTTTGTCCCAGGTGCAGGGCTTTCGCGGCTTTGTCCGCATTGTTTTTTACCTCCTTATCTGCTGTGAGCGACCAGCGCCGCTCCCTTGATCATGTAGTAGATTTCCTGCCTGATCTCGGGCGGGAGCCGCATGAGCATTCCGCAGGTCTTGAGCAGATCTTCCGGCTTGTCCGTCATGGATTCGCAGATTTCGAGGAGCTGCTCCTTTGTAAGCTTCTTCTCTGACATATTGTTTCACCTCCTTGTTCGCCCGGGGTTGTGACCGGGCTCCCGCATTACCGGAGTGGGGATTTCTCCCCGTTCCGTCACTCTGCGTTACACTAATTCGTCGAGAGCTTTTCTGAGAACGTCGTGCTTGAATTCGTCGTTCTTCACAAACTCGTGACTGTTAATTCTTGCAAAGCCTATTCTGTCAAAGCCGTTGTCGTTGTACGTTCCGACGTCCGTGTCAGCGCCAAGCGCTTTAAGGCTCCTTACCACACACTTGAATTCAGTCGTTACACGAAGGTTTCTGCTGAGATCTCCGTCCTTAAAGTGTGCCTCGGAAAGACGGAACAGCTCCCAAAGTCCCGTGTATGTCTGGTCTGCTGTCTGCTCGGTGAATTCGATTTCGTATTTCATTTTTTTACCTCTCAAAATCGTTTTGTTAGTTCGAAACTCGTTTCGTTCGTTTCTATATGTTATTATACACTCATATTGAGTATTTGTCAAGTAGTTTACACGAACAAAAATGAACAAAACGAGTTATATGTTTTTGTGTATTTTTTCACTTGAAATATACTCGAAACGAGTGTATAATATAATAAAAAAGGAGGTGAAGATTTTGAAACTTAAGGAACTCAGAAAAAACAAGGGAGTTTCGCAGGAGGAAGTAGCAAACGCACTCGGCGTATCATTCCGAGCTTATCAAAATTATGAATACGGACAGCGTGAACCGAATATTGAAATGCTCAACAAAATAGCTGATTATTTCGGTACATCAGTCGACTACCTGCTCGGTCGTGATACCAGCGAAAAACCAGCAATCGACCTTCTCGCCGCTCAGTTCGACATGAGCGCGCTGGAGCAGGAGATCATCAAAGGCTATCTCGATCTTCCGGAGAACATGCGCGACAACCTGATGGACTTCCTTGAAATGGCAGTCCGAAAGGTTCAGTCAGGCATTCCGACTCCGATGATCGCCCGGAGCTCCGACGACCGGCCGCCCGGAGTCATGATGCTGACGCCGGAACAGAAAAAGCGCCTGGACGAAGCTCCGGACGAAACGCAGAACCCCGACAATGACATCTGATAAAGCGCTATAATTCGACTTCCACAGGGTACAATATCCTGTGGAGGTGAATTATTATAGATTCCTATAAGCTTTATAAAGATGCACGCGACGCGTCGTGGAACTGCCTCATTCGCACCAATACGACAACAATGCCGGTTAAGGTGCTGAAAGTGGCGGCGTTCTATGGTATCAAAGTCGTGAAAAACAGCAGCATTCAGGTGCTGGACCCAAAAATCTCCGGCTGTACGCTGCTCGACAGCGCGGGGAACTGGCAGATAGTGTATCGAGATGAAGAAGTCCGGGGGCGCACGCGCTTCACGGTCGCTCATGAACTCGGGCATATCCTGCTCGGGCATGAGCTGGCGCCGGACAAATCCGGACATTTTCGGACAGCTTCGGACAGGCGCGAACCTGCGGAGACTCAGGCGGACGAATTCGCGGCGAGACTTCTCGCTCCTGCCTGCGTTCTCTGGGGACTGGAAGCCTACGAACCGGAGGAAATAGCCCGTATCTGCGATATCTCAGCGGAAGCCGCAGGGTACCGCGCCAAGCGCATGAAAGAACTGCGAGGGCGCGGGAAGTTTCTCACTTCGCCGTTAGAGCGGCAGGTGTTCGAGGCTTTCAAGCCGTGGATAGAGCAGCAAAAAAGCCGCCCCGGATAAGGGCGGTATTACATAGTTTGAAAGGTGATTAATATGGTATTAGGATTATTGTCATTATTAATAGGAATAGGACTTGTTATTGCCGCACTGTCAGGAGCTGGAACTATAGCGGCGCTTATCGGCGCAATATTCGTCATAATAGGAATAATTCTGTTATGCACCAAGTGCACAGGTGTTGTTGCAGCGCCTCCCGGAAAGCAGGTTATATCCGCATTCCCTTGCACTCACCTTTCAGGGCTGCCTCTTGGCGAAGTGCAGTGCTATGCCCGCGCATACGATACCAGGATAGTTTTCAAAAAGGAACAGAGCACGTTTGAGTTGCCGTATGAAAAGATAGTTTCCGCCGAGCTTACCGAAAAAAACAAACTGGTAGGCGCTTCTGCTGGTTCGGCAATTGCAGGCGCTGTAATGTTTGGCGCTCTGGGCGCCATCATTGCCTCGCGCCCCAAGAACAAAAAAGAAAATATACTGATAATAACCTATGTTTCTGGCGATGAAAACAAAACAATAGTCGCTGCGGTTGACATCCCTGAATGGGGTGCCGCGAACAAAGCGGTAAACGCTATGAAGAAAAATATAACAGTATCCCAGAATGTTGTACTTTGAGGAGGCGCGAACACCATGTTTAAAGACGATTTCCGCACATTCCGGAACAAAGTACAGCAATGCTCCGACAAGTTCGACACCATGACCGAGGAAGCCACGAAGAATGCAATAATCATGCCGTTTCTCGTTCTGCTCGGCTATGATGTGTTCGACCCGGAAGAAATAATCCCGGAGTACACCTGTGATGTCGCCGGAAAGAAAGGCGAGAAGATAGACTATGTTATCCTGCACGATGGAGAGCCCACGGTCCTCATCGAAGCCAAACGCGCCGGGTTGAAACTCCAGAAACAGCAGCAGGGACAGCTCTATCGGTACTTCTCAACAAACCGCTGCCGTCTTGCAGTCCTGACAAACGGAATCACATACAGCTTTTTCAGCGATATCAATGCCCCGAACGTTATGGACGATGAGCCTTTTCTCTCTTTCAACATTCTTGAAGATGACGAAGAGCTGTTTCTTTCGTCTCTGGAGCAGTTCCATAAATCAGTTTTCAACGTCAAGGGCATACTCACAAAAGCTGTATTTCTGAAATACCTCAAGGTAGTTGAACAAACGCTCCGCAGTGACCTTATCAACCCCAGCGACGAGCTAGTCAAGTATTTTCTTTCCCGCCCGGAAATAAAGACCGGAAATCGCATTACCGCGCAGATGATAGACAAGCACCGCGCAGCTACCAAAGAAGCCATGCTGAAAGTCATGGGCGCGGTGATATCCGTGGATGCTGCTCCGACTGAGCAGGTTCCTCAGAGCGGCACCGGGGTGAACGATATCATCAGCAGTCTCCCAGCCGGAAATGAGTATCGTGCTTCTGATGTTTACGGCGTGACGAATATTCAAGTGGTGCGTGACGGAAAAGCTATAGGCAGGCTCAGAGTTTCCACCTATCACGGAAAGCCGAGATATGACTACACAGAGCTCGGCGGCAGCGGGAAGCTGCACTTTCTTACTGGTGTAGATGAATGTGAAAAGTATCTTGATCCAGCTTATACATAAAAAAAATCCCCCGCTTGCGCGAGGGTAAACATATAAAATAACACTATGCAAACAATTGTGGACGCTTTCGCGCCAACAGATATATTATAGCACGAAAGGTCCGCACCTGTCAAGGGAGGACACTATGCCAAGAATGAAAAACACAGCCCGCGCTGACGGACGAGTGCAGTCCCGGGTGTACATCAGCACCGGGACTGACGGAAAGAAGAAGTACAAGTATGTCTATGCAGATACGAACGCAGAGCTTCAAAGAAAAATTATCGACGCCAAGACAAAACTTGGCAAGGGTATCGACCTCATGGCCGAAAACGACACATTCGGCTACTGGCGGCGCAACTGGTTGAAAATCAAGAAAACAGAGTCCTCTGCAAAATGGTATGAGAGCTGTGAAATTTACGCCGGAAAGCTCGCAGATCTCGAAAACGTGAAAGTATCTAAACTCCGCGCAATGGATCTGCAGAGTCTGCTGATAGATATGTCGCTGGAAAAGAATCAGAGTGGCAAGTTCTACTCCGAGCGAACTCTGAAAATCACGCGCGATATTGCCCGTGAAATCCTCGATATGGCAGTAGATAACCGGGTAATAGAGTATAACCCATTTTCCCGCGTGAAGCTTCCCAAGGCGCAGAGAGAGCCGGAAAAGCGGCAAGCACTGACCGCAGCTCAGCAGGAATGGATTTACAACACCCCGCACCGCGCACAGCTCCCCGCGATGATAATGATGTGCGCGGGGCTTAGACGGGGCGAACTCCTTGCACTGACATGGCGGGACATCGACATTGAAGCAAAGACAATCACCATCAACAAGGCGGTCGAAATGAAATCCGGCAAGCCCGGGGTGAAGAACTGCGGCAAAACTGACGCAGCAATGAGAACGGTGTATATCCCCGACAGGCTGGCTGACTTCCTGCGTGAACAACCTCAGACGACATTTCTGGTATGCCCCGCCGCAAGCGGGAATCTCATGACAGAAACCGCGTGGCGCAAGCTCTGGGAAAGCTACCTCGCGGAGCTGAACGTCCGATACGGAGATTTTGAGCACAATCTGGAATATCAGAAAAGATACCACGAAAAACATCCGGACGTTGACGTGACCATACTGCACCGCCCTGGAACACGCTTCGACCCGGAAAATATACCGTTCATGATTCCCCGAATTACGGCTCACTGGCTGCGGCATACGTTCATTACAAATATGTACTTAGCCGGTGTTGACGTGCTCACAGCAAAGCAGCAGGCGGGGCATTCTGACATAAAGGTGACTATGGATATTTACACTCATCTCGATTCGGAACACCAAAATAGAAGCATGGAAAAGCTCAACGATTATTTAGCTAGGGGTGTCAAAGGGGGTGTCAATTCAGACACCGAAACCGCATAGCAGAGCCATTTACAGGCATAATTTTACGTTGACTTTTAATCAGGGTGTCCCGGGTTCGATTCCCGGATGGGTCACCAGACTTAATTAAAGTCGAACACTTATTTTGAGTGCTCGGCTTTTTTCTTTATCACCGAGTTCGTCAAGGCTGATGCACTTTTCGCCGTCCTTGTAGTTGAACAGCACGATGATTTTATCATCATAAACATGAACGCTGTTTACGAAAACATCGATCAGCCTTACCGGAAAAATAAAAGACCCGCCGTGTGGACGGGTAATGACGGTGCAAATAAAGAAATTTAATAATGCACAACTATCAGGCTGAGTTTTTGGCGAATAAAGAGAAAATGCCCTCTTGAAAGGATCAAGAGGGCGTAAACCGTGCTGTAATCAGGTCTGAGGAATACAACTGCTATAAAACCGTATCTAAGGCACATAAAACGTAAAGCCTTTATTCAGCGAAACCGCATGAATAAAGGCTTTACAAGTGGTTGCGGGAGCCAGATTCGAACTGACGACCTTCGGGTTATGAGTTTTTCCCTGCAAAAATTGACATTTACATTGGATAGTGATATAATTCTAAATAGCAGCTGCTATATTAATTAGTAAAGAAGGGGTTACCAAATTAATATGGACGCACCAAGCACAAACTTATATTATGTTCCAACAGAAATACCAGCAGAATATTGTTTTGATTCCAATTCCACTTTCTCAGAATATGCAGATGTGTGGATAGAAGAAAATACCAGCATACTTGCTGTTAAGACAATATCCAGGTATCGCGATTTACTGAAAAGAATCAATATGGGAATAGGACATATTCCGCTTAAAGACATACAGCCGTATCATTTGCGGCAATTCCTTGGGAAGATATCCCAATACGGTGTAAATAAACGCACCGGAAAATGCTTATCAGAAAAAACCATATTACACCATTACCGACTTATTTCTGTTATTTTGCAGCAGGCAGTCAGGGATCAATTGATTCCATCAAATCCAGCTTGCAAAGATAGAATGAAAGCACCAAAAGTAACAAAACATGAGGTTGCAATATTGCAATGCAGCGATTTTCAAAAACTGATATCAATTCTTACGCTTGATCGAGAGATTGATATAAGAATGAGAACCGCTATACTCCTCATGGTTCTGACCGGAATACGGCGCGGCGAAGTTGCTGGATTGGAATTTGGAGATCTACAAGAAGAAAAAGATCTTCTGACGATACGAAGAGCAATTCTTTATACACCAGAAAGTGGTATTTTCCAGAAGCAGCCTAAAACTGAATCTTCCTATAGAACATTTCTTATTAGCCCCTGGGTAAAAAGTATAATTCTTGATTACAAACAATGGTATCAAGATAATTATAATGTGAGAAGTAATCTTCTGCTAAACAGGAAGCTGTTTTGCCAAGATGACGGTAAGCCAATTCATCCAGATACTCTCACAATATGGTGTCGTAAATTTTGCGACAGTAATCCATCAATACCTAGGTTTACTCCTCATGTTCTCCGGCACACATATGCTTCTATGCTGATTAGTTTAGGTACTTCGATGAAAGAGGTATCATGTCGGTTAGGTCATAGTATGCTAACAACGACGTGCAACACATATACGCATTCAATGCAATTCGCGGATCGTCGAGCTGCCGAGGCATTGGATCAATTCAAGATAATCTATTTTCAAAAAGGCTGGATTAATGGTCCAGCCTTTTTCTATAGGAGGTGCATCATGAAGAGCGAAAGATGGCAAGGCTCAAAGTCGATTTTATTATCTTTTCAGGATTTTAAAGACGAACTGAAAACCGAACGCCAGTGGGCAAAAGCAGGATATCTTCCGGTGTCCGAGGACTGTGGCAAGAAACTCCGTCCCTCTCGATTTTCTACTGGCTCGGTCAATACTCTTCCCCGCTATCTTCTGCCAGAGGAAGTCAGAGCTGCAAGTTCTGATGAGCTGGCGGAATATTTTAAGCCAGAACGCGAACGTAAGGCAGCCCAAGCCGCCAAACGCAGAGCAAAGCTCAGACGTGAACGAGAAAAAGAAAAGGAACAGGCTCGACTGCTCCTTGCATTGGACGAGCAGCGAGAAAAAGTTCTTACTATTACCCAGTCTGTTGAGCTCCCTGCTGAAACATCGGGCGGTATCGTGATAGATACAGAAACAACAGGCTTATGTGCAGGAGAAGATGAAATCTTGCAGCTTTCTATAATCAGCGAAAGCGGTGAGAAGCTGTTCGACAGCTACTTTCGTCCACTGCACAGGTCGTGGAGCGCAGCGCAGGCTGTAAATAATATCTCTCCAGATATGGTTGCGAACGCACCGAGCATTGCTGAGAAAGCAGCTGAGATCCAGCGGATACTAAACTCCGCAGATACGATTATTGGCTACAATACATCTTTTGACGCGGACTTCATAACGGCTGCTGGATTGATTATCCCCCAAAGAGCTGAAATCGTTGATATAATGCCGATTTTCGCAGAAATCTACGGCGAGTGGAGTGACTACTTCGGTGAATATAAATGGCAGAAGCTCACGACCTGCGCCGCGTACTACCATTTCGATTGGAACAGCATAACAATGTCTGCTCACAACAGCCTTGCAGACTGCTTTGCAACGCTGCATTGCTTCAAATGCATATTTGGCAGATCACAGTAAACATATCCACTATTACAATAATGAAAGGAATATAAAAATGTTTGGAAATCGTACAGAATCCGGAAGAAATAATATTGCTGGCATTGCAATTCATAACCGGCGCAAGGCACTGGGAATAAGCCAGCGTGAAGTAGCCGACAGGCTCCGCAGTCATGGACTTGTCATTGACAAGAATGCAGTGCAGCGAATGGAAAGCGGCGAACGCTTCATAATCGACACCGAACTTCATGCAATAGCAAAAGTGTTTGGAATTTCCATAAATGAGCTGCTTAAGGAAACAGATTGATTGGGATTCCATTTTCAATATACCAAACAGGCGCATTATCTCTGAAATGCGCCTGTTTTTATATGCTGTTTAACGGGTAACTCCCTGCGAACAGCACCACGGCATAGCGGGAACCGCGAACCCTCGGGACGGTAGCGTTCTCCACCGTCCCTTGCTATGCTTGTATTCCATTGGAGAACAGAAAACGGAGGACACCATGAAGTATAACTCCCCGAAGCAAAGGAGGTAGCGCATGAAAGCTATCTTCAAGCTTCTTAACCCTGACAACACAATGTCGATAAATCGTCAGCTTGCTCATGCAATCGGACTGGCGGAAGCCGTAGTATACGGAGCTTTGCTTTCCAAGTATGCCTATTATGATCAGCATGGACTGCTCACTGACGGTGACTGGTTCTATTCCACGGTGGAGGACCTGGAAGAATCCACTGCTCTGACAGCCAGACAGCAGCGCCGCTGCATTGATACGCTTATCAAATCCGGACTTATTCAGTGCAAGGTACAGGGTATGCCGGCAAAGCGTTACTTCTGTATCAATGATGACACGGATCTGCTTGCTGGGATCCTTTCAAACGGCAGTAAATCCAGTTGTGACAAAAGCGCACAACTGGACGGAGCAGTAAAGCAAAGCGAATCAGTAACAAATGGCATAACAGAGCCAAGCAGCACATCGGATGGCGGCGCTCCAGTTATGACAAAAGCGCACAACTTGTTTTACCTAAACGTTACAACTTGTTCTAACGAAAAGGAAGAACAAGATTTCACAAAACCGCCGAACTGCTCTATATATAAAACTAAAGAAATAAAACCTAAGTTAATCAATCCTATCAATCAATCCGAAGATATCGACAAACGTTCGGACTACTCTAGGATTATCCGTGATAACACTGAGTGTGATTTTCTTATTCAGCAAAATCCCGAAAAGAAAGAAACCATCCTCGAATTGATAGACATTATCGTTGATACAGTGTGCTCCGCAAAGCCAACGATACGGGTAAACGGAGAGGACATACCACATGACATTGTGAAAAGCGTGTTTCTGAAACTCAACAGCAGCCACATTGAGTATGTTCTTGACGCAATGGACAACAACATCAGCGATGTCCGGAATATCCGCAGCTACCTGATAACGGCGCTGTATAATTCCCGGCTGACGCTCAACAGCTACTGGAAGTCCCGGGTCAATCATGATATGAACAAGCGTTGACCTCCGAAAGGAGTTGACGGGCATAGCGGGGTAGCTCCCCGATGGGCGGTAAGTCCTTCCGCCCTGCCTATGCCTTATATATTCAAGGACGGAAATAAAATGTTGCCGAAATGGCAGGAGGACTACATTATGACAAGAAAAATCATCGCAATCGCAAACCAGAAAGGTGGCGTAGGTAAGACCACGACCGTTGTAAACATTGCCGCTGGACTGGCTGAACAGGGCAAAAAGGTACTCTGTATCGACCTCGACCCGCAGGGCAACCTGAGCGACTATCTCGGCTATGACTTCACCGGCTCCAAGACAATGGTGGACGTGCTCAAGGGACAGGCAAAAATTTCAGAGTGCATTGTGACCGCGAAAAGCGAAAACATAGATTACATACCGGCTGATATTTCTCTTGCGACTGCCGATATGTTCCTGGCTCAGACGATGTGCCGGGAGCAGATACTCCGCAAGGCACTGTTATCTGATGAAAAAACAGCCGAGTATGACTACATACTTATTGACTGCCTCCCTTCGCTGGGAATACTGGTGACGAATGCGCTTGCAGCAGCGGACGGTGTAATCATTCCGGTGCAGGTGCAGAAATTTGCACTCAATGGTATCGTTCAGTTTGAGGATATCTTCAATCTGGTAAAGGACAACATAAATCCCAGTCTTGAAATATGCGGCATACTTGAAACTATGACAGACAACACTCAGATGGGACAGGCTGTTGACGTTGCTCTGAAAGAACGTTATGGAAATCTCGTATTTACTACTTCTATCAGCAAGCGTATCGAAGCCGCAAACAGCACCGCTGAGCAGAAATCGCTTATATCCAAGAAAAACAGCGTACTTGGCGGACAGTACAGAGAGCTTGTTACCGAGATACTCAGCAAGGAGGCTATATAATGGGCTTTAATTTAGGGACATCAAGCAACACCGGCAAACTTCACATGACGGACTTTCTCAAATCTGGCAATGCCGTTCAGAATACCGAAAAAGAAATACCTATAAATCAGCTCGTCCCATGGGAAAATCAGCCGTTCAAAATGTACAGCGAATTCAAGCTGCATGAACTGGCTGAGTCCATAAAGGAAAACGGACTGCTTTCGCCTATCATTGTTTGCCCGCTTGATAACGGAAAATACCGTATCATTGCTGGACACAACCGCGTTGAAGCCTGCAAAATCGCTGGTATAACCAATATTCCGAGCGTCGTCAAGAACGTCGATGAGAACCGCGCCAAACTCATGATGGCTGACACAAACCTCTGCCAGAGGACTGAACTGCTCCCTTCTGAACGTGCATATGCTTATAAAGCACAGCACGAAGCGCTGATAGCACTGGGAAGCCCACGTTCAACGGCTGCCATTGCTGAGAAGTACGGCGAGGGGCGTGCGACAGTTCAGCGGTACATAGCCTGCTCAAGGCTTGTCCCGGAACTTATGAATTTGTTGGATTCCGGCAGGATCAATCTCATGCCGGCTGTTTCTTTTTCGGGAATGCCTGACGAAAGTCAGAGAGGCATAGCGTCGTATCTCAATAGCTTTCCTGATCGTAAAATATCCGCTGAACAGGCTGAAGAACTTGCTTCACTCAAATTCGTATCTGAAAGCGATATTATCGAATTATACGATGGTACCCCTAAGTCTGATGAAAAGAGGAGTGATAGCAATTCTGCACAGGAGCCGGTCAAGCAGAATACCGAAAAGAAGAAATCCTCACCCAATCAGTATTCAAAGAAAATTACGCTGAAGCGTAAGGAAGTCACCGAGATAATCGGCGATGAACTTACCAATGACGAGATATCTGAATTCTTCTACTTCTGCCTGCAGAAATCTGATTTTCTTTCAGAATGGCGTAAGATGTATCTTGAAACCCAGCAGGAAACAAGCGATAATATTTTAAATGATGATGATGAGGACGAGGACGAGGACGAAGAACAGGAGCTATAATAACTCCATTCGCTATTTAGTTTATAACTCTCCCCAGCCACAGGGGTTTATATATACTTCTCCTTTTGGGGCATGGTTCGCCATGCCCCACAATATGTGCATAGGCGGTAAACTCCGCTGCTGCGCTCCAACACGATTATATGAGGTAGTTCAAAAATGATAGATATACAGTGCAGTCCTCTTGAAGATAGTAGACTAAGCTTGAATGCACAGTATGTATTTAGCTGCCTGGTGCTTAACGATGGATTTCTTGTAGTAGATCAATCAATTATCGCAGCCGGGCTGGCTGAACTTATTAGATATGGATACTTATCGGATACGGAGGATATCACATGGATCTGAATGCACTTAGAAGAATGGCAAGGAAACAGCGCGAAACAGAGGAAGCGGAAGATAACATCGCACCGGAAGCCACAGTTAAGCGTGTTGTTCCTGCTGAAGAACCGACTGCTGACACTGAAATTTATGTTCCTCTTGAAGATGATGTAGTAGATCCGCTGCCGTTGCCTGATGACGGCTACTCCGTTTCCTCCTCAGTTGCCGAAGGTGAACCGAAAGAAGAAATGGCAGAAGAACGTCACAGTGAAACGCTCGACGAAATAATCCAAAAGTGTTTTACTGATGAAAAGGCATACAATATCGAGCTGGAACGACTTCTGCCATTCCGCCGCCCGATATTCACCAATTCCGGCGATCTCACTGACCTTAAATCGGACATATCAAGGATTGGCATTACCGAGCCGCTGCTTGTACGGTCAGCTGGTAATGGCGAGTATGAGATCTTGTCCGGAAATCGGCGCAGAGCAGCTGCAGAACAGCTCATGTGGACCAAAGTTCCGTGCCGAATTGGCAGCAACGATCTGATAACCGATGAATATGCAGAACGCATTGTAGTCGAGAGCAATCGCAGCAGATATTCAACGCTGCTACTTTCGGAGCAGATAAGAACCGCCGCAGTTCTCGGAGATAAAGCGGAATCTGAACTTCATTTGTCACATGAACAGGCTCAGAAGTACGCACATCTCAATGCACTGAAGCAGGATTTCCTGGTCATGCTTGATAATGCCGTAATTAATATAGCTGCGGCTGAAATGCTTGCAGACCTCAGCTCAGACGTACAGAGTACGATCATAAATGTTCTGACACAACACTCGGAGATGAAGCTCACCGGAGCCAATGTAAAAGAACTGCATGACGAATCCAGCTTAACTACCACAGCAATCACCAAGATCCTTAAGCCAAAGCCGCCCGTTAAAATTGCTGTGCCGGCTGAAATCGTATCGGAATTTATGGAAGGTAAAACGCCTGAAGAACTTACAGAAATAGTGTCTGCTGCTATCCGCAGATATTTCACGGAGGAACATGATGTCAAGATTTAACGATATCGCACAGATATACGATTACAAGCTCTCACAGCTTCGCGACCCACAGGTGTGGCAGAACACACTGCGGCTTACTTCAAATTTCTGGCGTCTGAACTTCTGCGCTGCCATGCTTCTTACTGAACAGAACCCTAAAGCTGTTATGTGCGGAACTCTTACCCAGTGGAACAATGTGGGAAGATATGTAAGACACGGAGAACGGTCCACTGCAATTTTCGTGGATCGAAATAATACCGAGCTGATGTATCTCTTTGATGTCAGCCAGACCTATGGAAAAGCATATAATGCCAAGTGGAAGCTCTCTGAGCGAATGGCTGACGGTATCGTTGGAAAGTACAACGCCGAGAATGCAGAAAACGCTATATCTTTTGAAGATTTTTTGCAGAAAAGTCTTGACAAAAATATAGATATAGTGTATAATTATGATAGCAAATTAAATAGTGCAATGGCAAATGACCCTCGCATCACCCATTTTATTCGCCAGAGTGCAGAATGTATATGCATGACAAGATGTGGACTTGAAGCTGAGTATGACTTTTCAGCAGCTGCCAAACTTGACAGCGATCTGTCCATAGTCGAAATCGGCAATGCGGCTACCGCGCTGGCACAGGAAGTGCTGCGAGACGTTGACCGGACTGTAAGGAGGAAAGAATATGAGCGTTATGAAGCTGGAGTATGCGGAAGACATTTACGATATCCCCTACGAGGAAGACAGGAACGGACTGCTGAACCCGAAATTCCGAAATTACGGCAGGAAGGATATGACGCCGCTGGAGCGCAAAGCGGTGGACCTGATGAACGAAATGGATCCGACAGCGCTCGACCTGGTGAACATGAGCGGGCTGTATCTGAGAATCTGGAAGGAGATCGGACGGAAAGCAGAGAGCGCCAGGAATCGCACGACACGTACTCTGATGAAGAAGGCGCAGCTCAGCCAGACTTACACGGAGAGCGCACAGCAGAGGACGGAAATAGATATAGCGGCTCAGGAAGCAGCGTGGGATTCGATCGGGACGAGCGTGACCTGGCTGGCGGAGGAAGTCAGGAGCCGTGGACAGCTGATGAAGATCAAGGATATTCGTCTGAGTATGATGACGAAGAGTTAAATGAAGATAACGAGATGGTATCTGATGAAACAGATGCCATTTCTGTTTTTTCAGACAGACCCGAAGAAATCGACTCAAAAAGTGAATATGCGCAGAAGCTGCTTGAAGATGAGATCCTGCACGGAAATCACTCAGCAGGAGGAAAATTTCGTATAACAGAGTACATTTCGGATAACTCCCCTACCAATGACGAACTTGCGAAGTTTCTGAAAAATGAATACGGAATCGGCGGCAGTTCTCGCAGCGGAATCGTCAAGTTCTCAAATCATGACGGTAAGGGACTTGCGTTGATCCTCGGAAATAACGGCAATGAACAAACTGTCAGATTTGGCTGGAAGGTCGTTGCAAAGGCAATCCGAAAGGCTGTTGACGAGGGACGATACATTACCGAAAAGGATATTGAATCAGCCCGCCGTTATACGCAGTTTGACGCAGAGCATTTTGCAATTCACTATGAGTATCCGCACTGTTTTGAAAATAGCCGGCTTCAATCTATCCGCAAGGATATTAAGCGCACCGGACTGGATATTCATATCAGGCTCACACCTGAACTGTTCGCCACTTATGCGGAAGAGTATATTCGTGCTCAGCCGCACGTCAAGGAGGAATATCAGAAAATCGAGCGCAGTTCCGTGAATGCTCCCTATTGTTTCAACGACTGGAGCACCGCAACGGAAGCCGCACGAACTCTCACAGCTGAATCCGGCTATCCGAAGTTTCGCAGCCTCTGCCGGGATTCAGTTTCGGAACTGGTAACTCAGCTTACGAACCATACCGGGCATAACCCCGGACTGGGATTCCCGGAAGAAGAAATCACGGAGTTTCTCAATTCTGGTGAAATCTCCGAGGATAAGTGGACGGACGAAATCACGGCGCAGGTTTTCGGGTATCTTTTCAATATAGAACAACGTGATCACCTATATGACAATAATGTAGCAGCTTTTTCAGAAGAAACCAGCGCTCAGCTGACCTTTGATAATTTTGAAGAAGAAAAATCTGATATGTCAATAGGAATAGTTGAACCTACAGAAAAGGACATCTCGGAAAAGCAGCCTACTATCACCTGCGAGTGGAGCGAAAGTCCAGCATTTGAGGAAGGTAAAACTTACTCCGTCCTCGAATTTGATACTATAATGAAGCGCGAGGATACAGATTGGGTGTCCAAACGTCAGCAGGAACTTGAAGCATATGGTGGTAACTCTGATAAACTATACGCTGCCATTGACAGCGGAGAACTGAAAGACGATCATCAGGGATATGCTAAAACAAAATTCACTATAAATATGCCGGACGGCACAACTTACAGTGAACGTCAGGATATCGGCGATGGATACGGCGGCGTGGTTGACTATCTCTCCAGTTTCAAAGCCTATCATTCTGTTGCCGAGAAACTAAAGAAGACTATCTCAGATGAACTTGAACAGCATACCGATGAACTGCCTCATGATGAGGCGGCTTCTTCTGGAGCATTGGAAGCAGCCATTGAATATATCAATGATTTCTGCGAAACAGAATACGGCAGCACTGCCGATTTCGACGACCTGAACCACGTTGATCTTGCATATACTACTGATGAGGATACTGACACTATTATCGGTGTATATGCGGATCTTGTGAATTACCGCATAATAACTGAGTACGGCAATGCAAATGCCCGTGAGGAACAGTATGATTCTTTAGATGAGATGAATGAGGTTGCCTTGAAAAATCTCGCTTTTGACGATCTGGTCTATCTCTCTGAAGAAGAAAAGGCACTGCCTCACGATGAGGCAGCTGATTTTTCAGTCAATGATAATTCAGACATTCCCGATTTCTTTATTCGGGATATTGAAGAACACAAGGAAATAAGAATTTCTGAAAAAGAAAAGACTGCGCTGCTCTACCCGGTAGATAATGCGTCTGACCTAAAACTCGGCAATTACAGATTATCGTATATTGGTGACGAAAGTGCTTATGCACTCATCGCAGACAGTAAAAAAGCCGGCGCTGATATTTTCGTCCATCAGTTTTCACATAACGATGGTGCCAGCGAAATATACTCATATCTTCGCGAAAAAGATATGCAGCCGTATCACGATGACACAGAGGTGCCTCACCGTGATGCACCTGTTCCACAGGAAAATATTGAGCGCAGTACCGTTGTTCAAACAGTACCGCCGGTTGGCAACTACCGCTTCCCCGAAAATTTCACATACCCCACCGGTCCGAAAGCAAAATACA
>ERZ773264.778-NODE-778-length-43945-cov-12.746206_pt1 | contig 43945 bp, 33 predicted proteins | sample MGYA00511910_ERZ773264 | MGnify/ENA primary metagenome ERZ773264 (study PRJEB29015, sample SAMEA2737739) | human gut metagenome | biome: human gut; feature: human-associated habitat; material: faeces | place: China | collected 2012 ...
TGTGTGCTTCAAAATCATAATCTTCCGGCAGAACACCAGCACGAATCAGTTCTTCCTGCAAAATCTGTACAAAGTCCAGCAGATTTTCCGGGTTCTGATTGCCGATGTTATAAACTGCATACGGAGGAACAGGCAGGCCATCTTCGCCGTTCTTGCGCGCCGGCGCGCCCTGCATCACACGGACAACGCCCTCGACAATATCATCCACATAAGTAAAGTCGCGCTTGCAGTTACCATAGTTGAAAATCTGAATTGTCTCGCCTTTCAGCAGCTTGTTGGTAAAGCCAAAGTACGCCATGTCCGGGCGACCAGCAGGGCCATACACCGTGAAGAAGCGCAGGCCCGTGGAAGGAATGTTGTACAGTTTAGAATAGGCATGAGCCATCAACTCATTGGATTTCTTAGTGGCCGCATACAGAGATACCGGATTATCGACCTTATCATCCGTGCTGTAAGGCACTTTTTTATTGCTACCGTATACGGAAGAACTAGACGCATAAACCAGATGCTCCACCGGGGTATGCCCCTCATCGTAAGAATGGCGGCAGGCTTCCAGAATGTTATAGAAGCCAATCAGGTTTGCTTCCACATAGGCATCGGGATTCGTAATGGAATACCGAACGCCTGCCTGCGCACCGAGGTTTACCACAATTTCCGGCTTATACTGCTCAAAAATAGATTCGATCACAGCCTTATCAGCCAGATTGCCTTTTATGAAGCTGAATTTTTCAAACTGCTCCAGTTCCTTCAAACGTGCTTCTTTCAGGCGCACGTCATAGTAATTGTTCATGTTGTCCAGACCCACGACCTTGACACCCTCCACCGTGGAGAGCAACCGCTTTGCAAGGTTGGAACCAATGAAACCCGCTACACCCGTGATAAAAATGCTTTTATTTTTCAGATCAATTTTTGTTTTATTTTCCATCATAATATTTCTTTTCCTCCCTTGTTAAATCTCCTGCTATTTCATTGCACGACAACAAGCCTGTATACAGATTGCAGCAACAATCTATACGCAGGCTTGCCTTCGTACCTCCTTATTCTGTTTTCTGCTCTATCAGCTTTCGCTGTGGTGGGTTAAGTATAGAGCGCAACCAGAAGCCATTAGCACCCAAAATCACGCTGGCCGCAACGCACCATGACAGGCAGAAACAGGTTGAAGTGAAAAGGTCAAGCCGCGTAAACCCGCATGAAATCAGGCTTTTGTCTGGTTGCCCATATTATTTCACACTCCCCTTTAGCTGTAACAACATCCAATTCTCATACATTTGATTTTGGGGTTATTCCAACCAATACAAATAGCGGATAGGTTCTCACACCTGTCCGCTGGCTGTCACCCCACCCTCATGGTCGAGACTTCTTCCTGTGCGGCATTTCTGCCGCCCAAAAAGATCAGTCGTTCATTCTTCGGGTAAGAAAATATGAACTTCGGGTTGCGGAGCCTTTCATTCTCTGCCGTACCCTTGTCCCCATTATGACAGCCGCGTATTATTTCACACTTCCCTGTGACTAAAATTGTTTTATTCTCTAAACTCACCGCATTCATTTTTCCTTTTCTCCCGTGCAGTCATTTCATTTTAAGTCTCCGAATTCAGAAATCAGACAATATTTGTTGACGAAGTTTGTATCCAATATTCATACGTATCGTTCAATTGATTTAACATGCCGCTTTATCTTGTCAGCAATAAATATATTTTGTATTTTATCAAATGGCATTATTTCACATTTTAAATCTCATATTATTTTATCACGTGTCTCGTCAACAATCAATAGTTTTCGCCTTGTCCTCATTATATTACTATCTAAAAAAAATCGCATCAGCTTGAGCTTTCTTTACAAATTGTCTGATTTCTTATCCGTTCTGAACCATCAGCGGTTTCTCATTTCATAAGTTCCTGTGCTTCTCTTTTGACAAACTTATACTTTTCAGCAATTAAGCCGATCGAATGCCCCTCTATCTCTCATTTTCCTCCAGCAAAAAAGGCACCGCGCCCTGGCTTTCATCTTACAAGCGGGGTGCGGTGTCTTTATTTCTTCTATTTCCGTGATTTTTATTTCAGGTGCTTTTTCTTCTCATATTCCTGCAGAGCGGTCAAAGCTTCGCCGGACAGGGGGTAAAGAGCGATCATATTGAAAATGGTCATCAGGCCGATGCCCACATCGCCCAAATCCCATACGACCGTATAGGCTGCTATACCGCCCACCAGCATCATCGCCAGTGCCAGCAGCTTATAGGCGGTCTGCCAGCCCCAATGGTCGCCAAAGAGATAAGCCACGTTGCATCGTGCATAGAACAAAATCCCGATAAACGTTGAGAAGCTGAACAGTGCCAGCGTGACGGCAATGAACACCACTCCGAAGCCGCCCAGATGGTACTGCATCGCTGCCTGTAACAGATTCATGCCCTGCAGCCCAGCGGTCACGCTTTCCGGCGCCAGCAGCATTACAAAAGCGGTACAGCTGCAGATCACGATGGTGTCAATCAGAACGCCCAGCGCCTGCACCAATCCCATCTTGACCGGGTCATCACACTCGGCAGCCGCCGCCGCGCAGGGAGCAGAACCGGAGCCTGCTTCATTGGAAAAAAGGCCTCGCTTGACGCCATTCATGACCACGGCTCCAAAGCCGCCAGCGGCTGCCTGTCGCAGGCCAAATGCCTCCGAGAAAATACGGGCAAGCACGCCGGGCAGCTGCGGCAGATTGGTGAAAACAACATAGAGCGTCATGAGGAAATAGCAGCCCGCCATGATGGGAACAATCACATCCAGGCTCTTGACCGTTGCATCTTTCCGCAGGACGATGACTGCCGCCAGCGCGGTAAGCGCAAAGGTCGTCACCAGCGGCGGAATGGAAAACGCATTGGAAAACGCCTCGCTCACCGAGTTGCTGATAACCTGGCTGATGCCGCACCAGCAGATGAGTCCAGACACCGCAAACAACGATGCCACAACAGATTTTTTGAGCAGCTTCCCCCGCTTGCGCTCTGCCAGCTTGTGCAGATAAAATGCTGGGCCGCCGCGCCAGCCGCCATAAAGCGGATCAGGCTCCTTATATTTCTGCGCCAGCGTGGACTCCACAAAGGAAGTGGACGCCCCCAGCAGCGCCGTGACCCACATCCAGAACACGGCCCCTGCACCACCCACGGAAACCGCCGCCACCACGCCAACGAGGTTGCCCATACCCACCCGGGTAGCGGTGGAGACCACCAGCGTCTGGAGCGACGAAAGGCCGCCCTGCTTCCCCTGTTTTTTCTCGCAGACAGCGTCCAGCATATCCCGGAACAGCCGCATCGGAAGCAGCCGGGTGCGCAGTGTGAAATAGATGCCCGCCGTAAACAGCAGGATGACCATAAGGGAGAGGTTGAGCGTCACCCCGCCCAGCGGCAGAGTGAGCAAATCTCCCCACAAAAAATTGTAAACGCTCTCAATCAGAGTAACCAGCACCAAATTTTCCTCCTTTGGTTGTGTTATATCGAAACACAGCGATTTTATTATAATATATCTCTTCAGGTTTGTAAATTGATTTCCGTGAAGTTCAGGACACGAAAGTGTTTCATCTGCAAAACAGCGCCGCTGCATTTCTCAGGAAATTCTCCCAGAGCCGCAGCGGCGCTGTTTTTCTTATTTCCATCTCAGTCCACGATGTTTCCATCGGCGTGCTCGGCCAGCCACTTGCCGGATTGGCCGCTGCCGTCGCCGCCGCTGTAGGCCTGGCTGGTCAGTTCCTTGATGAGGGCGTTTTTCTTCTGCTTATAGGTTTTTTCCGCCTCATCCGCAATGCTCTCATCCCGGCCATTTTCTCGCAGGGTCTTCCGCATGGCAGCCATGATCTGCGCAAACTCCGCGTCACACTGGTTCTGGGCGGCCGTTAGCTCCCCGCTCTTGGAGAGGACCGCAGACACTTTCGTCACAAGGCTCCGCTCCTCCACCGGGTGAGACATATACTCGCTATAGGCCGACAGCATAATACTGTAAAGCCGCTTTTCACTGCGGGCCTGCAGCTGCTCGATCTGGCGGATATACTCCGCAACCTGCTGGTCACAGAGTTCCTCTGCAGTGGGGGCACTGCTGGCTGCTGTACTGGACGGGGCACTGGCGGCTTCGGACACGGCATGGGATTCCGCCGCACTGGATGGCACGGAAGACGCGGCAGCTTCCGAGGCCGAGGAAGCCTCCGGGGCGGTGCTCTCCGCCGAGGCACTTTCTTCCGAGGCTGCAGCCGCCTCGGACTCCGGCATCTCTTCCGGCACGGCCTCACTGGAAGCGCTGTTTTCCGCGTCGATCTCTTCCAGCTCTTCTTTTAACTTGCTGACAGCGACCGCTTCTTCCCCGATAGCTTCCGGCAGGCCAGACGCTGCTTCCAGGTCTTGCTCCGCGGAGGCCGCCTGAGTCTTATCCCCGGCCAGCACCAGCAGCTCATGATACGTCAGGCTGGGGCCGGATTCCTTTGCGCCCACAGCCACCAGACCCGCGGCCACCACAATTCCCATGGCCAACGCTGCCACAGCCTTTCCGGCCCGTTTGTCTCGCATCCGCTCCGCCCACTTTCTTTCCGGGTATTTTAACCGTAAAATTTAAAGTTTTGTGAATTTTCTTGTTCAAGAATGTCTTAATTTTACCATGCACCCGGTGAAAAAACAAGAAACAAACCGTGAAATATGACAAAACGGTAAAAAAGAAAAAGCCCGGCGAAGCTCTTGACCTGCAAAACCACATAGCCCCGCCAGGCAGCACCCCGTTCCCACACACGGTGCCGCCCGCCGCAAGCCACACAGCGGTCAAGTTCTCTATGTACAGCAATCCCCAGACTGCCGCCAAGAGCTTCGTCAGACTTTTGGAAAGCAAAGGCCAGAGGCCCTGCACACACGCATCGCAGGGCCTTATGCATCAGCAGACGCCCCGGAAAAATCCGGCCGCAATCAAAGCGCCATTCCCGCTCAGGTCGCCTTTACTGCTTTTATCATAGCAGATTTGTGCCGCCAATGCACGGGAGTTGTCATATTCTGCATCTCAGGATGTCATATTCCGTTGGTCGGGAACGCGCAGGTAAAGCGGAACCAGTTGTCCCGGCAGCTGAGGGTGTACTCGGCGTCGTGCGCCTCCAGCACCGCACAGACATTGGCCAGCCCCATGCCGTGGCCAGGTTCACGCTTGGTGGAACGGGGCAGCTGCCCCTCCGGGATCTCCACATTCTGTCTGACCCGGTTGCGCACCGAGATCACCAACTCTCCCTCCGTCTTTTTCATCCGGACATGCACCTCGGGCGGGGCCGCCTGTGCCGCCGCCTCAATGGCATTGTTGAGCAGGTTGGACACCACGATGACCAGATGCGTCCGATCCAGCGGGATGTCTTTCAGGTCTGAGAGGTCAAAGTACATCATGACCCCTTTCCGGGCTGCTTCCTCGTACTTTTTGCTGAGCAGAGCGTCCAGCAGGGGGTTGTGGGTGTTGAGGATGGCACTGTTCATCTGGATGGTCTTGCTGATGGAGGTCAGGTAGCCGCGGGCCCCGGCCACGTCGTTCTGCTGGAGCATCAGGCTCAGTGCTTCGAGATGGTTGGCAAACTCATGAGTCAGGCGGCGCTGGGTGGTGTAGGATTCCATCAGGGCTTCCGCCCGCTCCTGCTCCAATGTGGCACGGTACTGAGAATCCTTTTTCTGCACCACCTGCTCGTTGAGCATCTGGACAAAGAGCAGGTGTACCAACACCGCCACCGTGAGCCCCACCGTAAACAGCACACTGAACTGGGTGGCGTCGAACCGGCCGCCCGAGACCATCAGCAGCATGTTGAGCACCACGACCACCCCCGGGAAGAACATGGCAACCACCAGCTGCAGCGGTTCCAGCGCCTGCTTCTGGCCCCAGTGCTTTGCCATCTGAGCCGTGATGCCGCCCACGATGAGCATAGCCGCTGCCATGAGCAGAACGCCCAGCGGCTGCCGGATCACCTGCGCGGGCGGAACCGCTTCTATATAGGTATAGAGATACGTGACTGTATTTTCCGTCAGCAGGCAGACCACGCCATTGGCCATGCAGGACATCAGCTTCTGGCGGATGGTCCCGCCAAAAAACGCCGATGTCACCAGCAGGTACAGCACGTTGAACGCAATGGAAGCGGCATTGAAAAAGCCGAAATCGATCCAGAGCGAAATTACCAGCATCCCGCACATTGCCAGCGCCGTACAGGCAAAGGGATGTTTCCACTTGCCTTTGCCCAGCATCTCCCAGTGGATGAGGGCAAACACGCCCCACTGCACGATGCAGATCAGGTGCATCAGCAGCTTCATCTTCAACTCATAGCTCATCGCCAAACTGCCCTTTCCACTCCAGATAAGCGCCCCGGATGGCTGCATAGCCGTTCCGGCTGACGCCCAGTTCCACGCCGTTCTGGAGCATCACTTTATAATTGCTGATCTGCCGGATATACCGCATGTTGACCACAAAGCTGCGCCCGACCCGCAAAAAACCGTCTTCCTGCAGGGAGGCGGGCAGGTCCGTCAGTTTGCCGTAGTAGGAGCAGAGCGGCTTGTGGAGCGTCTCACCATAGACATTGATCTTGCGCAGGTCGCTCTCCAGATAATAGATCTGATCCAGCGGTACCTCTGTCTCGCGCCGCCCCTGCCGGATGGGCAGCGTCCGGCACTCCCGGCTGTGCTCGGCAAGCACGGCATCCAGACAGCTGGGCAGCATCCGCTCCATATCCCGCTTGAGGAGATACCGGAACGCACGGACCGTGTAGCCCTCAGGAGCAAACTCCAGATAGGCTGAAATGTACACCAGCACCAGCTCCGGGTTCTGCTGCTTGAGCCGCCGCCCCAGTGCAATGCCGGTCATGGTCTCCAGGTCCACGTCCAGCAGAGCCAGCTGGTACTGGGCCAGGTCTGACCGGGCCAGCACCTCCTCGCCCCGGGTGCAGACGGTGCACTGCACCGGGATGCCCCGCTGTTCCAGGTGCTGCCGGGCAAGCTGTTCCACCTGCCGGGCCACCGCGGGCTCATCATCACATATCAGAATATACATGGTCATTTTCCTCCTGTGGAAGCAAAAAAAGGCAGTCCTCCGGGAAGGAGGGCCGCCTCTTAGGGGTCAGTGGTCATTTACAGCGGCCCCGGCTGCCGGGTTACGCCAGGAATTTATCGTACAGGCCAAATGCAAAGATGAACAGCACGATGACCGGCAAACCGTAGGTCAGGTAGCCACGCATCCAGTCGTGCACTTTGAGGCCATCGCCGGTGTTGACCTCTTTTTTGTAGTTCTCCCAGCCCCAGCCATAGCGGGAGGTGCAGAACAGCAGGTAGACCAGCGAACCCAGCGGCAGGAACAGGTTGCTGACGAGGAAATCCTCCAGATCCAGCACGGCGCCGCCGAAGATGGCAAAGCCATCCCAGGCCCAGAGGTTGTAGCCCAGCACGCAGGGCAATGAGAGGGCAATGATGAGGAACAGGTTGACCCAGCTGGACTTTTTGCGGTCCCAGTGCATCAGCTCCATATCGCAGCAGATGATGTTCTCAAACACGGCCAGCACCGTGGAGAGAGCGGCAAACGCCATGAACAGGAAGAACAGGCTGCCCCACAGCCGGCCCATGGCCATGTTGGCAAAAATGTTGGGCAGGGTGATAAAAATGAGGCTGGGGCCGGAGGTCTGGTCCACGCCATAAGTAAAGCAGGCCGGGAAAATGATGAGGCCGGCCGTAATGGCTACGAATGTATCCAGCACCACCACACGGACGGACTCGCCCAGCAGCGCATGCTCTTTGCCAATGTAGCTGCCAAAGATGGCCATGGCACCCACGCCCAGGCTCAGGGTGAAGAACGCCTGGTTCATAGCACCCACCAGCGTGTTGACGACGCCCACCTCTTTCATGCGGGCAAAGTCCGGCACCAGATAGAACTTGAGGCCCTCAGCTGCCCCCGGCATGAACAGGCTGTTGACGGCCAGGATGACCATGATGGCCAGCAGAGCGATCATCATGACTTTGGTCACACGCTCCAAACCGTTCTGCAGGCCACGGGCACAGACAAAGATGCTGAACACGACCACCACGACCATCCAGAACGCCATGATGCCAGGGCTTGCCAGCATCTCGGTAAAGGCACTTGCCACTTCATCCGCGGTCAGGCCGGAGAGCTTGCCCGCAGCCGTCATATAGAAGTAATGCATCATCCAGCCGGCCACGGTGGTGTAGAACATCATCAGCAAGTAGCAGCCAATGAGGGTAAAGTAGCCGTGGATGTGCCATTTCTGGCCCGGCTTTTCCAGTGCCTGATAGGCGTGCACCGGACTCTTGTGGCTGGCGCGGCCCACTGCAAACTCCATGCTCATGATGGGCAGGCCCAAGATGACCAGGAACAGCAGATAGAACAGCACGAACGCGCCGCCGCCGCCCTGGCCGGCCATGTAGGGGAATTTCCATACGTTTCCGATGCCGATGGCACAGCCTGCGGAAAGCAGGATAAACCCAAGTCTTGATTTGAGTTTTTCTCGTTCCATGATTTTTCTCCTCTTTCTTCCACCGCCGCACCGATTTGTGCAGCCGGATTTTTGCCCTGCGGGTGTTTCCGTACACCCAGTGCGCATAATGTTACTATTATAGCACAATCCCCGCCGGATTACCGGGTTTTTCAATCGTCTTATTCTTCATCTTTAAAGAGTGTTTCTTGCATGGAATTCAACTGTTCAAAACTGTACAGACGGTTCAGCGCCTCCACCAGCTCCTTTTTGGAGAGGCGCGGTGGCAGGCCCAGCGCGTTGAGGAGCTTTGTTTTCCGCTCCGCGCTGCCTGCCGTGCCGGAAAGGCCCCAATCGTACAGGTCGGTATAGGTGATCTGCCGTCCCTCCGGGCGGGGGGCTGCCGCATCGGCCTCCGTGCCCAGTGCTTCCCGCAGAATCTTGACCACAATGGCGTCGTCCACGCCCTCCACGCCCAGAAGCCCCTCTTTGCCGGGCTGGGGTTTCCGCTTCTCCTTGCCGTGAATGGCCGGGACATAAGCCTGCACCACATTCCGCGCCCCTACTAAATTGGTGATGTAGTTGCGGATGCGGAACCCTGCCGCGTCCGAGTCGGTGAGCAGAATGAGGCCGTTCTTCTTCGCCAGCGCCTTGAACAGCTGCTGGCGCTTTTTGTCCTTATAGATCGCAAACCCGTCCGTCAGCAGGATCATGGCGTCGGTCAAATGGGAAAGCCGGGCTGCATCGTATTTTCCCTCCACGATCAGCACCCGGCTGGTGTGTACAAAATTTGCTTCGTTCATCGGCTGCTCCCCGCCAGTGCCAGGCGGCAGAGGGCCGTTTCCATCAGCACCCCGTCGTCCACAGGCTGGCTTTTCAAACTTTTATCCAGCTCCAGCAGCACCTGCATACAGGCTTCCAGCTGGGGCAGCGTGTAGTGGGCGGCTGTCTCCGCCGAGCGCTTGAGCCGGTAATCGCTCCCCCTGTACCCGAAATCCTTGAAGACCGTGCTGTAGTTTTTCCGCCGGACCGCCCCCAGCTTGACCCGGTACAGGTCCACATAGCTGCCGATCATGGCCGCTGTAATGGCAATGGGCTCCTGCTGCAGGCGGAGCAGTGTCTGCATTTTTTTGCAGGCACCCGTAGCATTTTTGGCCGTGATCATCCGGATCATCTCAAACACGTCTGCTTCCAGGCTGACAGTGCCCATCTCGGCCACCATGGCCGTGGTAACGGTCTTGTAGCCGGAAACGGCGCAGAGCTTGTCCACTTCATTTTCCAGCAGAAACGGGTCCTCGCCGCAGCGCTCCAGCAAAGCACCGGCCGCGCCCTCGGGCAGGTTTGTTCCCTGCTCCCTGGCCCGCTCGATCATCATGATTTTCAGCTCATAGGGCTTGGGTTTGGCCAGCTCCTCGGTAAAGCCCAGCTTTTTGCACTGGTTGATGAGCTTTTGCGCCCGCTTGCCCAGCTTGAGCTTATTGCGTTCCAGGTCAAACACGGTGCCCAGCACCACCACGGCGTTTTCCAAACTGCCCAGCGTCTCGCAGAGCTCGTCCAGGTCTTTGTCGCTGTAAGCGCTTGGGTCGATCTCCGGCAGGACGACCACGCGCCGGGTGCCAAAAAACGAGATGGTACCCGCCGCCATGATGAGCTGCTCAATGCCCGGGGTCGCTCCGTCCAGCACGGTGGTCTCTTCGTCCTCCCCTGCTGCCAGCAGCTGGGACGCAGCCGCCACCGCCCGCCGCACCAGATACCGCTCGCTGGAATAAAAATAGTAGACCGCACAGCCCTGCTCTGCCAGCTGCCGGAGTTTTGTTTCGGTTGCCAAAAGGCTGGCCTCCTTTTTGTTTTGTCAAGTGCTATTTTATCATATTCCGCCCGCTTTGAAAAGCGCTCACGAAAGCCGCTCCCCGCCGCCGGGGCGGAGCGCCAGGCAGGAGGCGGTCTCTGTTTCCGCGTTTTCCTCCATCCAGCGGTATGCACTGCTCAGTGTCAGGCAGTCTGTGTACTGCACCGCGTCCGGGCGGGCCGGGCTTGCCAGCAGCCAGTCAACCCGGACAGGCTTTGCCAACGGGACGCTCCCGCTCAGGGCAGCAAACTGCCGCCCCGCCGCCGTGATACGGACGATGCAGCCATTCTGTACTCGCAGCACTTCCAGCTCTGCCGGGCTGCTGTGGGCACGGCGGGTAGTATAGCGGGGCATCTCGTCTGCTGCCATCCGCTCTCTGGCTTCCAGCGTGCAGGGCGTCCGCGGGTTCATCCGCAGGTCTACCAGCATTTCCACTTCCCGCGCGCCCCGCCGGGTGAGCAGCGTTTCCACCGCCTGCTGGGTACTGCTGCCGCCCCGGAAGAGCACCACGGCGCTCTCTCCCCGCGTGATGACCACGGCCGGAGCGTTCCGGCTCCCGGCCAGCTCCACCCGGACGATCTCCCGGTTCAGGACATTTCCCAAACCGATGGCCAGCGCCGCCGTCAGCACCAGACAGGGCAGTGCCACCCGCGGCCGGACACGCCAGTGGTACGCCAGCCACCCCAGCCCCAACAGCAGCAGGCAGACGAGGGCGGCACAGGCAGTGTCAAAATAGATCTGTGCCCCGGGCCAGCCGGATACCCAGAGGGCCCAGCGGTTCAAGCACCCTGCCAGCGTGGCCGCGCACAGGGAGCACACCCGGTGCAGCGGGGCCAGCGCGGGCCAGCAGCCAAACAGAGCCGTGACAAGGCCCAATTGTAAAATGGGCTCCACCAGCCAGAGCACGGCCACGCTGGACACCAGCGCATACAAGCTGGCACTCAACCCCCGGAGCACCAGCACCGGGAAAGTGGCCGCGCTGGCGCAGGCCGAAACGCAGAGCGTCTCCCACACACTGTTCCGCAGCAGCGGGAAGCGGCGGCCTTTCCGGGCCAGTTCCGCCCCGGCCAGTGTGCCCAGCACCGCCGCAAAAGAAAGCTCAAAGCCGATGTCACAGACGGCGTAGCTGTTGCCCAGCGTCATCCAGACGCCTGCCACGCCCAGCGAGGTGAGGGCATCCGGCGGGCCGTAAACCCAGACGCCCAGCGCACTGACCCATACCGCCGTGGCCGCCCGCAGGACCGAGGGCGTCAGCCCGGTGACACCGGCCAGCAGCAGGGCCATGGCAGCGCTGAACAACGCCTGCCGCCTCCGGCTGGCATAACCGCGCTCCCACTTTTTCTTTTCCGGCAGGTATTTTGCAAATACGCTGCCGCAGAGGATGGACACATGCATTCCGCTGACCACCAGCACATGGGAAAGACCCGCCGCCCGGTAGGCACTGCGGAGGTCTTTGGACAGATGAGTGCGGTCACCCAGCACCATGGCCGTCAGCACCCCCGCCGGGCCCTGTGCCATCCCCTTGCGCAGAGCCGCGCTCAGCCGCCTTTGGAGCCGCGCCGTTTTGGCCCGGAAGCTCTCACTCGGGCCCAGGTGCTTCATTCCTGAGAGATATTCCCCGCTCAGGGCAATGCCGTCCGCATAGGAAGAAAGCTGCTGTGTCCGGGCTGGTACTTCCAGCGCAAAGCGGGCCTGCACCCGCTCCCCGGCCGTGCACTTTGGCATACAGACACACTCCATCCGGAATGCTGTCTTCTCACCGTCTGTCGGTTCCACCCGCAGCACCGCATGGACGACGCCCGGGTAATAGGAGGCCGACACCTCTTCCACCTCGGCGGTCAGGGTCACTTCCCGATCAGCGTAAGCGGTGTGGACACGGTCCAGCTTTTGCCGGGTATGAGCCGTGAGCAGCAACCCGGCCAGAGCCCCCAGCAGTAGGCAGACGCCATAGCCCCGGCTGTTTTTGCCAAAGAGCAACCAGAGCAGCGCGGGCACAAAAAATGCCGCAAACGGCAGCAAAAGCCCCGTTTGCGGCAAAAACGCGCACACCAACTCTACCCCCAGCGTACCAACGCAGAAGACGCAGAGCGGCCGACGCATATTCGATCAGTGGAGGAACAGAGGCAGCGGCTCAAGGTAGATGATATCCTTGCGCTCCGCTGCATTGCCCTCAGCCAGGACAGCCGCCTGGCCCACGATGGTGCACTGGGTCTGCTCTGCCAGAGCATCCAGTGCCTTGAGGGAGCCACCCGTGGAGATGACGTCGTCCACGACCAGGACCCGCTTGCCGTTCATCTCGTCCAGCTCCTTGCGGTCGATAACCAGCTTCTGCTTGCCCTCGGTGGTGATGGATTTGTCTTCCACGACCACCGGGTCTTTCATATAGAGCTTGATGCCCTTGCGCGCGCAGACGTAGGGCTTGCCGCTCTGGCGGCTCATCTCATGAGCCAGAGGAATGCCCTTGGCCTCCGCGGTGAGCAGGATATCAAAATCCGGGCACTTCTTCAGCAGCTCGGTGGCAGCAGCCACGGTCAGCTCTGCATCACCCAGCATGATGAAGGCCGCAATGTCCATGTGGTCGTTCACCTTGCAGATGGTCAGTTCACGGGTCAGGCCCGCAACATTCAGGGTATAGGTCTTTGCCATAACAATTCTCTTCCTTTTGTTCGATCCGTTATTTTTATGCGCGGCTCAGACAGGCAGCTTCTCGCCGCCCAGCACATGGAAATGCAGGTGCTTCACGGTCTGGCCGGCATCCTCGCCGACATTGGAGATCACGCGGTAGCCGTTGTCCAGGCCGACTTCCTTGGCCAGCTTGGCGATCACGGCAAAGATATGGCCCAGCAGGGCACCGTCCTCCTCCGTCAGGGCAGCGGCACTCTGGATGTGCTTTTTGGGCACAACAAGGAAGTGCACCTTGGCTTGCGGGTTGATATCGTAAAACGCCACGACCTGATCGTCCTCATACAGCTTTTTAGAGGGGATCTTGCCCTCGGCGATCATGCAAAACAGACAATCTTCCATGGGAATTGCTCCTTTCGATATTTATAAACAGCCTCGCCCTCTCCGTCACGGCTTACGCCGTGCCACCTCTCCCAAAGTGAGAGGCCTTGGCAGTACGGTAAACCTTCTGGTTTTGCCAAGGGCTCCCCCTTTGGGGGAGCTGGCGAACGAACGTGAGCCTGAGAGGATGAGCCCGCTTCCAATCAGCCCAGCTGCTTCTCAACGATGCCCTTGACAGCGGCCAGAGCCTCGTCGATCTTGGTCTCGTCCTTCAGGCCGGCCATTGCAAAGTCGGGCTTGCCGCCGCCCTTGCCGCCTGCGATAGCGCTGATCTCCTTGACCAGCACGCCAGCCTTGAGGCCCTTTTCCTGTGCCAGCTTGTTCACGGTGACAGCCATGGTGACCTTATCCTCAGCCTTGCCCACCAGAACAGCGACCACAGGGTTGACAGCCTTGTCGCGGATGCTGTCGCACATGCCGCGCAGGGTTTCGCCGGTGGTGCCGGTGAAGTAGGCGGAAGCGATTTTCACGCCGCTCACTTCCTCGGCATTGTCGAACAGGCTGTTGACCTTGGAAGCGGCGATCTTTGCCTTGACCTCTTCCAGCTCCTTGCTCATGGTCTTGTTCTCAGCCATCACAGCCTCGGCACGGGCAGCCAGGGTTGCAACATTGTTGGCCTTCAGGCTGCCTGCCACGGTGTGCAGCAGCTTTTCCTGATCGTTGGCACGCTTGAGCAGGTTCTTGCCGGTGACTGCCTCGATGCGGCGGATACCGGCGGCAACAGAGGATTCGCTCACGATCTTGAAGCAGCCGATCTGGGCGGTGTTCTTGACGTGGGTGCCGCCGCAGAACTCGGTGGACCAGCCCTCGATATCAACCACGCGGACCACCTTGCCGTACTTCTCGCCGAACAGAGCCATTGCACCCAGCTTCTTGGCCTCTTCAATGGGCATCTCCTTGACGGTGACGTTCATGGCCTCAAAGATCTTGTCGTTGACGATCTTCTCCACACGGGCCAGCTCCTCAGGAGTGACCGCGCTGAAGTGGGTGAAGTCGAAGTGGGTGATCTTGGCGTCCTGATAGGAGCCAGCCTGATGGACATGGTCGCCCAGCACCTCACGCAGAGCAGCCTGCAGCAGGTGGGTAGCGGTATGGTTGCGGGCAATGGCCATGCGGTACTCTTTGTCCACGCGGGCGGTCAGATGGTCGCCCACCTTGACGATGCCGCTCTCCAGCACGCAGGTGTGGACGTAGTAGCCCTTGGGGGTCTTCTTGACATCCAGCACGCGCAGGGAGCACTCTGCACCGGTGATGACGCCGTGGTCAGCAGCCTGACCGCCCATCTCAGCGTAGAACGGGGTCTTATCCAGAACGACCAGAACGTCTTCCTTGGCCTGCTCATCGGTAGCGATGGCGTCGGTCAGGGTCTCCTCGTCGCTCAGGGCAACCACGACAGCGTCGCCGCACAGGGTGTCGTAGCCGGTGAAGACGGTGGGCTCGGCGGTGAGGCCGCCGAACAGGTCCTCGCTCCAGCCGGAGATATTCTTCTTGAGGCGCTCGGCGCGGGCACGCTCTTTCTGCTTCTGCATCTCGGCGTGGAAGCCGTCCTCGTCGATGTCGATGCCCTGCTCGGCAGCGATCTCCTTGGTCAGGTCGATGGGGAAGCCGAACGTATCATTCAGCTTGAAGACGTCCAGGCCCTTGAGCAGATGCTGGTGTGCTTTCTCCAGGCCGTCGATCATGTTGTTCAGGATGTTCATGCCGGCGTCGATGGTACGGGCAAAGTTTGCCTCCTCGGTGCCGATGACTTTCTTGATATAAGCCTCATGCTCCCGCAGCTCGGGGTAAGCGGACTCGCTGGACTGGATGACGGTCTCCACCAGCTCCACCAGGAACGGGCGGCGGATGCCCAGCATCCGGCCATGGCGGGCAGCACGGCGGAGCAGACGGCGCAGCACATAGCCGCGGCCCTCATTGGAGGGCAGGATGCCGTCCGACACCATAAAGGTGCAGCTGCGGATGTGGTCGGTGATGACGCGGATGGAGATGTCGTCCTTGTCGTTTGCACCGTAGGTCTTGCCGGCAATGCGCTCCACATGGTGCAGCACGCTCTGCACGGTATCCACCTCAAACAGGTTGCCCACGCCCTGCATCACGCAGGCCAGGCGCTCCAGGCCCATGCCGGTATCAATGTTGGGGCGTGCCAGACGCTCGTAGTGGCCCTTGCCGTCGGCGTCAAACTGGCTGAACACCAGGTTCCAGATCTCCATATAGCGGTCGCAGTCGCAGCCCACGCCGCAGGTCGGCTTGCCGCAGCCGTACTCGGGGCCGCGGTCAAAGTAGATCTCGGAGCAGGGACCGCACGGGCCGGAGCCGTGCTCCCAGAAGTTGTCCTCCTTGCCCAGACGCACCATGTGGTCCGGAGCAATGCCCACCTTCTTGGTCCAGATATCGTAAGCCTCGTCGTCCTCTTCGTAGACGGAGATGTGCAGCTTATCCTTGGGGATGGCCATCCACTCGTCGCTGGTCAGGAACTCCCATGCCCAGGGAATGACCTCCTCCTTGAAGTAATCCTGGAAGGAGAAGTTGCCCAGCATCTCAAAGAAGGTGCCGTGGCGGGCAGTGATGCCCACGCGCTCGATATCCGGGGTGCGGATGCACTTCTGGCAGGTAGTCACGCGGTGGCGGGGCGGCTCCTCCTGTGCCAAGAACCACTTCTTCATGGGAGCCATACCGCTGTTGATCAGCAGCAGGCTGGGGTCGTTCTTGGGTACCAGGGGGAAGCTGTCCAGACGCAGATGACCCTTGCTTTCAAAGAAGCTCAGGTACTTTTCGCGCAGTTCATTCAAACCGGTCCATTGCATAGATCTTTCTCTCCTCAATTGTCTTTGGCGTTTGTGCGCCGTTTTTATGCTGTTATGGCAGAGGGGCGGCACGGTGAAAAAACAAAAAACAGCCCTCATCCCAAAAGGGACGAAGACTGCTTGTGCATCAAACTCCGTGGTACCACCCAAATTGCAAAGGATCACTTGTCCCCTGCCGCTTTCGGCGCATTAACGCTGCGCAGCGTCCGGTTTACATTCGCCGGAAGCTCCGGGGTGGCGCGAAATGATCCCGACCGGAGCACCTTACAGCCGTGGGCGCTCTCTCTGGACGGTGGTGTGTGCATTTCTGACCCCATCATTGCCATCTGTCATAATTTTACATTCCGCAAGGCAGGCGAAGTGCCCCTTTGCGTACAGCTAAATTATAGCATACGCAAAACGTTTGTCAACGGTTTTGAGCAAAATTTACGGCACCCAGATGCGGCGCACCTCCAGCACCTTGCCGCCCTGCACCACCAGCGTGGTATTATAGGTGGTCCAGTTATCGGGGTCTGCATTGATCGCTGCTGCCACCGCATCCGCGCCCGTAGTCTCCACGGCTTCGGCCTGCGGGTCGGCAGAACTGTCCTTCAGCACTACATCCTCTGCCAGCGGCATCGTCTTTTCTCCCATCTCGTAATAGAGCGGGTAATCGTCAAAGGTCATCGTCCGGTAGGTGTCATCATCCTCCAGCTTCAAGTCCAGCCCGCCGGGCTGCTCCATGCCGCCGTTGATGCTTACAAGATGGTATTCGTCATTTTTTTCGATGCTCGTCACCGCATCGTTCACGACCTGATTCCATGCCGCACCCTCCTCGTGGAAGGTGATCTTGTCGCCAACAGCAAGGTTTTCAATATCTTCTTTTTTATAAAGGTCGTAGCTGAACACCTTTGCAGTCAATTTGCCGTCCTGTACGCCGGAAACGATGGATGCCGGGATAAGCGTTACCGCATCCGGGTCATCCAGATCGTCCAGTGTCCATGTCAGCAGATTGATTGGCTCTGTAACGCCTTCTTCTGCCACATGGGACGAGACCGGCACTACACTGGATGCGGGGGCGCTGGCGGGGGCACCGGAGCCGCCGCAGGCCGTCAATGCGATACCCGCAGCCAGAACAGCCAGAATCTTATATTTCAGGTTCATAAAAATACCTTCTTTCTTGACGCGGTAGATTTATTCCGCTACAATAAAAACGATTCAAAGACACATTCTATTTCAAGATAGAGAGGAAAATTTCCGTGAAAATCTTAAAAGTAAAATGTCTGGCCCCCACCCGGCTCGACAACTATCTGATGCAGCAGTTCCCGGCGCTGAACCCGGGCCGCCTGAACAAGGCTCTGCGGGAGAACAAGATCAAGCTGAACGGCAAAAAGCAGCCGCTTTCCACCCGCGTGATGGCGGGCGATGAGATCAAGCTGTTCATTCTGGACGAAGTTCTGGACGCCGACAAGCGAGTGGAGGGCCCGGCGTGGAAGAACGCCCGCGGCCCGGCGCAGGTGGTGTACGACTGCCCGCAGATCCTCATCGTGAACAAGCCCGCCGGCCTTTCCGTGGACGGCCCGGACGATGACACCCTGCTGAACCGCGCCCTGCTCTACCTGAACCAGCAGGGGGAGTACAAGGAGAACGACCTGTACACCCCGGCCCTGTGCCACCGGCTGGACACCGGCACCAGCGGCTTGGTGATCATCGCCAAGACCCCGGAGGCCGAGGAGCTGTTTCTGGCCGCCATCAAGAACCGTGACGTGCAAAAGACCTACCTCTGCGTCACCTTCGGCCGCCCTGTGCCGCCGGACGCCACCCTGGGCGGCTACCTGCTCAAGGACGCCGACCGCGGCATCGTGAAGATCGTGGAGGACAAGCAGCCCGGTGCCAAGGAGGTGGAGACCCGGTACGAGACCATCGCCGTCTCCGGCCGTCTGGCCCTGCTGAAGGTGCAGCTGATCACCGGCCGCACCCACCAGATCCGCGCCCACATGGCCAGCATCGGCTGCCCCATCCTGGGCGACAGCAAGTACGGCAACAACAGCGCCAACCGGGAGCTGAAGCTCAAGTATCAGGCCCTGTGCGCCTATGAGCTGACCATGCCCCGCTTCACCCAGCCGGATTTTGCCTTCCTCAGCGGCAAGACCTTCCGCGCCCCGAAGCCCTGGTACTACAACCAAGTGCTGGACGGAACACTGAAGTAAGACTCAAATCAACAGACAAGGCCCCGTGTGCATCAGCACACGGGGCCTTGTTTTGATTCAAGCAAATTTTATGCCGGATAATTCAGGGTGTCCAGCAAGGCGTTCAGGTAGTTCTGCGGCATGGCACCGGTGCTCTGGGCACACAGCAGATAGGTGGTGGCACCGTGCTGGAACACGGTGTACTGGGCCGTTACATTGCCTGCAGCGTCCTTCACGCTGTAGATCTGGTAGACCTGACCGTTGGCTGCGGTGTAATCTGCCTTGGCATACGATGCACCCGGCGCGGTGACCGACTCCTCCACCGCAGCTTCATCGCTGCCATCCCAGCGGGTGCTTGCCGCAAAGGTCAGCGACACGGCACCGTCCGTGCGGTACTGGTTGTACATGGTATTGGTGATCTTCTGGGACGGCTTGAACGAAACCACCACATTGTCCGTCCCGCCGCCCTGCGGAAGGGCATCAAAGGTGCTGCTGGACACAAACTTCATGCCCAGCTGGCTTTCAGCATCCGCACGGCTGTTCATGTCGATCTCCACCACGCTATTGCTGGTGCGGCGGGCCGTGGTCTTGACCTGCGCCTTCACATCTTCGCCGATCTTGGCGGAATCCTCCACGGCAGGCATCTGCAAACGATAGCTCAGACGGACATTGCCGCCGCTCTTATCCACGCTGCTGGCATTCACAGCCCATGCGGCCGGGCAAAGCAGCGACACTGCACAGGCGGCAGTGAGCAGCAGACCCGCGATTCTGCGCATCTTCATAAAGCATTCTCCTTTCGGCGGGGGCACCGATCCGGTGCCGCCATATTCTCCCAGCTTTAAAATAGCAAGAATATGCGCCGCTGTCAAGTGGCAAATCAGCTAAAAAATTGGAATTATTTTTGGAAATTCCACCTAATTTTTCCCGCGGACACGCAGAAAAGGCAGTGCACCGGAGCCCCGGCACACTGCCCTTTTCTCATTTTCAGCTCGTCGGTACAGCGGTCAGGAAGCAGCTTCCTGCACCACCACATACACGCCTGCCGGCACACAAGCCGCCCAGGCACCGTCCTTGTCCAGCCAGCCGAATTGCTCACAGATATGATCGGGGCACTGGCTGTCCAAAAACGCGATCGCGCCGTCTTTTACCTGCAGGTGGACCACATAGTCGCCCACATCATACAGGTAATCATGATCTTCGTCCAGCGAGAGGGTCTCAGATGCGCCGCTGCCAAAGTCAACGACTGCTTCCAGACCCGTGCCCTTGCTGCCGCGGGCCGCGCGCCAACCAAAGTACAGCGCCGCTGCCACGGCCAGCACCACCAGAGCAAAGATCAGGTTCTTCTGCCACGGCTTCCAGCGTTTTTTGCCGGAAGCTGCGTCAGATTTTTCCGTTACACTCATGCAGCGTACTTGCTGGCAGCAGCACCTGCAATGCGGCCAAAGACCACGAAGTCGGCCACAGCGTTGCCGCCCAGACGGTTTGCACCGTGCACACCGCCGGTGACCTCACCAGCAGCGAACAGGCCGGGGATGACGGAACCGTCGGCCTTCAGCACCTCGGTGTTGGTGTTGATCTTCAGGCCGCCCATGGTGTGATGCACACCAGCGGTGACCTTGATGGCGTAGTACGGAGCGGTGTTCAGGGGGTTGGCGAAGCTGGTACGGCCGAAGTCGGGATCGTTCTTGGCCTCAACATAGCCGTTCCAGGTGTTCATGGTCTCGGCAAAGGCAGCCTCATCGACGCCCATGGCCTTGCCCAGTTCCTCGTAGGTCTCACCGGTCACGGTGTAGCCCTTCTTGATGTAGCCCTGGATGACACTGGAAGCATCGACCATAGCCTGATCGACCACCAGCCAGCTGTAGCTGCCGGTCTGTGCGATCTCGGCTGCGGAGACCACGTCACGGGTGCCCACTTCGTCGATGAAGCGCTTGCCCTCGGCGTTGATCAGCACGGCGCCGTCGCCGCGCAGGCCCTCGGTGATCAGGGCAGCAGTGTTGGCTTCCACGGTGGGGTGGATCTGGATCTGGTCCATATCCACGGTGTCGGCACCGATGGCGGTTGCCATCTCAATGCCCTGGCCCTGAGCGCCAGCGGCATTGGTGGTCATGAAGCCCTTCAGCTCCGGCTTGTACTTGGTGACCATGTCCAGGTTTGCGCCGAAACCGCCAGTGGCCAGCACAACGGCCTTGGCATTGACGGTGACGGTCTCACCGGAAGCACCGGTAGCCTTCACGCCCACAGCAGCGCCGTTGGCGTCGGTCAGGATCTCGGTAGCGGTGGTGTTCAGCAGAGTCTGCACACCAGCCTTGTCGCAGTTCTCCTGCAGCAGAGGAATCATGTAAGAGCCAACGGAAACGGTCTTGCCGTCGCCGTCCACGGGGCGGTGGATGCGCTTGACGGATGCGCCGCCGAAGCTGGACACGCTGTGCAGAGTGATGCCGTGCTCGTCCAGCCAGTCGATGGCGTCGGCACTGTTGGAGCACAGAGTCTCCACCAGCTCAGGGTTATTCAGACCCTTGCCGCCGATCATGGTGTCCAGCTCCATCAGCTCCACGCTGTCGAAGTAGCCCTTGGGGTCAGCCTGATAAGCTGCCCACTGCTCAGAAACGGTCTTGGCCAGGGCGGTGATGGTAGCGTTGTCGGCGTACTTTTCAGCAGCAGTCTTCAGGGTCTTTTCCACGCCGGCGGACTCGCCGAACTCGTTCTCGTCCTGGTACACGGTGTCGCCGGCGTTCATGCCGCCGGTGGCACGGACGGAGTTGCCGCCCACCATGGGCTGGCTCTCCAGGATGACAACGCTCTTGCCCTCAGCAGCAGCGGTGATGGCAGCAGTCATGCCTGCGCCGCCTGCGCCCACGATGGCAACATCTGCGTCAATGGTGGAGTCCTCTGCCTTGGTGGTGTCGGCCTCGACAGCGGTCTTGTAGTCGTCAGCGTTCAGACCAGCTGCAACCAGAGCGGCGGCAGCAGCCTCCTTGATGGCATCGGAGGTGATGGTAGCACCGGAGACGCCGTCCACAGCGATGCTGCCGGTCTCAGCGATCTGGCCGGGCAGCTGCTCCAGAGCCAGGGTACCAATGCCCTGGGTCTCGTCGGCACCCTCAGCGGTGCAGCCGGTGATCTTGCTGTCAGTCAGGGTCAGGGTGACGGTCACGTCGCCGCCCATGCCCTTTGCGGTGCCGGTAAAGTCACCGGAGACACCTGCAGCAGAGGAGGCGGAGTTGCTCTTTGCGCCGCAGCCGAACAGGCTCAGGGCCATGACGGATGCCAGTGCAAACGCAGCAATGCGTTTTCTCATGATTGGATCTTCCTTCCTTCTTCTTGGTGGTTGCTTCATGGTTTGCCCATGCGAACATCTATCAGCATAAAAAGGGGAGCCGCGCATTCGGAACGCAGCTCCCCTCTGCCGAACTAGGGAATAATTAGGCGTTAGCCTGAGCTGCAGCAACAGCGCATGCAACGGTAGCGCCGACCATGGGGTTGTTGCCCATGCCGATCAGACCCATCATCTCAACGTGAGCGGGCACGGAGGAAGAGCCAGCGAACTGAGCATCACCGTGCACACGGCCCAGAGAGTCGGTCAGGCCGTAGCTTGCGGGGCCTGCTGCCACGTTATCGGGGTGCAGGGTACGGCCCGTGCCGCCGCCGGAAGCAACGGAGAAGTACTTCTTGCCGTTTTCCAGGGCCCACTTCTTGTAGGTGCCTGCAACCAGGTGCTGGAAACGGGTCGGGTTGGTGGAGTTACCGGTGATGGAAACTTCAACACCCTCAGCCTTCATGATAGCAACGCCTTCCAGAACGTCGTTAGCGCCGTAGCACTTAACAGCAGCGCGCTCGCCGTCAGAGTACGGGATGGTCTCAACAACCTTCAGTTCGCCGGTCTTGAAGTCGTAATCGGTCTTGACATAGGTGAAACCGTTGATACGGCTGATGATCTGGGCAGCATCCTTGCCCAGGCCGTTCAGGATAACACGCAGGGGTTCCTTGCGGACCTTGTTGGCGGTACGGGCAATGCCGATTGCGCCTTCAGCAGCAGCAAAGGATTCGTGGCCAGCCAGGAAAGCGAAGCAATGGGTATCCTCATGCAGCAGCATGGCACCCAGGTTGCCGTGGCCCAGGCCAACCTTACGCTGTTCAGCAACAGAGCCGGGGATGGTGAAAGCTTCCAGGCCTTCGCCGATGGCAGCAGCGCAGTCAGCAGCGCTCTTCAGGCCGCGCTTGACAGCGATGGCAGTGCCCAGGGTGTAAGCCCAGACGGCATTATCGAAGCAGATGGGCTGGATGCCGCGGATGATCTTATCGCAGTCGATGCCCTTGGCCAGCAGCATCTCGTTGCAGGCGTCGAGGCTCTCAAGGCCGTTGGCCTTCAGGCAGGCCTCGATCTTGGGCATACGGCGATTCTGGGATTCAAAAGTTGCCATAATCTATGTTCCTCCCTCTCTTATTCTTCACGCGGGTCGATGTACTTGACAGCGCCCTGCTCAGCAGAGAAGCGGCCGTAAGTGCCGATGTTCTTCTCGTAAGCTTCCTTCGGGTCCATGCCATGGCGGATTGCTTCCAGCATTTTGCCCAGACGGACGAACTGATAGCCGATGACCTGGTTGTCTTTATCCAGAGCGGTCTTGAGGATGTAGCCCTCGGTCAGCTCCAGGTAGCGAACGCCCTTGGCCTTGGTGGAGAAGATGGTACCGGTCATGGAACGCAGGCCCTTGCCCAGGTCATCCAGACCAGCGCCGACAGGCAGGCCGTTCTCAGAGAAAGCGGTCTGGCTGCGGCCGTAAACGATCTGCAGGAACAGCTCACGCATTGCAACGTTGATAGCGTCGCAGACGAGGTCGGTGTTCAGTGCTTCCAGGATGGTCTTGCCGGGCAGGATCTCGCCAGCCATAGCAGCAGAATGGGTCATGCCGGAGCAGCCGATGGTTTCAACCAAAGCTTCCTCAATGATGCCGTTCTTGATGTTCAGGCTCAGCTTGCAGGTACCCTGCTGGGGTGCGCACCAACCCACACCGTGGGTATAGCCGCTGATGTCCTCAATTTTATAGGCCTTGACCCATTCGCCCTCTTCAGGGATGGGAGCGGGACCATGCTTCGGACCCTTCGTGATCGGGCACATATTGTTGACCTGTGCGGAGTATTCGATCATAATATTCTCTCCTTTGCATTATTGTCGGAAGCCGGTGCCATTTGCACCGCACAAACATCAGCAAGCCTGCGCGGGGGCTGTGCGTTCCGGCCGTCCATTGTCAAGCTTTTCACAGCTAATTTTATTATACGAGGGTAGTGGCCTTTTTTCAAGATGTTAGTCTTTTCTAACCGTCTGTTTTTGATAAATTTTTCTTGCCATTTTCTGCATATTCAGCAAAACGCCGCCCCGTTTTGCCTGCGGGGCGGCGTTTTCACCAGTCAAAAGAATTCTAAAATCTATTCCAATCGGCAGATTGGAAACGAAAGCGGGGTGCAGGAGCGCAGCACAGCCACAGTGCCCCCCTCCTTTGCTTTATCCCATCAGAAAGCCGAACAGCAGCGGCGCAATGCCGTTTGCCGCTGCCATGCACAACACATCAACCAGCACGGTTTTGGCAAAATACCAGGCGTTCTTAGGCGGCAGCGGTTCCGGCTTTTGCTGCTTTTTGCCGCGGGGCGCGGGGGCGGCGGGCTGCGGCAGCTCCGGGGCCGTCAGGGCCGCCAGCGCACCGAACAGCAGCATAACCAGCGGAAACACCATGGATACCCGGATGGATACCACCGCCTGTGCCAGATAGCTGCACAGCGCCAGCATGACTGGGGCCACGCCGGGAGTGTTCCAGCTCCGTTCCCCGCGCCGCAGGTGGGCCGCCACCAGCAGAAGCCAGGCGGCCAAGCCAAGGATGCCGGTCGTCAGCAGCTGTTCCAGATATTCGTTATGCGCGGCATAGAACGTCGCCATGCGGGCTGTCATGGCGTCGCCTGCCCAGGCGGCCACGGCGGTATGCATCATGCCGGGGCCAATGCCCACAATCTTGCGCAGCAGGCTGCCGTCCGCCCAGGTGCCAAACGCAGCGCGCCAGGCCACGCCGCGGTAGGTACCCCAGTCATCGTTGAACACCAGCAGGTTATGCAGGCTTGCCGGCAGGGGCAGGTTTGGCATTGCATTGGCCAGCACAAAGGCCAACGCCCCCACCGCCAGCACAGCAATGGTGATGACCCGCCCCGGCAGGTACAGTGGGGCCTGCGCTGCAATGCCTTTGCGGGCCAGCACAAACAGCACCAGCCACAGCAGCAGGCTTGCCGCCATGCAGGGCAGTGCCACCTGCCACGCGCCCAGTTTGGCCAGCAGGGCGGTGCCGCCCTGGGTGTAAACGCTGGCACGCATGTAATGCATCCAGGCAGCCCAGCCGAAGAATGCCGCACTGATGAGCGCTGCACGGCGCAGGTGGCGGGTGGTAAAGTTTTTATGGCAGACCAGCACCATCACCGCCGCGCCGATGCCCAGGGCAAGCGCCTCTGAATCCACAACGGCCAGCGCCAATGTGCCAAACGCTGCCGGAATGCCGGTCCAGACAGCGGTTCTGGTATCTTTGGCGTTCAGGAACTGGTAAAACACAATGGGCAGCGCTACCGAGAAAAAGCAGCCGTTAAAGTCCTTCTGCCCCAGGGTTGAGAAAAACTGTGCGCGCTCCACCACGGCGGTGTCTGCATACGCGCCGATAAGGTCAATGTTAAAGATGTTGAGCACATACAAAACTGCCACAATGCTTGTGGTAATGCCCAGCACCCAGAAAACAAAATCCAGGTTTTCAAGGTCCAGGTAGCTGCGCACAGCCCAGTACCCGGCGGCGGTAAACAGCACCAGCATCAGCCCGCCGTAATAGCCCCCCAGCCCCCAGGTAGACGCCGTGGGCGAAAGCGATGTAAAGGTGGAAATCAGGCTAGTGCCTGCAAAGGCCAGCACACCCCACAGGGTTACATCTCGTCCGGCGTTGGCGTTGCGCGGGCGGGGCGCACGGGCCCCAATGGCCGTACAGGCCACCAGCCAGAGCAGGAACAAGAGAAACAGGGTAAAACAGCCGGTGAACTTGGTCACACCAAGGTTGGAAAATTTATCAATGTACAGCGGGTACACGCACAGCACCGCGCACAAAAAAGCGGTTGCCGAGGTGCCCGCCAAGCGGTTGATCGCTTGCTGTTGGTCAGAACGCATGGTTCAAATTACCTCCGGGTCTTTTTCCCGCAGGCTTTGCGGCGTGCGGGCAACTGTATTGTATTATTTTACCCGTTCCCCTGCTGCTTTTCAACCGTTGCTACAGGTTTTACAAATAGGAAACATATCCCGCCCGCCACGGCGCTGGCTACCGCCAGCATATGCCGGGCAGGCAGGTCCAGCAGCTGGCTGCCCGCATAACTCAGCAGGCTGCCGGCGCTCATGCCAAGGGCGATCAAGCCATAGTTGACCCCCGCATGGGCAAGGCCGAACAGGTCCGTATTTAAGGCGGGCTGCACCGCCGCGCCGCCGGAGTAAAAGCAGGTCAGCACACAGTAAGCCGCCAGCACCCACCACCCCTGCGCAAAGGCAAACCCGATGCTGCCCGCCGCCAGGGCCGCATACACCCCGTACAAAACTGGTTTGCGGCCCCAGTGGTCACTGGCAGCGGGGCAAAGCAACCGCCCTGCTGCGCTGGCCGCACTGCCCACTGCCACGCACAAGGGCGCCCACTGCTCCGGCAGGCCGCGGTCCGCTGCAATGGTCAGAATCTCCGGGCTGAACAGCAGCATGGGCGGGGCTGCCAGCGCCACCCCCGCAACACACAGGCGGTACTGCGTGGTGCGCACCATCTGGTGGGGCGGCAGGTCGTTTGCCGCTTTTGCGTTTGGCTGGCCGGCGGGCTGGGGTGGATTTTGCAGCACGGCGGCGGATGCCCCGCACACCGCCAGCACCACCACACCGAGCGCGGCAAAACAGACACGCATCCCCCAGCGGTTTTCCACAAAACCCACAAAAACGGTTAAAAACGCACCGGAAAGCCCCATAGCCGCACCGCTGACCCCCGTTGCCAGCCCTTTGCGGCTGGCATACCACTTTTGGGCGCAGGCCAGCACCGCCGGGGCCAAAAAAGCGCTGCCTACCCCCGCCGGGATGCTGTACACCAAAAAGAACAACGCCGCATTGCCCTGCGGCACCAGCGCCGCCCCCATGCTGCCGCCGCCCAGCAGCGCGGTACCCCACAGGGCCGCATAGCGCGGGCCGTGCTGATCCTGCACAAAACCGCCGATGGCGCAGCCGATGCCATACCCTGCCACCAGAATGGCAAAGCTGAGCATGGCCTGCCCGCGGGAAAAGCCGTACTGCGCCATGACCGGCTTTTGGAACACGCCCCACGCCGCCGGAATGCCGGTCAGCAGCTGCACGGCCGCACCGGCGGCCAGAATTTTGGGGTTGCCGTTTTGTTTTGGCATGGTGTTCTTCCTCCTTGTCCTTCCAGTTCCACACAGTTTGATACAGCTTCAGTATGCCCCGTTTTTGTTGACAAAAAACGCCGGGACAGATATGATAAAGAGGTATATCTTTTGATTTTTCCGCGGGCCGCTGCCCGCGCAGATAATAGGGAGGAACAACCATGAAAACACAGCCGTTGAAGGGCATGCGCGACCTTTTGCCGCGCGAGCAGGCATTGCGTGATTACATTCAGGGCCAGATTTTGGATACTTACCGCGCCGCCGGGTTCCAGCGTATTTCCACCCCCATCCTGGAGGATATGGAAAACCTGGACAAATCCGATGGCGGCGACAACCTGAACCTGATCTTCAAGGTTCTCAAGCGCGGCGAAAAGCTGGCCGCTGCCCTGCGCTCCGGCGATGAAAAGCAGCTTTCCGATATGGGCCTGCGCTATGACCTGACCCTGCCGCTTTCCCGTTACTACGCTGCCAACCGCAACGAGCTGCCCAACCCCTTCAAGGTGATCCAGACCGACCGCGTTTACCGTGCCGAGCGCCCGCAGAAGGGCCGCCTGCGCGAGTTTGTGCAGTGTGATATCGACATTCTGGGCGATTCTTCCCCCAATGCCGAGGTGGAGCTGATCGATGTGACCACTCGCGCTCTGCTGCGCATCGGTTTCAAAGATTTCACTGTCAACATCAACGACCGCCGCATCCTGCGCGCCATGCTGGAAAAGATGGGCTTTGCCGCTGACCAGCTGGATTCCGTCTGCATCAGCTTTGACAAGCTGGATAAGATCGGTGCAGACGGCGTAAAGAAAGAGCTGCTGGAAAAAGAGTTTGACGCCGCCGCTGTGGAAGCGCTGGATGAGTTCCTGTGCGCCGGGGATTTCAGCCTGGACGCCGTGACCGCCCGCGTTGGGGACGAAACCCTGACCGCCGACCTGCGCTATGTCATCGCCACCGCCGAAAAGATTGCCAACGGCCGTTACGGCATTGCCTATGCCCCCAGCCTGGTGCGCGGCCAGGGATACTATACCGGCATGGTGTTTGAAGTGACCTGCCCGCAGTTCAGCGGCGCTGTTGCAGGCGGCGGCCGCTACGACAATATGGTTGGCAAGTTCATTGGCCAGCAGGTGCCCGCCGTTGGCTTCTCCATCGGGTTCGAGCGCGTCTGCGGCATTCTGCTGGAGCAGGATTACCAGATCCCCGGTGCCAAGCAGAAGCTGGCTCTGCTGTATCTGAAGGATGCCGATTTCGCCGCCGTGCTGGCCAAGGCCGATGCCTTGCGCACAGCCTATGATGTGACGGTTCTGCCCCAGGCCAAAAAACTGGGCAAGCAGTTCGGCACATTGGAAGCCGCTGGTTACAACGCTGTTGCCTTTGCGGACAACGATGATATCAAGGTTCTTGGTCAAAAAGCCGAATAATTAGAATTATTTTTGTGGGGTGTGCCGGTTTTGCGGCGCACCCCGCTTTTTTTGACATCAAGCTGTAACATTCCGGTGCCACTTCCGTGTTATACTGGTAAAGGAAGCAGATATTGCTTTTGGCTTACCCCTTACCACACAACACAATAAGGAGAGTGCCCTATGAAACATACAACACTATCCCGCTTTGCCAGCCTTGCCGCATCCGCCGCGCTGGCGCTCAGCCTTGCTGCCTGCGGTTCCACCAGCCGCAGCACCTACTCCGCCGCTCCTTCTAACGATACTGCCGCCTTTAGCAGCCAGGATGCCGGAGACTATGAATCTTACAGCGCCGAAAGCGCCGCAGCCGGGGAAGGCAGCAGTTTTTCTTCAGACGATCTGACCAGCTCGATGCTGGATCCTTCCACGGTGGAAAGCAGCCGCAAGATCGTGTATAACGCCAGCGTGCGGATGGAAACCACCGACTATGATACCACCCGCGCCGCCTTGCAGGAGGCCGTAACCGCCGCGAACGGCTACCTGGAAAGCACTGACCAGGGCGGCAGCAAGGATTCCGGCAGCCGCTATACTTATTACACCGCGCGCATCCCCGCCGAAAACTACCGCAGCTTTTTGACCGCCGCCGGGGAAGCCGGGAACGTGACCTCGCTGAACGAGAGTGCGCAGGACATTACCGCTGAGTATGTAGATGTGGAAGCCCGCCTGAAAGCCCTGAACGACCAGCGCGACCGCCTGAACGCCCTGGCCGACAAAGCTGAAACCACCGCCGACCTGCTGGAAATTGAAAGCCAGCTTTCGGATGTGCAGTATCAGCTGGAAAGCTACACCGGCCAGATGCGGCTGATGGATAACCAGGTGCACTATTCCACCGTGGATATTTCCCTGCAAGAAGTGCGGGTACTGACCCCCACCGCCACCACCTTTGGCGAAAAGTTTGTGGAAGCCGTTACCAGCGGCTGGCGCGGCTTTGTGGATGGGGCCGAAGATCTTATCCTGGTGGTGGTTTACCTGTGGCCGGTGGTACTGATCGTGCTTGCCATCCTGCTGGTGGCACGGCCCGCCCTCAAGCGCCGCAAGGCCCGCCGGGCGGAGAAAAAGCAGGCTAAGCTCGCTGCAAAGGCTGCCGTCCAGGCGCAGCCCGCAGAGCCCGCCAAACCGGACGACACCGTAAAATAAATCGCACCTCTTCTTTCCAACTTATATCGCAAAGCGGGCGCACCGTCCTACAGTAGACGGCGCGCCCGCTTTGTTTTATTTTTACCGGCTGTGCTTACAGGCCGTACAGCTCGGTATATTTGTTTTTCAGGTAGTTGGTGTAGTGGGCGGCATCAAATGCGCCGCCGCACAGGCTTTGCACCAGCCACTGCGGTTCCTTGGCGCGGCCATACTGCCACACGCGGCTGCGCAGAGCGTCTTTCAGCGGCTGCATGTTGCCTTCGGCCCACTGGGCGTCCAGGTCCATGGTTTTGCGCAGGTCATCCACCACCTGTGCGCTGTAAGCACTGCCCAGCGCATAGCTGGGGAAGTAGCCCATATCGCCCATTGCCCAGTGGATATCCTGCAAACAGCCGTGGGTATCGTCCAGCACATCCACGCCAAGGTATTCCTTATACTTGGCGTTCCAGGCGGCGGGCAGGTCGGCCACGGTCAGGGTGCCCTGCATCAGGGCCTTTTCCAGCTCATACCGCACCATAATGTGCAAAGAGTAGGTCAGCTCGTCCGCCTCGGTGCGGATCAGGCTCGGCTCGGCGCGGTTGACGGCGCGGTAGATCTCTTCCTCGGTCACGCCGTTCAACTGCTGGGGGAACAGCTCCAGCAAAGTGGGATACAAATAGTGGATGAACGCGCGGCTGCGGCCCACATAGTTTTCAAACAGGCGGCTCTGGCTTTCGTGCAGGCCGGTGGTTGCGCCACCCGCCAGGGTGGTATAATCATACTTAGGGTCAACGTTCAGCTCATACAGGGCATGGCCGCCCTCGTGCGCCACGCTGTACAGGTTGGAGAACATATCCTGCGGCATATAATGGGTGGTAATGCGCACATCGCCGTGCCAGAAGCCGGAGGTAAAGGGGTGTTCCGTTTCGCCCAATACGCAGTGGTCCGGGTCCAGCCCCCACACTTCCATGATCTTTTTGGAAAGCTTGCGCTGCTGCTCAATGGGCCAATTCTGATACAAAAAGTCGGTGCGGATGGCGCTGCCGCGCTCTTTTATGGCAGCCAGCAGCGGCACAATGGTCTCGCGCAGGGCGGCAAAGAAAGTATCGCACTGGGCAATGGTCAGGCCGTGTTCATAGCGGTCCAGCCAGACTTCATACGGGTCGCGGTCAGGGGCAAAATAGTGGGCCTGCGCGCGCAGGGATTCCACAATTTTTTCCAGATACGGGGCAAAACTGGCAAAGTCATTGCCGCGCTTTGCCTTGCCCCATGCGGGCATGCTTTCCTGCGTCAGCTTGGTGAACGCGGCGTACTCTTCTGCCGGGATCTTGCCAATCTCGTCATAGCTGCGCTGCAACTCCCGCACTTCTGCCTTTTCCTGTTCGGTTTCGGCATCAGCGGCAGCGCGCTGCAGCAGGGCGGCGGTGTCAGCGCTGACCAGCTGGTCAAAGTAGGCGCGGCTCAGCACCTCCATGGCTTCGGCGCGGCCCGCGCTGCTTTCCGGCGGGGCTACCGTCTCACTGTCATAATCGGCAACGGCCATTGCGTATTGGTAGGCATACAGTCTTTTCTCCAGCTCGCGCAGAGCTTTGATGGAATCTTTCATTGAGTTCTCCTTTCCGCCGGGGCGGCGGTTTTTATTCATGGTTTATTATAGCACACCCGGCGGCTGTTCGGCCAGTTAGCAGCACAAAACCGAAAAACTTTGCCCTGCGGCACATTTTCCCCCAACTGCCCATTGTCAGGCGCGGGAGCGGGCCTGTATAATGGTTATCATGTTTTTTATTTTGCCCCTGAGCGTGGGGGATTCAGGAGAACGCCATGAAAAAACAAGCCTCAACCCTGCTGCCTGCACTGCTGGACCTGCTGCGGCAGTATCTGGCGCTGGATATGGCCGTATACGCCGGACACGCCACCTTGCTGCTGCTTACGGCATCGCTGCCGCTGCTGATGTGGGTGCTGGTCATCATCAACATGCTGCCGTTTTATTCGGTTTCGGACATTGCCGCGCTGGTTGCCCAGCTTTTGCCGGATATCCCGGCCATCCAGTCAATGGCGGTGGATGTGATTGCCAACCTGAATGATCAGTCCACCACCTTCATGGCTTCCTTTGCCGCCATCACCACGGTGATTTCCGCTTCCGGTGGGATGGCCGCGGTGCAAAAGGGGCTGCAAAAGCTGACCCCCGGTGCCCGCAAAACAATGTTTGACCGTTTGTGGGCTGTGCTGTATACCTTTTTGTTTGAGGGCCTGATGTTGGTTGCCATAGTGGTGCAAAGCCTGAGCCCAATCCTGCGCGGGCTGGCCGGGCTGCTGCCGCTACATACCCTGGTGGGCGGGCTGCTGCAGCGGCTGCACAGCCTGCTCAGCATCAGTGCTGTGCTTTCGTTGGCGCTTTCGCTGCTGACGGTAACACTGATCTACACCTATGTGCCCGGCGGCAAGCGCCGCATACGGGATCAGCTGCCGGGGGCCGCCGCTGTGGTAGCGGTGTGGACGCTGTTTTCCAAAATATTCTCGTTTTACATCGGGCATTTCTGGAAGTTATCGTACATTTACGGTTCTTTGGCTGCAATCGTGCTGATTACGCTTTGGCTGAATGTGAACATCAATGTGCTGTTTTTGGGTGCCGGGCTGAACGCAAAGATTCAGGGGATGGGGCAGGAGAAAAAGGAACCGGATGCTTGAGATACACCCTAGGGCGCGATGCCCTCATCGCACAGGGAAGAAACGCAAATATTGGGCTGCGAACCTGCAAACCATGTGTAGGAAACGACGCTCGCATCGTCCTGCATGGCGGGCCGTAATATGCGCACACGTCGGGATGAGGGCATCCCGCCTTACGTGGCCGGGCGTACAATGTGCGCTCCCACGGGCTCCACAGGGTCAAACGCTTTTTTCTAACGCATTAAACCCATACAAACGCTACCTGATACACCAACAGGGCGGCCGGGAAGTTTTCCCGGTCGCCCTGTTTTATTGCTTTCTTTGAACCATGAACTTATTCAGCGGTCTTATACCCATCGGGGTTGTGGCTCTGCCAGTTCCAGCTGTCGCGGCACATTTCGTCAATGCCGTACTCAGCTTCCCAGCCCAGCTCACGCTTGGCCTTGCTGGGATCGCACCAGCACTCGGCAATATCGCCAGGGCGGCGCGGGTCAATGACATAGGGCAGCTCCTTGCCGCAGGCCTTGCTGAATGCATGAATCACATCCAGCACACTGTAGCCGTGGCCGGTGCCCAGGTTGCAGATGAACAGGCCGGGCTTTTCTTCCAGCTTTTTGATGGCTGCCACATGGCCGCGGGCCAGGTCCACAACGTGGATGTAGTCGCGCACGCCGGTGCCATCGGGGGTAGGGTAATCATTGCCGTACACATGCACTTTTTCCAGCTTGCCAACGGCAACTTTGGCGATGTAGGGCACCAGGTTGTTGGGGATGCCGTTCGGGTCCTCGCCGATCTTTCCGGAAGGATGTGCACCGATGGGGTTGAAGTAACGCAGCAGAGCAACGTTCAGCTCCGGGTCTGCCTTGCAGCAGTCGGTCAGGATGCGCTCGGTAAACACCTTGGTAGTGCCATACGGGTTGGTGGTTGCACCAACAGGGAAATCCTCGCGGATGGGCACGCTGGCGGGGTCGCCGTAAACCGTTGCGGAGGAGGAGAAGATGATGTTATGGCAATCGTAACGGCGCATAACATCCAGGATGTTCAGGGTGCAGTTCAGGTTGTTGGAGTAATACTCGATGGGCTTGGAAACGCTTTCGCCCACGGCCTTGTAGGCGGCAAACTGGATCACACAGTCAATGCCGGGATTTTCCGCAAAGACCTTTTCAACTGCCGCATGGTCGGTCATGTCTGCTTCCACAAACTTGAAATCCTTACCGGTGATCTCGCGCACACGCTTCAGGGCTTCGGGGCAGGAGTTGTAATAGTTATCTGCCACCACAATATCGTAGCCCGCATTGAGAAGCTCCACACAGGTATGGCTGCCGATGTAACCGGCGCCGCCGCTGACCAAAATAGACATACTGATCGCTCCTTTACACAATATGGAAAGTTGTTGCCGGGATTTTGTATCTTCAACAGGGCATCCGCAGGGTTTGCTTCGTTCCCTTGTTGATTTTATTCTAACGTCTTTATCACAATATGGAAATAGATGTTTCCATGTTTGATATGTAACTTTGTTGTTACCTTTACCGTTCGCACAGATGCAGCGGGTGCGGGGCGCGGCGGTAAGCGCCGGGCGTTTGGCCGGTCAGGGCGTGGAACCGCCTGCTGAACCACGCCAGGGAGCCATACCCCAGCATACGGGCCGTTTCGCCGGGGCCGTACCCCTGGGTCAGCAGCAGCGCTGCCTGTTCGGCTTTCATGCAGGAGAAATACTCCATCGGCCCCATGCGGGTGCGGGCGCGGAACGCCTGCTGCAATGCCACTCGGGAGCAGCCATTGGCATCGCACACCTGGTCCAGCGCCAGCGGCTTTTCAATGTTCTGCGCAAAGTACAGGCGCACGCTTTCCACAAGGGCTGCCTGCTCCTGCTCGGCGCGGGCACGGGGGCTTTGTTTGCGGGTGCGTTGCCTGCGGCGGGCCAACAGGTACAGCAGCTGTGCCAGATAGATGGTTTGCAGCTCTTTGCCGCCAAACGGGATTTCCGCGCGGCGGGCGGGCATCTGGCAGGCATCCTGCACCGGCTGGAACACCTCGCGCACCGTTTCTGCCAGCTGGCGCAGACAGCTTTTTTCGGCGTTGCCGAGCCGCATATGGCAGCTGCGGAAAGAATCCATCGCACTGCCGTCCGCGGTAAATTCCACGCGGAACACCTCCGGCGGAACCTCGCCCACTGCGCGCATGGCAAACAGCTCTGCGGGCTGGTGGAACAAAATCTGCCCGGCACGCAGCAGCACCCGGTGGGTATCGCACAGCTCTTCCACCATACCGCTTTTTACATATACCAGCAGCCAGCCCTCACAGGTGCGCTCCGGCGTTTGCTGGCCAATGCGCCATTCGGATTCCGCCGCGCTGGCAATCCCTGTTACCCGCAGCGGCCATTCATCCCCATACACGCCTTCACCTCCCCTGTTCAGGTTGCTTCATCGCTTGCGGTCCAGTTCTGGCCTGCGCCGTTGCTGAACACACCGGGCGGGTCCTGCGTTGCCGCCGGGAACTGCTCGCTCCCGGGGAAGCTGTCCACCAGCCCCAGGCGGTAGGCCGTCAGCGGGCAGAGCGTTTTTTCGATATGGTCATAGCTGATGCCGTTATCGCTGTTGTAGGTGTAATACATAATAGCATCCGGCCAGGTGTTCAGCACATACTGCGCCAGCGGCTGGGTCACAAACGCATCCCGGCTGCCAACGTAAAGGTCTGCCGCACCAAACAGATGCAGGATCTCGTGGGCATATACGGTGGGGCTGTTGTAGGTTTTCTCCCCCGCATAGGAATCATAGAGATAAAGACAGCTGAATTCATTCAGGTAATTACCGCCATCCTCCAGATAATGCAGAATGGAGTAGGAAGCCCCCTCCACCGGCAGAAAGATCAGGTAGCCAATGCTTGCCGTGCCGTATTGCTGCTGGATGAATTCCACATCCACCTGTGCGGTCAGGGTGTCCACATCGTCATAGAACGTTGTGCCGGTGGTGGTATCTTCCGTCAGACCGGCTTTGTAGGCGGCAAAGGTGCTCAGATTGTTTTCGCCGGTATCGTAATAGATTTTCGGCTGGGCGTTATAGGTCTGCGCCTGCTGGGTGATCCAGTCCACCGCCACGGCAAGGTTCTGCCGCGTCTGGGCCAGGGCTTCCTCGGTCCAGGGGTTGGCGTCGTCCTGCAGATAAATGCTGTACAGCACGCTGGGCCATGCCAGCAGCCCGCAGCTGCCGTACACCTGCTGTAAATCTTGCTGTTGGGCAGGGGTCTGGGTGGGGGTTGGGCTGGGGGCCACGGTGGGCTGGGGGCTGGTTTCGATATGGGGGATCGTTGCCTGTGCGGGTGCGGCAGGCTGTGCCGCGCACCCGGCCAGCAGGCAGAGCCCCATGGCAAGGGCGGCAAGGTGGAGCAATACACGCGGCTTTTTCATTCGCGCTTACTCCGGCAGCACCAGCTGCGGCTTGCCGTCAGCATCCGCTGCCAGGGTCACGGTCTGACCACCGGTCAGGCGGCCCGCCACAATGGCTTCGGCCACGGGGTCCTCCAGCGTTTTGCGGATGGTCTTGCGCAGTTCACGCGCACCAAAACGGGTGGATGTTTCGTTCACGATGGCTGCCAGTGCCTGCGGGGTATATTCCAGCTTCAGGCCGCGGGCTTCCAGGCCGGGCTTGTACTCGTCCAGCATCAGGGCAGCGATCTTTTCCAGGTCAGCCTGTTCCAGCGGGCGGAAGGTGATCACTTCATCCACACGGCCCAGGAACTCCGGCCGCAGGAACTCCTGCAGCGCTTTCATGCTCTTTTCGCGGCTGACCTGCTCTTCGGTGCGGCCAAAGCCAGTCAGGGCGGTGCGGTCCGAAGAACCGGCGTTGGAGGTCATGCAGATCACGGTATTGGAAAAATCCACCGTGCGGCCCTGAGCATCGTTGATCTTGCCCTCGTCCAGGATCTGCAGCAGGATGTTCATCACATCGGGGTGGGCCTTTTCGATTTCATCAAACAGGACCACGCTGTAAGGATGGCGGCGCACTTTTTCGGTCAGCTGGCCGGCTTCATCATAACCCACATAGCCCGGAGGGGAACCGATCAGGCGGGACACCGCGTACTTTTCCATATACTCACTCATGTCAATGGAGATCAGCGGGTCCACGGTATCAAACAGCTGATTGGCCAGCTGCTTGACCAGCTCGGTTTTGCCCACGCCGGTGGGGCCGACAAAGATAAAGCTTGCCGGGCGGTGGCGGCCAGACAGGTCTGCCCGCGCACGCTTAACGGCCAGTGCTACGCTGTGCACAGCTTCGTCCTGGCCGATGATATGCTCTTTCAGGGCATCTTCCAGCCCCATCAGGCGGCCATACTCGGTCTCTTTGATTTTAACCGCCGGAATGCCGGTCCACAGCTCCACAACCTGGGCCACATCGTCCGCCGTTACCTGGATATCGGCCACGCGCAGCTCCAGCGCGGGCAGCTTTTGGCGCAGCTGGGCCAGCTCGGTCTTGGTTTTGGCCAGTTCCTCGTAATCAATAGCGGCATCGCCCTGCTTTTCGGGGTCGGGATTTTCCAGGTCATGCTCTTTGGTTTCCAGCTCTGCCACCTGCTTTTGCAGGTTCAGGAACTCGGTAATTTCAGGGTGGCGCAGGTTGCAGCAGGCGCAGGATTCATCCAGCAGGTCAATGGCCTTATCCGGCAGGTAGCGGTCGGTGATATACCGTTCCGACAGGTGTACCACATCCGCCACGATGGAATCGGGCACACGCACGCAGTGGTACTTTTCGTAATAACCTTTTACGCCGCGGATAACCGCAATGGCGTCATTGATGGAGGGTTCTTCCACCTTGACGGGCTGGAAGCGGCGCTCCAGCGCAGAATCTTTTTCAATAAACTTGCGGTACTCGGCAAAGGTCGTTGCGCCGATAACCTGGATCTGCCCGCGGGACAGGGCCGGTTTCATGATGTTGGCGGCGTTCATGGCGCCGTCCGAATCCCCGGCGCCGACAATGTTGTGGATCTCGTCAATGAACAAGATCACATTGCCGGCGGCCTTGATTTCAGAAAGCAGGCCCTTGACGCGCTGTTCAAACTGGCCGCGGAACTGGGTGCCTGCCACAAGGGCCGTCAGGTCCAGCAGGTAGATCTCTTTATCCTGTAAGCGGGCGGGCACTTTGCCTTCGGCAATGCGCTGGGCAATGCCCTCGGCAATGGCGGTTTTGCCAACGCCGGCTTCACCGATCAGGCAGGGGTTGTTTTTCTGGCGGCGGCACAGAATCTGCACCGTGCGGTATACCTCACGGTCACGGCCAATGATGGCATCCAGCTTGCCGTCCTTGGCTTTCTGGGTCAGGTTTTCGCAGTAGGTGTCCAGGTATTTGCGCTGGCCGCGGCCACGCTGTTTTTTGGACTTTTCGCCCTTCTCCTCAGCCTTGGGGGTTCCGCCAAAGCCAAAGGGGAACACCGGCGAACCGCCGGGCACAAAATCATCCCCGGTATCGTCGGGGTTCTGCATATCGCCGTCCATCATGGGCATCATGGCGCCGCTTTCCTGCGCTTGCTGCATCAGGTCGGCCATGTGCTCTTCCATGCTGGCCAGCTGGTCATCGGTCATATTAAACCGCTTCATCAAATCATCCACAGGCTGAATATGCAGCTCCCGCGCGCAGGTCAGGCAGTAGCCTTCCTGCACCGGTTTGCCGTTTTCCAGCCGCTGCACAAACACAACCGCCTGTCTTTTTTTACAGCGGGTACATAACATATGGTTCACCTCTCTATGGGGTATTCGATTGGATCGGGAATGCCGAAACGCGCACACAACATGCGTTTTCAGAACTTTTCCCATGTACTATTATCCCCCACCCCACTGATATTTGCAAGAGGGGCGGGGGGAATGTTCAGATATTGTTAATCAATAGCGGGTCAAAAACGGGTTCAGGTTTGCCAAAAGTCCATAGATCACGCTTCGGTTCAGGGTGGCTGTGGTCAAAAATTCCAGCTTGCCGCCGGTCAGGTTTGCCGCCACCCACAGCAGAATGGACCAGATCCAGCAGTTCAGCAAACCGCTGACAAAGCCGAACGCAAAGCCCAGGATTCGATTCAGTCCACCGATGAGCGGGATGGCGTTGATGCCGCGCAGCACCCGCCCCAGCATCCGGCAGAGCACCCGCACCACGATCCAGACCGACAAAAACACAACGGCCTGAATAACCGGCAGAAACAGCGGTTCCAGCGCATTGACCACCTGCGGCACCGCATTGCTGGACGCCGCACTGACGGTATCGATCAGCTTTTGCTGGATCGACTGCGGCAGAAAGGTCAGCGCATGGATTGCCTGGGCCAGATCTCCGCCGGTCTTTTCCAGCGTGTCAGCCACAACATCGGTAACGTGGCTGGCAACATATTTATCATAAATGCCGCCGGCCCAAACGCGGGTGCCGTAAGTGCCGCCGATAATGCCCGCCACGGAGCCGATAAGGCTCACCAGTCCGGAGGCAAAACCGCGGCGGCGGCCGGCTTCGGCCGCGCCCAGCACCAGCAAAAGAAAAATCACATCATAAACAATGCCAATATACTGTGTCATAACTCTACCATACTTTCCCATGCCGCACAGCATTATTCGTGCGGCGCATTCAGAACCTCTACCGTGCCGGAAATAAATACCAGTGTTTCGCGGGCGTTGATGACCGCCTGCGGTGCCGCACCATAATCCCGGCTCCAATTATGGGTGCCGTCATAGCCATAGCTTTCCACGCCGGACGCTGTCAGCAGATAGACCGCCGTTGCGGTACTGCTGACGCTTTTGGCCTGCCCGGCGGCAACGCTCGCCAGCTGGTTGAGCGAATCATCCAGCGTGACCAGGGTATCGCCGCCGCGCACCGCCAGCAGCAGCGCCGTGCTGCGCCCGCTGATGGACACGCTTTGCAGGGTGGCCCCGCCATAATCATAGCGGGCACTCTCGGTGCCATCGCTCACGTTGATGATGGCGGCATAGGTATCAAAAACAGCCAGCACGCGGCTGCTGCTGATCCATTTCAGCTTCAGGATCACGCTGCCGGTATCCGCCACATAAAACGGCCCGGCAGTATCCGAATTGGTGTTCATCATGCGCACGGTAGTGCGCAGCTGGCCGTCCCTCGCGGCCACCGTTGCCGCGGCAAAGCGGTGGTTATCCGTGGCAAAAGACAATGCAATGGGGGTGCCGTCGGTGCTGGTCAGCTTCCAGGTAAAGGGGTCCCCGCTGAAAGAAGCATCGTACACCATCACTTCCGCCGCATAGCGGTCAGACTCCGTCACCACGGCCAGGGTGCCGTTCTGCGCCATTTCGCACAGCATAATGGTGTTATTAAAGCTTTTGGCGTACAGCTGGCGGGTGCGGCTCTGCACCGTCAGCTCCTTGCCTGCGCGGTTATACAGCACAAAGCGGGTGTTGCCCACGGCCAGCGCCGGGCGGGCATAGCCGGGCTGGATGGTGCGGATCTTTGCGCCGTAAGCGGAATAGACCGCCACATCCTCATTATCCATCTCCACAAAACCGCCCGCCAGGGGTTCCACCTGGGTCGGCGTGCGGATGCCGGTGTTGGCGGGCCAACCCGCCCCGGCGCGGTTGAGATACAGCGAGATAGAATCCGTCATATCCCCCAGCATGGCAATGGATGTACCCAGCAGGCCGCTGCCCACCGCCATAACGGCGGCAATAATCAGCACCACCAGAACAACGGCAATGCGCCTGCGGCGCTGGCGGCGGCGCAGAATAGGGCTGATGGGCCGCAGCGTTGCCGCCGGTGCCGCAGCTGCGCCCTGCTCTTTGGGCGGCAGGGTGCTGGGTGCGCTGCGCTCCGGCGCTGGGCGTTCCCGTTCCGGCTGCTGTTTGGAGACAGGCGGCGGGGTTGGCGGAGCTTCGCCCCGTTCCCGCGCCAACATACGGCGGCGGCGTTCCAGCCGCTCTTTTTCTTCACGGTTCAAGGGCTTCGCCTCCTTCCCGTCTTGTTGTGTTACTCATTTAGGGCAATACCGCACAATTCCCGCCTAACGGCTCAAGCACCGCTCCGGCGGCTGCGGTACGGCATCTGCGTTGCCAAAATGCTCGATAAGACATCCAGTATTATCTGCGCTTTTGGCTTAGCAGCTGCCGCACCTCGCTCGCCGTATCGGCACTTAGAATTATGCGATATTGCCTTAGTTGTTTCAGTCGTTCGGGCGCTCTAAATCCGGGTACTGCACATCCCACAAAAACAGCCCCCTGGCGGGCAGCGTGGGGCCGGCCTGGCCGCGGTTCCTGCTTTGCAGCAGAGCGGGCACAGCGGCCGGATTCATTTTGCCAAGGCCCGCCTGCAGCACCGTACCGGCCAGAATGCGCACCATGTTGTACAGGTAGCCGTCCGCTGTTACGGACAGGGTATACAGCTCGCCATCCTGCTGCACGGTGCAGGCGGTGATGGTGCGCACCGTATCGCCGTGGGCTGCGGCTGAAGAACCCGAAGCGCACAGCGCCAAAAAGTCATGCCTGCCAACAAAATGGGCAGCCGCCGCCTGCATGGCGGCAAGGTCCAGCGGGCCGTTGACCCGGTGGCAGGTCTCATAATCAAAGGGATCATCCACCGCGCTGCACCGCAGGCGGTAGTGGTAGGTTTTGGCGTGGGCGGCATAGCGGGCGTGGAAATCATCCGGCACCTGCTGCGCTGCCAGTGCCCGCACATCCATGGGCAGGCGGGCGTTCAACGCCAGCGGGATGCGCTGCACCGGGATGCGGCCATCATAATGGAAGTTCAGGGCAAACCGCCGGGCATGCACCCCGGCATCGGTGCGGGAACAGCCCTTTACATCGGGCCGGGTGCCAAACACGCTTTGCATAGCATCCTGCACCACCGCACACACCGTAACCCCATTGGGCTGCACCTGAAACCCCGAATAATTTGTACCCTTGTAGGCAAGCCAGAGGAGAATATTCATGGGACACCTTTGGGAGTTAGAAGGTAGGAGTGAGGCGTTAGGAGTTTCTGGTGTGCGCTGACGCGCACATTTTGAATATCAGCTTTTCCCCTATTCCAAAATTGCGGCGCAAGCCGCACCTTCAATTTCTAACTCCTACTTCCTAACTCCTAACTAAATTTCAGATTCCCGCCATGATCCAGCGGGTGGAGAGGATGACGGCGAGGCAGAGGGTGAGAACAACGGCGCATTTTACGTCCAAGGCGCCGAACTTGAGCACCTTCAGGCGGGTGCGGCCCTCGCCGCCGTGGTAGCAGCGGCATTCCATGGCCATGGCGAGCTCGTCCGCACGGCGGAACGCGCTGATGAACAGGGGGATCAGCACCGGCACCAATGCCTTGATGCGGTCCATGAACTTGCCGTTATCCAGCATTGCGCCGCGGGCTTTCTGGGCGTTCATGATCTTTTCGGTCTCATCGATCAGCAGCGGGATAAACCGCAGGGCGATCGTCATCATCATGGCAAGCTCATGCACCGGCAGGTGCAGCTTGGCAAAGGGTTTCAGCAGCGCTTCAATGGCATCCGTCAGCACAATGGGGCTGGTGGTGTAGGTCAACAGGCTGGTGCCGGCGATCAATGCCACAATGCGCACCGCCATCAGCACCGCATAGCTCACACCCTCGCGGTAGATGTGGATAAAGCCAAAGTGTACCAGCGGTTCGCCCTCGCCGGTGATGAAGAACAGGTTGAGTACCGCGGTGAACAGCACAATGGGAACGATCGGCTTTAAGCTCTTGACGATCAGCTTGATGGGAATCTGCGCCACTTTGTACAGCAGAGCCAGCAGCGCCAGCGAAAGTGCAATGCCCAGCGGGTTGGACGCCATAAACAGCACAATGATGTAGGCAATGGTGGCAATAATTTTTAAGCGCGGGTCGCAGCGGTGCACCACCGAGTTGCCGGGGAAGTGCTGGCCAATGGTAATATCACGCAGCATCAGTCAGCGCCCCCTTCCTGTACGGTTTTGTGGTTCTGCGGCAGCGGAACGGCTTTGTCCGGGTGTTTGGCGTTCCAGGCTTTCAGCACAGTTTTGACCGCATAGGGCACGGTGTACACATCCGTGTCGATCTCCATGCCCATTGCTTTCAGCATCAAAAACACCTGGGTGACCTGCGGAACGGAAAGCCCCAGTTCCAGCAGCTCCGGTGCGCGGGCAAAGACCTTTTCCACCGTGTCATACATGGCCACTTTCGCCTTGCTCATCACCAGTACGCGGTTGGCATAGCGGGCGATATCTTCCATTGAGTGGCTGACCAGAATGACCGTAATGCCGGTCTGCTCGTGGTAGTTGCGGATCTGGCTCAGGATGGTATCGCGGCCTTCGGGATCAAGGCCTGCTGCGGGTTCGTCCAGCACCAGGATCTTGGGCTCCATGGCCATAACGCCCGCAATGGCAACGCGGCGCTTTTGCCCGCCGGAAAGTTCAAACGGGCTTTTTTGCAGCAGCGCTTCATCCAGGCCAACAAACTCTGCCGCGCGCTTGACGCGGCGGGTGATCTCTTCTTCATCCAAGCCCATGTTGCGCGGGCCATAGGCGATATCCTTCCAGCAGGTTTCTTCAAACAGCTGGTATTCCGGGTACTGCATGACCAGCCCCACAAGGAAGCGGAAATCCCGCAGGTTTTCGCCCTCCGCCCACATATCGCGGCCATCAATAATGATCTTGCCGCTGGTGGGGCGGTTCAGGCCGTTGAAATGGGCGATCAGCGTGGATTTGCCGGACCCGGTCGAGCCCATCACACCGACAAAATCACCTTTTTCAATCGAGAAGCTCACATCATCCAGCGCTGCGGTTTCGTCCGGCATACCGGCGTTATACACATAGCGCAGATGTTCCACTTTAATGATCTCTGACACGTTACATTCCTTCCCGCACGGTACCGCCCCGGTCCCTCTTTTGCCGGGTGCAGTCTGTGCCTTTTCTGGTTGGGGAAAATTGGTTGTTTGGGTTTCCTCGCAGAAGCGGCGGGGGCGGGTGACCCCGCCCTACAGGGGTGTTGCCGCCCAAAAGGCACGGCATTTTATTTCAGCAGGTCAAAAATGGCCTTGGCGCATTCTTCGGGGGTAATGATGTTTTCCGGCATAGGCAGGCCGGCGGCGGCCAGTTCATCCCGCAGCTCGGTGGCCTGGGGTACATCCAGGTGGTAGCCATGCAGCCGCCTGGTCTGGCTGAACACCTGTTCGGGGGTACCCTCCATCACAATGCGTCCGCGGCTCATGACCAATATGCGGTCGGCTTGGGCGGCTTCCTCCATATAGTGGGTAATGGACACAATGGAAATGCCTGCATCCCGCAGGTTGCGGATGGTTTTCATTACCTGGGCGCGGCCGCGGGGGTCCAGCATGGCAGTGGATTCATCCAGAATCAGGCAGTCCGGCCGCATGGCAATCACGCCCGCGATGGCAACGCGCTGCTTTTGACCGCCGGAAAGCTTGTGCGGCGCTTTATTGCGCTGTTCATAGATTCCCGCCAGCTTCATGGCGTCATCCACGCGGGTGCGCATTTCCCCGGTGGGCACGCCAAGGTTTTCCAGCGCAAAGGCAACGTCCTCTTCCACCACGGTGGCAACGATCTGGTTGTCCGGGTTCTGGAACACCATGCCCACTTTCTGGCGAATGTCGTACAGCTTTTCATCGGTGCGGGTGTCCATATCCTCCACCAGCACGGTGCCGCTTTCCGGCAGCAGAATGGCGTTAAAATGCTTGGCCAGGGTCGATTTGCCGCAGCCGTTGGCACCCAGCACAGCCACAAACTCGCCGCGGTGTACTTCCATCGACACCCCGTCCACAGCAAAGTTCGGCTGCTCCGTATCATACCGGAACCGCACATCCTGCGCCTGTAAAATATCGTTTTCTTTCATGTGGTATCCCCTATTCTGAATAATAGTGTGATCCAAAATTTTTAGTTAGGAGGTAGGAGTGAGGAGTTGAAAGGAGCTAAGGCAATACCGCATAATTCTAAGTGCCGATACGGCGAGCGAGGTGCGGCAG
>ERZ773264.784-NODE-784-length-43775-cov-6.281542_pt1 | contig 43775 bp, 27 predicted proteins | sample MGYA00511910_ERZ773264 | MGnify/ENA primary metagenome ERZ773264 (study PRJEB29015, sample SAMEA2737739) | human gut metagenome | biome: human gut; feature: human-associated habitat; material: faeces | place: China | collected 2012 ...
CAAGCCACATTTTGCAAAGCAAAATGTTCTGACCAATGAATCGGAAAGATAAATCCGAATAGGTGATTTTATGGAAAAATACAGTTTAAATAACTTTGAAGAAAATATTTTTAATATGGATAGGGCTGGTGGTAATACAGCTGTATGCAATATAGGTGGATTAGTTACCCTTGATACAAATATAGATTATGATGAATTTTGCTATAATTTTAGAATTTTAGTAGCAGAAAATAGAGCATTGAGAAAAAATGTTGATGAAAACGGAAATGTGTATTTTACTGATGAAATAAATTTTCCTATTGACCACCTTTATTTTGATAGCAGAGAAGAAGTGGAAAAATGGGCTGATGTATTAATAAAAGAACCTTTTACAATAGAGGATAAGTGGTTTTTTAAAATTTGTTATATTACTGTTAAGGATAAAAATTTCTTGTTTTTAAATGTTCATCACATAATATGTGACGGTATGGGAATGGTAAATATATGTAGAAAATTCCAAGAAATTTTAGAAAGAAATGAAAAGAAAATAGCAATAAGCCATACTGTAAATGAAGAAAGCATATCCAAAGAAAAGTATGAAAAGGCTGTTGCTTTTTTTGATAAATATATTAGTAATGAAAGTGCCTTTTGTATAAAAGAAAATAGCCTTGATTATAGGGCTGGTGTGCAAAAGATATTAATAAAACCTGCGTTATATAATAAGCTGAAATTGTTTGCTGAAAAAAATAAAATTTCAGTTGGTATGGTTATTATAGGAAGTATTTATAAGTATTTTTCTACAGTAAAAAATAGTGATAAAGTTGTTTTTGGTAGTGTATTTTTAAATAGAAATCATAATAATATAAACGATATTTCAATGGTTGCAAATACAATGCCAGTTGCCATTGAAAGTGTTGAAAATTCCTTTTCTAAAACTTGTTTTAGTATTGGAAAAACTATATTTAAACTTATGAAATATGGCTTTTATAGTCAAAAAGATTTGCACAATAATCAACATATACATAGTAATTTATACGATATTTCTATTTCTTACAGAAATGAAAAATTGATACCTGCTTTAAAAATAGGTAAAATAAGAGAATTATTTAATGGTTATTGTGATAGCAATATGAGATTTTATATCAATGAAAAGGAAAATAGTGTAGAAATCCAATTACACTATAAGAAAAGCCTTTTTTCTGATTTTTACGCCGAATGTCTTTTGGATAGAATATTGCATATTACAAAACAGGGTATTAAAGATATAAGTTTGGATAAAATCAGTATATTTACTGAAATGGATAATGAAATATATGAAAAAACTAATTCTACTTTCTACAATTATGATAAAGGAAATGTACAAGGCTATTTTGATGAAATAGTCAAAAAACAGGGTAACAATATTGCTTTAATAGATGATAACAGAGTGCTTACTTTTGAAGAATTTAATCAGTATAGCAACTCTGTTGTAGATTTTCTTATGGAAAACAATGTGGAAAAGGGTAGCACCGTTGGTGTACAAGTAGAAAGAAGTGCTTTTCTCCCCATAATTTTAATGGGAATATTAAAAGCTGGTTGTGTTTATATGCCAATAAGTGTGCATAATTCAAAGGAAACGACAGAGTTTTTTAGAAAAAAGTGTAGTATTGTCATTACAGATAAGAATAAATTTTGCAGAAGTGAAAACAATGTGGTAGATAGTAATAAATATGCCTATACAATGTATACCTCCGGTTCTTCAGGTGTGCCTAAGGGTGTAAAAATAAGTACAGATGCAATTTACAATAGAATGTGTTGGATGCACAGAAAATACAATCTTGCCAGAAGGGTATTGCAAAAGACAACAAATGTATTTGATGTATCAATGTGGGAACTTTTGTCCATTGCCTTCGGTGGTAGTCTGTATATGCTAAATGAGGGAGATGAAAAATATCCAGACAAAATTTTAGAGGCAATTTTAAAACATAAAATACAGATAATTCATTTTGTACCATCTATGCTTAAACTATTTTTGGATTATTGCATTAAAAACAATGTGAAAATTAATTGTGTAGAAGATGTTTTTGCTAGTGGAGAAAAATTGACTTTGCCATTAATGTGTGGTTTTAAAGATGTTTTTATTAATGCAAAACTTCATAACCTTTATGGACCAACTGAATGTGCAGTTGATGTTACATATTATGATGTAACCTTTGAGGAGGATAATATACCTATAGGGTTACCAGTAGATAATTGTGTAATTAAGATTATGAGTAATGAAACAGTTCTTCCGCCTATGGAAAGTGGAGAAATTTGTATTTTTGGTGTACAAACAGGAGAGTATACAGACAAAAATATAAGTGGATTTAAGAATATAAATGGGGAATATGCTTATTATACAGGGGATATTGGTTACATAGGTAAAGATGGAAATATATATTATGAGGGCAGAAAAGATAGACAGCTAAAAGTAAAAGGTATAAGAGTAGAGCCTGAAAGTATTGAAAATGCGTTTATGTCTGTATCTGGAGTTAGTGATGTAAGAGTTTTTGCCTATAAAGATATGTTATGTGCTGTCTATACTGGAAATTGCAATAATATAAAATCTGTTCTTAGGATAAAACTAAACTATAGAGAAATGCCTACAATAATTAAAAATGTGGAAAGTATTCCACTAAATAAAAATGGCAAAACTGATTATAAAAAACTTTATGAAATTGTTTTAGAAAATGAAAAAATAGATATTAATGCAACTGAAAATGAAAGAAAGTTAATTGATATAATTGCAAGAGAAACGGAAATCAAAAATATTATGCCTGAAGAAGATTTATTTAATAAGGGTATTGATTCTTTGGGGGTAATAAAAGTTGTAAATGCTGTTTCAGAAAGTGATATTAAGTTTAGTGACTTTTACGAGTTTAGAACTGTTAGAAAAATAGTTGAAAACATAAATAGTAGAAAAATGCTTACAGTTTTAAAAAGCAATAATAGCAAAAAAGCTCTGGTATGTGTACCCTATGGTGGAGGCGAACCTCAAATATTTTTAAGTATGTGTGAATATATCAAGGATTTTGATGTTTTAGGAGTATATACTTCGTTTTTTAATAAAGATATAACAGTTGAAAATATTGGGGAGAACATAGGAAAAGAACTTTGTAAGTTGGGCTATAGTTCCTTTAGTGTTATAGGAATTTGTGTAGGTAGTGTCGTGGCATTGGAGATTGCTAAATACCTAGAAAGTAATAGAAAAGTTGTAGATAATGTGTTTATAGGGGCAAGCCTACCGACAAAAGCTCCTAGAATATTGGGAAAAACAATAAACCCTTGGAGCTTTGTAAATAGAAAATATATAAATTATTTTTTAGAAAAATTAGGTGGAGAACAGGTATGTTTTGAAAAGGTATCAGAAAAAATTTTTAGAAACGATACCAATAGATTTTTCAAATATGTTAATAAAGAAAATAGAATTAATATTAAAGGGGCAGTTATATTAATTTTCGGAGAAAATGATAAAATTACATTAGGCTATAGCAATAAAGCTAAAAAGTGGAAAAATTACATAAATGAATTTAGTTTAATTACATTAAAAAATGCTGGCCATTACTTTATAAAAAGCAAAGCAAAGAAAGTTGCAGAAATAATAGAAAAAAGCTCAAAGATAAATTAGTCTTTGAGCTTTTTTAAGTACAATATTTATTTAATTATAGAGCTTACTTTTTCTGCCATTTCTTCTGGATATGCAGTAATATAAACGCTATCATTAGGTTCGCCCTCAGGGAAGAAGTTATAGAATGTGAAGTTATTTATAAATCTTGCCCATTGATAAACACCGTAGCCATCTTGGTTGTGGTCGCCTGTATCATAAGGGTCTGCTACAATTAAAACATCGTCTAACTGATAATCAGGTGTACCCATATCATCGTAGCCAATAATTACCTGCCAATGACCACCAAAGTCGTTCCAACCAATCATAATTGGAATACCGGCTTTAAGTAAGTTCTGAATAGTTTCTTTGTCTAGGCTGTTTTTATCAAATGTAGTTGTGTATTTAAAACCGTCAACACTTTTGAACATATCAATCATTTGTTCAAGACAAGTTCCTATATGCTTGTCAGAATGGTCAGTTCGGCTATCCCAAAGTGTTTTTTCGTCTATATTGTCGGCTTTGTTAAACCAATTCATAACCATAAGGGCAGCGGAAGCACCACAGCTTACTTCAGAAGTCTGCTGATAAGTTTTAAAATTGTGAAGAATAGTAAGGCTGTCTGTAGATTTAATATTGTAAAAGTCAAGATTGCTGTAGTAAGGGGAATTTTTGTGGTCACCCATTCTTTCCACAGAGTCCGGACCGTCTTCAGGGGATAAGTCTACCTTTTTTTCTATCTTCATTTCATCTGTATAGTTTCCAGAAGTCTTATCAGTAGTTATAGATGCAACTCTTTTCATTATAGTTTCGTATTCCTGCTGACTTATTTCTTGCTTAGGTCTTATAGTATTGTCATTATATCCTTTGATAATACCATTTTCAATAGCCCATTCCATAGCTGATTTTGAGTTTTCATCTACTTCTGACCAGTCAGAAAACTTGTTTCCATAGTTGCTGTTTTCAGAAGATACACCTTTAAGTGTATAAATACTTGTTATAATATCTTCCCTTGTAGGTGTTCCACAGTTTGCGGATATTGTCATAGCTGATGAAAGCATAACAATGGAAAGTGTTGTTGCTAAAATTTTCTTTAATTTCATAGTTAAAACCTCCGTTTATTTTATGTTTATAATATTGTTAATAGATGAATAAAAAGATACACCGTTTATACGAAGTACATCTAAGCTGTATATTGTAATTGTGTTTATATATGTATTTACACCGTTTATATTTATAGAACCTGAGGCGTTTAGTATATAATATTTGCCATCGACTTTTCCTAAATAAAGCATTTCGTGGCCTTTAAACTGTAATATTGCTCCGGCAGGGGTTTTATCAAGAATTACTGATTTTTCATAATCAGTTATACCTGCTAAACTTTGTGCAGTAGGAATTTTACTTTGTGTAGAAACATCTCTTGGTAGCTTAAATCCAAAACAACTGTATACAGACATTACCAGTTCTGAACAATCTCGAGAATTGAGAGAACCACCCCAACCGTATCTATTGCCTAAATATTTGAAAGCAAGGTCTAAAGTGTTTTTTCTGGTATAGTCTAGGTAACCAATATGTACATCTCTATTTAAAGGTATAAGTGCTAATTTTGTACAGTAGCTACCGTCATTATTTCTTGCAGGTACTTTAACTGTATAATTAAACCAGTTCGTTCTATAATTGTTAAAGTGTAAATTTTCTGACTTAACCAGTTCTAGCTTTGTACCCATACCAAGAAATTTTTCTGATAAAGCTGTGTCTACTTCGTCTTTTTCAAGACGGATATTAGGTGCTGTAACAAGAATAAAATCTTTTGGATTTTTGGCGTTTAGCCATTCTTCTCGATTTTGGCATATTGCTATATCATCGTTAGAAACCCAACCGTTGTAGTATTCGCATCTTATATATGAGAAATTTTTATCGGCTGTTTGAAAGTATACAATAATAGGGGTATTCACTTCCATAGAAGTTGCAGAATTTTGATTCCAGTCCCATTCATCAGAACGCCAAGACCAATTTGCAGAATCAGGATAGTACTTGAGAACAGTTCTATTTACAACTATACCATATTTTAAAGTCATATTACTTGAAACATCAGAATATTTAATATTGTTTCTAATGTTCTGTATGTAATCTTTAGACATAACATTCCCGTTTATGTAAAATGTGTCGTTTAATGTAAAGTTAGAAAGGTTGTTGACAAATTCAACTCCGTTAAAATTTTCATTAACACATTCAAGATTTGCCATATTTGTTCCAGAGGTGTTAATTATATTGTTGTTAAAATTTACAATATCACTACTGTTCATAATGATTTTGTTTGGCTCATCAATTTTTGAAATCCAATAACTAGAATTGCACATTTCAGGGTAGACCGAACTAGAAATACCATAATTTGTCGTATTGGCAAATACTGATGTTGAAATCAAATTAAAAATAAAAAGTGATGATGTCAATATTTTAAAAAGTTTTCTTTTGTTCATAGGCAAACCTCCTTTGTTTAGTATGTTCAATTAATTATACCATAAAAATAGCAACAATATAGCAACAAATGGAAATATTGAAAATATAAAAATTTGGTGTAAAATGTCAATATTGAAAATATAAAAATTTGGTGTAAAATGGAAATATTGAATAAAGAAATTTAGTTTCGGAAAAAGAGGGGGAGGAATATTGAATTTACTTATTGTAGATGATGAGCCTATGGCTTTAGAGGAAATAAGGGAAGTTGTATTAGAAGTAAAGAATGATATCTGTGTAAAATGCTGTGACAATTATATGGATGCTCTGGAAAATGCTAAAATAAAAAAATATGATGTGGCTTTTTTAGATATTTCAATGCCCTGTATGAATGGATTGGAGATTGCCAAAAATTTAAAAGATATAAATAAAAATACTAATATTGTCTTTATTACAGGCTATTCAGAATATGCTGTAGAGGCTTTTTCAATAAATGCAAGTGGATACATATTGAAACCGGCAAAAAAAGCAGATGTGAAAAATGCTTTGGATAATTTGCGTATACCCGTAGTGGAAGATATTCAAACAGGACTTAGAATAAAGTGTTTTGGAAATTTTGAAGTTTTTTATAATGATGAACCAATTAAATTTAAAAGAACTCTTACAAAAGAAGTATTAGCCTATTTAGTTAATTTAAAAGGAGCGACAGCTACTACAAATGAAATTTGTGCTGTTCTTTTTGGAGATAAGTCTAACGAAAATTCCAGTAAGCACTATTTCAGAAATCTTATATCTGACTTGAGGGCGACTCTTGGACAATATAACTCAGAAGATATATTTGTGTATAAACGAAATAGTTTTAGTGTTGATGTTAGTAAGATAAATTGTGATTACTATAAATATTTGGATTATGATATTTCAGCTGTAAATAGTTATATGGGAGAATATATGAAACAATACAGTTGGGCAGAATTAACTAATGGATTTTTAATAAGTCAAAGTGAATAATAGCTTTTAAAAAATACAATTTTGTAAATAAAATTATTTTTATATACGAAATTGTGTTTTTTTTAACAATTTTTTTAAAAATGCTAAAATTTGTTGCGGTTTTGTTGCTGTAGGGGTGTTATAATAATAAAAAAAGAAAGAAATGTGGGGGGATTTATTATGGGAAAACTAAAAAAGATTACAGTATTGACTTTAGCATCTACAATGATTTTGACAGGACAGAGCGTATTTGCCGAAACAAATAATAATAACATTTCTGTTGTTGTAGACGGAAGTGAATTGACATTTGATACACAGCCCGTTATTGAAAATGGTAGAGTGTTAGTGCCTTTTAGAAAGATTTTTGAGGCTCTTAACTGTGCGGTATCATACAGAAGTAATGGAGCAAGCAAGGAAGTAGTTGCTGTTAACGGAGAAAAATTCATTACCGCAGAAATTGGTTCAAATACAATGACTGTTGATGGAGAAGAAATAAAGCTTGATGCTCCGGCTAGAATTGATAATGGCAGAACCTTAGTTCCTTTAAGAGCTGTTTCAGAAAGTCTTAATGCTGATGTTCAATGGAACGGAGAAGAGAAAAAAGTAACTATTAACAAAAAAGCAGGTTTTTACAAAATATCATCAGTTTCTAATGATGAAACAGTTAAGGCTGATGACGGTACAAATATTGCATACATAAGCACAGTTTATCCTGTTATTGAGGGTAGTAGTGATTTTGTAAAGAAGATTAATAGTGAATATAAGGCTCAGGCAGAAAAGTTTGTTTCAAGTGCAAAAACTGAATTTGTAGAAGATGCAAAGTTGCTTTATAAGGAAATGGGTTCAGAATATAATCCTATGGAATTTACACTTTCTTATGAAGTAAATACAAATAGAGATGGTGTAATTTCTATTACTAATTTTGACTATGAAAACACTAATGGAGCTCATCCAAGTTATTCAAAGTCTTCAAGGACTTTTAATATGACTGATGAAAAGGAACTTCAGCTTATTGATGTTCTTGTAGGAGAACAGGAAGGTCTTGAGCAGACTGTATATGATGCGTTTATAAGCTATTTGGAAAAGAATGACCCTGGTCTTGATGCAGAAGCTGCTGAAAACTTGGGTAGCAAGCTTAATGATGTAAGTTGGTATTTAACAGATGATTCATTGGTTATGTACTATAACCCATATGAGATAGCTCCTTATACTCTTGGTACACCTACAGTTGAAATTAAACCAGAAAATGAACCAATGCTTAATCTTTATCTTTCAAAATAGCTATTAGTGTATAATTTTGGCAAAAGGAATTTAAGTTTTATTCCTTTAATTTGTTTTAAATATGTAATATTAATTGTCATATATAAATATAAAAAATAAGGAGGAGTTTTTTATGAAAAATCCAGCAAAGGCGATTAAAATCGTTTCAATTATTGTTTTAATTTATGGCATCTTACTTGGTATTGGTGGTATACTTCTTACAGCAGGTGGTGGAATAGGCACTAGCTTTGTAGGAAATAACTCAGAGGCAATTAACAGTGCAATCGCTGAAAATTCAGAAGCATCATCATCTATGGACGAAATTAATAATACATTTGGTACAGATGCAAAGCCAGCAGAGGCTGCTGTTGTTGTAACATCTGCTTTACTTGTATTAGGTATTGTATTTGTTATTTCAGCAATTTTCGATATTATTGCTGCAGTATTGGGCTTAAAGGCTGCTAAGGGAGGCAACCCAAATCCAGCGTTCATATTTGGTATTATTGATATTGTATTGTCAGTTATTTCAATAGTTACATATAAGGGTAACTATGACATATTTTCTGTTATTAGCTTAATTATTGGCTTTGCTATTTCAGCTATTTATACATATGCTGCATATCAGCTTAAAAAACAGAGAGCATAATTTCAAAATTAGAATTTTTTGACGATTGATATTATTTCTTAAACAGACTGTCGATTATAAACTGACAGTCTGTTTTTAGTGAATCGGAAAGATAAATCCGATGGCTTGCATGTCAAGCCACAAATTAACGCAGTTAATTTGTTCTGACCAATGAATCGGAAAGATAAATCCGATGGCTTGATATGTCAAGCCACAAATTAACGCAGTTAATTTGTTCTGACAGTGAATCGGAAAGATAAATCCGATGGCTTGTTTGCAAGTTACAAATTAACAAAGTTAATCTAAAAAAATAATGCCCATTTCCAAAAAGAGGAAATGGGCAATTTTTCTATTTTTCTATAATGCTGTAATCTCTATCGCTGAAATAACTATCTTTTAATCCGTCAGTAACATATATTTTTCCGTCAGTTGTAATAAGTACAGCTTGGAAATCTTGATTTTCTCTCCAATATTCCGTAGCTTTATCAAGTCCCATTACAAATAAGGCTGTTGAAAGACCGTCACCCTCAATACCTTTGTCTGTTACTATAGTTACAGAACTTAAACCACTTGTTGCCGGTTTTCCTGTTTTAGGGTCAACAATATGTTCATAAGTTACACCGTCTTTAACAAAGTATCGTTGATAACCTCCAGATGTTATAACAGCTTTGTCAGATACTTTTACACCGCCAACATATTTATTTTGGTCAAAAGGGTCTTGTATAGCGACTTTCCAAAGATTGCCGTCAGGCTTTGTACCTAAAGTTTGAACATTACCGCCTAATGAAATAATAGCTGATGTTACACCCTCGTCTTTGAGGAGTTTTATAATGGTATCAGAAGTATAACCTTTAGCAATACCACCCAAATCCACTTGTGTTTCCTTAGGTTTGGAAATAACATTATCTTTGATTGATACCTTGCTATAGTCTACATTTTTTAAAGCATTTTTTATCTCATCATCTGTAGGTACATAGAAATTTTGGTTATAAAAACCCCATAAATCCATAACAGGAGCAATGGTAATATCAAATGCACCACTTGTCTTTTTACCAATATTAAGTGCTGTTTCAACAATGTAAGCTGTTTCATCAGTAAGCTTAGTTTCTTCATTGTTGTTTACGGCATATATTTCACTTTCTTGACTTCCACGCCTTAATTCTTTATCTATTTCATTAATTTTCTTTTCAGCATCATTTAAAACATCGGAATTATCTGTATAGGCTGTTAAATCCATAATTGTATCCATAGCATATACAGTTTTCTTTTGTTCTTGAATTTTATTTGAACTACATCCTGTAAGCAGTAATGAACCTACAAGTAATGGAAGTAGAATTTTCTTTGAAAACAATCTCATCTCAAGTACCTTTCTATTATTGCACAAATTTAGTTAGAATTAGCTAACTACACCTAAAACAATCTATCATATTATTAAATTAATGTCAACAGTTTGGCATAAATTTAAACAATAATTAAGGGTGTGCATATTTGCACACCCTCTCTAAACTAATAAAATTTATTCAGCAACTGTTTCGCTTTCAGTTACTTCTTCAATAGTAGTTTCTTCAGATATTTCCTCAGTCACTTCTTCAGTAGTTTCTTCTGTTTCATCAACAGTAGTTTCATCTACTACTACGGCCTTAGTTTCGTCAACTTCTGGTAAAGATACAGCAATTACATCAGTTATATCTGCTGTATTGTCCTTTACAACATCTTCGAAAACTGTAGTGTTGTCTTCTGTTTCAGTAACAACTACCTTTTCTTCGTTGTTTTCCTCAGCAGTTGTGCTAACTGCATCAGCAGGAGCATAGTGAACAGATGCAGTCATACCTAATTTGTCAGCATCGTTGTAATCTAAAGTAGGGAAAGTTACAGTATACTGTGTATCCTTTACAAGGCTGTCCTTAACATTTTCAAAAGTAAGTGTAAGAACATTACCATTTACAACAACCTTGCCGTTTTCAGCTACAGTATTTCTACCTTCGCCAATAGTGATTTTAGCAGTACCGTTGGCAACTGCATTTACAAGGCTTTCAGCATAAGTAGCATTGTTAATATCGTAGTTTAATACTAAATCAGTACCGTCTGTAATTTCGTTTACATCATCGTCATCGCCCTGCATTTTAAGAGGAGAGTCGAGGTCAAATCTAGCACTAGATTCAAGGACAACATCCTTATAACCATCAGCCATTAAAGTAATTCTATACTTACCATTACCGAAGTCCTTAAATCTGTCATAGCTGTTAGTTACAGCAACTTCAACAACAGGACCATGGTTAGGAGAAATCCATAAGTCAGATGCGAACTTAGCACCAGCAACAACAGGAGTAGCAGTACCGTCTTCGCCTAAGTATTCAATCTTAGCACCCTGAACATTGTAAATATAATCCTTAAATTCGCCAACCTTACCGGCAACAGCTTCATCAGTATTGATATTCTTGTGAGCTGGGTCATCAGCTTTCATATTAGCATAATCATCAAAGTAAACAAGGAAAGTAACATCGCCAAATCTCTTAGCATACTTTGTGTTTACAGTAAATTTATTGTTATCATTTGTGTTAGCTTCAGAATAGTTACCAACATTCTTTACAGAAACATTGTCATTAACAACTCTCTTGCCGTAAAGACCGTTAGCATTTAATTCCTTGTAAGAATAAACATTGCTTTCGTTTAAGTCAGCATCAAAGTTTAAAGATGCAATTTCGTCAGAAACTTTCTGAGCCTGTACTTCATAGCCAGAAACATTCTTTAAGATTTCAGCATTAACAGCCATATCCTTAGAAACAGCTACAACAACATCTTTAATACCAGTAGCAGTTATTTTACCATTGCTACCTCTGTTAGAAGAACCGTCATAACCAAAGTCAGCCTTTGCATTGTCAGGTCTTACAACAGTATAAGCACCATTTTCGTACTTGATAGAGCTAGAGAAAGGAGCCATTTCGCCGTTGCTGTTTAAAGCATTAACAGCCTGTGTAAATGATAATCTACCTAAACCGTAACCAGTAGTAGCTCTTGAAACAGCATCGTACATACCAGCGTCAGTATCAGCACCAGTAGCAGCATACTTATCATCAGCACTTTGAGTAGCAGTATAGCTGTCAGGAATTTCAGCTACAGTACCGTTCTTAGCAAATTCAGTAGAAAAAGTACCGTTGAAACCATCACTTGTTTCAGCATACCAGTATTCGCCATAAGTTAAAGTTTTCCTAGCAAACTTGTAACCAGAAAGGGCATTGTCGCTATACTTAACAATAGTCTTTTCAGCATTTACAGCAGTAGGTGTAACAGCAGTACCGTTGAAAGTAAATGTATAATTAGACATTGGCTTTTCAAGTGTGGCAACATAGTAGTCAGCACCGTCAACTGTTACCTTATTCTGGCTTTCAAGAGCAACAGCTGTAGTAGTTTCAGTAGTTTCTTCAGTTGTAGTTTCTGTAGTTGTTTCAGTAGTAGCCTCTGTTGTCTTAGTATTTGACTTTTTGCTACTGCTTGAAGATGAACCACCACCAGCAGCCTTTAATGAGTTTTTGCCAACGAAAGTAGTAGTTTCAGTTGAACTTTCTTCTGCAGTGTCTACAGTAGTATTTTCTGCATCAGTAGTTATTTCTGTGCTTTCTTCATCAGCACCAAATTTATTCTGACAGTTATATAAAAGCTGAGCAAATTCTTCTCTAGTGATATTGTTCTTTGGATTTAACTTGCCATTACTACCGTTTACAATACCATTTTCAACTAAAGCTGAAACAGCATTTACAGCCCAGCTTGAAACATCTGAACCGTCAGTAAAAGCTGAAAGATTAGCATTTTCGCCAGTAAGGTCATATGCTCTAGCGATTATTGCCATTACTTCTTCTCTAGTAATGTTGTCATTTGGTCTAAGCTTGTTGTCTGAACCTTTGAAAAGACCAGCATCTACAGCCTTAGCTAAATCATCATAGTACCATTGACTAGCATTAACATCAGTATAAGAACTAAGGTCTGCCTTGTTTTCTAACTTTAATACTCTTGCAAATATAGATGCTATCTGAGCTCTAGTTGCAAGACCTTGAGGGTTTAATTTACCGTTACTACCCTGAATGTAACCGTTGTTTACTGCATAAGTCATAGCAGCATTAGACCAACCAGTAGGCATATCTGAATAATCTTCTGCAAAAGTCTGCATTGAAGATGCCATCATAGTAAGAACTATGCCTAAAGAAAGCACTCTCTTTTTCATATTTTCCTCCTTTAAATAGTTAGCAAAAGCTAACAATACATCAAAAAAATAAATGCCTATTTCTAAGCATTTTATTATTAAAAGTAGAAAAAATTTCAAAAACTAAAAGTTGTTTTTAATATTTTTTCTACTAAAAATTTGATTAAATGATACAATATTTAATTAATGTATGTCAACCAGCTTTTTGATGTTTTATTTTCAATTACTGTAGTATAGTATATAATTTACTTTTATTGAAAAATCTTATCAATTTTGGAAGAAAATCTTTAATTGTGTTTGTATTTTACTTCAAGTTTTTTTATTAAAAGTTGTGCTACAATACCTGTAAATATACCAGATACAATACCAGATATAAAAAGAAGTGGAAAATAGAAAACTATACGCCAAGTACCTGTTAATATAATAGCAACAATAATCTGACCCAAGTTATGACCAATAGCACCAAAGGCACTTATTACCCAAAGTTTGTCCTTCTTTAAAAATAAAGAGAAAAGGGACATAACAGCAAAACTGAAAATACCACCGGCTATGCTGTATAAAAAGGAAGTCATTTGACCGGCAAATATACTGCTTATAACTATACGAAGTATAAGAACCGTAAAGGCATCTTTTTTGTTGTAGAGTAGTATTATTACAAGAGTAATAATGTTTGAAAGTCCCATTTTTATCCCTGGTATAGGAGTAAGAGGTGGAAGTTGTAATTCCAAAACAAATATTATTATTGCTATAGTCAAAAGAACTGATAATTGAGTTAATCTTCTGACATTATAGCTTGTTGAATTATTTGTTTCCTGCGATTGCATCAAAGTCACTCTCCTTATCCACTATTGTAATTGATAATCTGTGAGGTAAACACACTATAGGGATTACACCGTCAGAAATATAGCCAGTATTTACACATATTTTATCAGCACAGTCAGCATCAATAATGGCAATTTTCCCTTGTTCTACTCTTATTGTATTGCTGTGTCCGTCACTTGTTTTTATTTCAAATTCGTAAGGGTCTGTTACAGCGTTTAAGTCTATTTCTTTTATTATTTTACCGTTTTGGCGAATAACAGCATTTTTATGTTCTCCACCCAAATTGTTCATTACTATCCATACTGTAGCTGAAACAATGCAAAGAACAGCAAAAATAATAATCCATTTTAAATTATCTTTCATATATAATCAATCCTTATTGTTAGCATTGACTAACATTCTATCATTACTAAAAATCAATGTCAATATTTATGGTTATATTTACGGTTATAATTAAATAAAAAAATATTGACAAGAAAGTTCAAGTGATGTAGACTTAGTTAGCAAAAACTAATTAAGTTATAATAAGCTAATTATGTAAGGAGAATTGTATATGCGTTTAGGTTTAACAGAGTTAATATTTATTTTCGGCATTATTTTAATCGTATTTGGTCCTACAAAGTTACCTACATTAGGTAAGTCTATGGGCGAGGCTATTAAAAATTTCAAAGATGGACTTAATAAAGTTGAAGTAAAAGATGAAAACACAAATGAAACAAAATAATGATGGAGTAATGCCAATTACTTCCCATTTATTGGAACTGAGAAAAAGGCTTGTAGTTATATTTCTTACGGTGTTGGTATTTTCGTTTATTTCCTTTTTGTTTTCAGAGGATTTAATAAAAAATCTTATGTCATTGTCAAAGGGGTATAAATTTATATATAATACACCGGAGGCGTTAATAATTCAAAGTCTTAAACTTGCTATAATGTCAGGAATTGTGCTGTCTAGTCCAGTTATATTTTTTAATATTTGGATGTTTGTTTCCCCAGCTCTTAAAGTTACTGAAAGGGTAGTAATAACTATTATTTTTACATTGGGAGTAGTTTTATTTTTGGTAGGTTGCGTTTTTGCCTATTACATAATAATTCCCTTTGTGCTTAAATTCTTTGTTGAGTCAAATTCAATATCAGAACTTCAAGCCTATGTTACTTTAGAGGGATACATATCCATAATTGTAAGTTTTTTTATAGCCTTTGGACTTGTGTTTGAATTGCCAGTAGTTTTGTTATGCCTTGATATAGCCGGAATAGCAAGACGAAAAACTTTTGTAAATATGAGAAAATTTGCAATAGTTATTATTTGTATAGTGTCAGGTATTATTACACCACCTGATGTATTTTCTCTTATTGTTACAGCAATTCCAATGGTTATTTTATTTGAATTAAGTCTGTTTATAATGTATTTATATGAAAAAATAACGAAAAAGAACTAAAAAAACACCTGTACTGAATTTGTTTCCAGTACAGGTGTTTTTTCTATCTCTTTGTATAATAAGTGTGTAAATATTTGTGGGCAGTGTTTGAACAAGGGAGAGTAAGATACTTTTCGTATATAGCTTTAAGGCTTGAATTTTCGTGACATTTTCTAATTTTATTACTTCTGTCACTTTCGTAAAGTCCTTTACTTCTCAATGCTGTATTGCCACTATATAAAGGTGTACCGCCACCACCTACACAGCCACCAGGACAAGCCATAATTTCAATAAATGTATATGGACTTGTACCATTTTTGACTTCATCTAATATTTTTTCAGCATTTTTAATACCATTTACAACACAGGCTTTTATAGTTTTATCTTTTATTTTGATTTCAGTATGCTTTATACCGTCACTACCTCGTAATTGCTTAAACTCAACATCTGTAAGTATTTCTCCGGTCATAAGTTCGTACATACTTCTTATGGCAGCCTCTGTAACACCACCACTTGCACCGAATATTCTACCAGCACCAGATGTATTTCCGAATAATGAATCGTATTCGCTATCTTGAAGTTTTGTAAGGTTTATGCCTTTTGACCTTAAAAGTTTTGCGTATTCTCTTACAGTAAGAACAGCATCTACATCACGACCACCCTCTGTATACATTTCAGGTCTTAAAGCCTCGTGCTTTTTAGCTGTACAAGGCATAACAGCTATGTGATATATGTTATCCTTTCCAAGATAATTTTTAATAAGTGCACCTAACATTTGCTGAGGGGATTTACAACTTGAAATATTGTCAAAAAGGCTAGGGTAGTTAAGCTCAGCATAGTTTATCCAACCTGGGCAACAAGATGTAATCATAGGGAGAACGCCACCAGTTTTAATTCTGGTTATAAGTTCAGTTACTTCCTCCATTATTGTAATGTCAGCACCAAAATCTGTTCTAAAAACATAGTCCCCAAGCATTTTAGCTGATGTAGCAATTTTGCCGGAAACATTTTCTCCGGATAAAAGCCCAAATTCTTCGCCTAATATGTTTTGTGAAGACGGTGCAAACTGCCAAACTATTGTTTTTCCGCTGTTTAAAGCTGTTGTTACCTTTTGGAGGGCGTCGTTTTCAGCAATAGCACCAGTAGGACAGACCTTGCTACATTGACCACAGCCAATACATTTTGTCTGGCTCAAATCGTATCCACCAATAGTGTCAGAGTAAGTTTTGCCATTTTCAGTTTTTAATTCTAATATGTTTATGGCTTGAGTATTTTTACAGACATCAACACATTGACCACAGCCAATACACTTTGAAATATCTCTTATTATGGCATTACTTGAAGTATCAGCAATAGTAGAAACAGTAGATTCGCTGTCTACAATAGTATCGCCAAATACATTCTTACCAAAAGCCCATAGAGATGCAAAGCCAGCAGCATTAATAGCTCCCAACTTCAGAAACTCTCGCCTTGATATATTTTTACTCATACATTACCTCCGTTAGAAAACTAGCATAATTCCATAGTTTGCCTATGCTAACTTAGTACATTTTAACTATTCTTAATACCTATGTCAATAATGCTTAATCAACAAAACTTCTCAATTAGTCGTGTTGACATAATAAATGTATTATACTATACTCTAGTGTGGTTACTGTTAGATAACTAGGTTAGTAGAACCTAACCTTAATTCAAAAGTAGTTTGTTTAATATGGTATTCTGTTATTTTTTAATAGATGTTTTATATTAAAAAACTAAATATAGTATATTTTAAAAGGAGGAATATTAAATGCTGTTTAAAAATAAAAAAATGAGCAGAATAGTTGCTTTATTATTAACAGCAGCCTTGAGTTTTTCCGCTAATTCATTTGTTTTTGCTGGAGAAAATTCAAGTTCAGTTCTTTTAGGCGATGTTAATGGAGATGGCAAGGTAAATTCAGATGATGCGTCATTAGCACTTAGTTATGTACTTAAACCTAATGAAGTACAGGGCTTTAATCCTGATGTAGCAGATGTAAATGGAAATGCTGTTATTGACTCTGTAGATGTTGCTTTAATTTTACAAAAGGCTTTAGATTCTAGTTTTAAGTTCCCTATTGAAGATGTGCCTACAGTAACAAATGTTACAAACTGGAAGGAATTTAAGACAGCTGCCGCGACTGCAAAGGAAGGCGATACTATAAGTCTTTCAAATGATATTTCAGCAGACGGTTCAGCAATATTTGATGTAGACGGTGTATCAGGTGCAACACTTGTAGTAAAAGAAAAGAATGTAACAATTCTTGGTAACGGACATACTGTAAAGTCAGACGGTACTAATACATTTACATTTGACTTTGACGGTGAAGCAAATGAAACAGCTGGTACTTCAGGTGCAAAGGGTGTTAATGTAAAGGACCTTACTATTGATGGTGCAAGCTTTAAGCATAAAATCGGTGGTGGTATGTTCCTTGAAGCCGATGCAGATGTTACACTTACAAATGTAACAATGAAGAATTGTAATGCAGGAGCTACATCAGCATTCAATGGTGGTGGCGCAGTTTATGTAAACTACCACAGAGGAGAAACTCCAACACTTACAGCTGTTAATTCAACTTTCGAAAACAATAGCGTAGGCGACGGTACAACTGGTCGTGGTGGTGCAATTTACGGTTCTACAGGTAATGTAGTATTAGAAAATTGTACTTTCAAGGGCAACAAGGCAGGCTACGGTGGTGCAGTTGCTATGGACGGTAAGCATGGAAATTCAGGCGAAGAAGTAAATGGTTCACTTTCAGTAACTAATTGTACATTTATTGACAATGACGGAGTCAACGGTGGCGATGATATTTATGTATTTGAAGGTACATCAGCAGGTAAGAAGGGTAAGGCTATTACTTCAAATATTGATGTTAAAAATATCTCTGGTACTTTTAGTGGCGAAACTACTGATGATTTCAAGGATTATGATGTTGTTTATTCAAGATATTATGCAGATACATATGTTGGAGATAAGACAAAGACAGCACCAAAATTTGACGGTGTAACTGTTCACGATATTACATTCCCAACACAGGATAGAGATACTCTTGAAGTTCCTACTACTACAACAGAAACAACAACTACTACAACTACTACAACTGAGAGTACAACAGAAACAACTACTACAACAACAGAAACTACAACTCAGACAACTACAACAACTACTACAGAAACAACAACTGAATCTACTACAGAATCTACAGAGGCAACAACTGCTGTATATAAGGGTAGTGAAACAGTTGATGTATATGGTTATGATGTTAAGGTAGCTGTAGCAGTAGACGGAAATGGCAAGATTATTTCTGTATTAGACGACAACACAGATACACAGGATATGTTTAATGAAATGTTCTATAGCAAGGCTATAGCTATGTTTAAGAATTTCATAGGCAAGACAGCTAGTGAACTTGATGATGTAGATGGTGTATCAACAGCAACATATTCTTCAAATGCCATAAGGGGAGCTGTTAAGAATGCTCTTAGCTCTATACCAGCATCATTAGACATTTCTTCTAGCTTTGTATCAGGTGGTGCTGTAAATGCAAATAGTAGCTTTGCTGAAGTTGCATTAAAGAGTAGTAATGATAGTGCCAATATATTCTATACAACAGACGGCACAGAACCTAATGAAAATTCAAACAAGTATGACGGTAGCATAAAATTAACTGCTGCTGATATAACTTCATCATCAAAAAAAGTGGTGGACTGATTACTTTAAAGGCAATAGCTGTAAAGGATAATGCAAAATCTTCTGTTTTGGAGCAAAAAGTAATTTTTGCTGATGAATTAGACGGAAAATATGAAGACGGTACATATGGCAGTCCTTTGAGAAGTTATGTAGGAAAGGATACAGTTTCAGTAACAGTATCTGACGGATTAATAAGGGCTATAAATGTAAAGCCTGTTTTAGGAGAAGCAGACCAAGACCTTATTGACGAATTGCTTATTAACCAATGTAGAGATATTAACTATAGTAGTCAAAATCAAGACTATGTAAATAGAATTTACGAAGTCTTGTATGGTCATTTTGAAAATAATAGTTCAGAGCCTACAATTCCAGAAATAAGCTATACAAAAAACAATGACATAATAACAGTTACCATTACAGGAAGTAATGTGTATTACTCTGTTGATGGCTCAACACCATCAATATTGTATACAAAACCTGTAGTTATAAACACTTCTGATTATAATGATGTGGATAAAATCAGAGTGCGTGCTGTAGCTGTTGACGGTAATCAGTCCTCCGAAGAAAAACAGTTGGATATTTATACAAATACCAATGATATATTAAATTCAATAAGTTTTTACCAGAAAGCTTTTGAATAAAAGGCATTAAAAAAATCACTCCGAATAAAATAGTTTCGGGGTGATTTTTTATGTTACAAAAATTAAAAACAGCATTTAAAAAGTTGCTAAACAATAAGAAAGTTCCAGTTGTTACACTTGGAATAGCAGCACTTTTAATTTTAACTGCCGGACTCTTTACACCAATGACACAACCAACAACTGCATCAAAGAAAAAATTGCCTATATACTGCGTAGATACACAGGGCAAAAAACAGGTTTCTATATCCTTTGATGCTGCTTGGGGAGCAGGTAAGTGGGGAAGGAAAAGTTGTATTTTGAATTATTAGGACAAGTAAAATTATTTAGCAAAAAATAATAATATGTCTAAAAAAGTAAATAAATTGTTAAATCTAGTCAAAAGTCCGATTTATGGGATATATAATTTGGTATTATATAAATAATACAAAAATTTAAGACAAGGTGGGGTTATTATGAACATTTACGAAAATTTTACTAATATGTATCAGGTGAATAAGACTATAAGAATGGGGTTAAAGCCAATATGTAAAACTGATGAAAATATTGCTAAATTTCTTGAGGAAGATAAGGAAAGAAGTGAGAAATACAAGATAGCTAAAAAAATAATTGATAAGGAAAATAGAGCCTTTATAGAGGATAGATTAAAGGATTTTTCAATTTCAGGGTTAGATGAATATTTGGAATTGCTTAAACAAAAAAAGGATATAACAAAAATTCAAAAGAAAATGAGAGATGAAATTTCAAAACAGTTAAAAGGCTTCCCTCAATTTGATAGTAAATATAAATTCCAATATATTACAGATAAAGAAGATACAGAAATTTTAGAATATTTTAAAAAATTTACTACTTTCTTTACAGGATTTAATTCTAATAGAGAAAATGTTTACTCTAAAGAAGATATTTCGACTTCTATTGGACATAGAATTATTCACGAAAATCTTCCAAAATTTATTTCAAATTTTAGGATTTTAAATAAAGCAATAGAGGCGTTGGGAACAGGTAAAATAAATGAAGATTTTAAGAATAATGAAATTAATGTTACAGTTGAAGAACTTAATAAAATAGATTATTTTAACAAGGTTTTAACTCAATCAGGAATAGATTTGTATAATAATTTGATAGGTATTTTGAATCAGAATATAAATCTATATAATCAACAACAGAAAGTAAAAAAGAATAAAATTGGAAAGTTAGAAACATTACATAAACAAATATTAAGTGAAAAAGATAAAGTATCGTTTATTGAAGAATTTGCTGAAGATAACCAGCTTTTGAAATGTATTGATGAATATTTTAAAGAAAAAAGTTGTTTGATAAATGTAGATTTAAAGAATTTACTTGAAAATATTGATACTTATAGTTTGAATGGTATTTTTATTAAAAATGATAAGTCTTTGAAAAATATATCTATTTATTTATATAAAGATTGGGGATATATATCAAATCTTATAAATGAAGAATACGATTATAAACACAAGAATAAGGTAAAAGATGATAAGTATTATGAAAAAAGAAAAAAAGCTATAGATAAGATTAAATATTTTTCTATAGGATATATTGATGAATTGTTAAAAGATAAAAATGTTCCTATGGTAGAATGCTATTTCAAAGAAAAGATAAATTTAGTAGTAAAAGAATTTAATGCTTCTTTAAACAAATTTAATGAATATAAGTTTACAAATGAGTTAAAAACTGATGAAATTGCTGTTGAAATAATAAAAAATTTATGTGATTCAATAAAGAAGATACAGGGTATAATAAAGCCTTTAATAATTACTGGAAATGATAAAGACGATGATTTTTATGTGGAAATCAATTATATATGGGACGAGCTTAATAAGTTTGATAAAATATATAATATGGTTAGAAATTATCTTACAAAAAAGGATTACATAGAGGAAAAAATTAGAATGATGTTTTCAAAGAGTAGTTTTATGGATGGTTGGGGAAAAGATTATGGAACAAAAGAAGCACATATAGTTTATCATGATAAAAATTATTATTTAGTAATAGTTGACGAAAAATTAAAATTAGAGGATATAGATAAATTATATAAACCAGGTGGAGATACTGTACATTATATATATAATTATCAGTCAATAGACTATAGAAATATTCCTAGAAAATTCATATATTCTAAGGGTAACAGATTTGCACCATCTGTGGAAAGATATAATTTACCAATAGAAGATGTTATCGAAGTGTATAATAATAAATATTATAGAACGGAGTATGAAGAGAAAAATCCTAAAATTTACAAAAAATCATTAACATCCTTAATTGATTATTTTAAAATAGGGGTAAATAGGGATATGGATTTTGAAAAATTTGATATTAAATTAAAAGATTCAAATGAATACAAAAATATAAATGAATTTTATTATAATTTGGAAACTTGTTGCTATAAGTTACAAGAAGAAAAAGTTAATTTTAGTGTACTTGAAGAGTTTTCTTATAGTGGAAAAATTTATTTATTTAAAATATACAATAAGGATTTTTCTAAATATAGCAAAGGAACACCTAATCTCCATACTTTATATTTTAAAATGCTATTTGATAAAGAAAACCTTGAAAATCCTATTTATAAACTTAGTGGAAATGCTGAAATGTTTTTTAGAAAAGGAAATCTTGATTTAGATAAAACAACTATACATCATGCTAACCAGCCAATAAATAACAAAAATCCTAATAATAGAAAGAAACAAAGTGTATTTAAATATGACATAATTAAAAATAGAAGATATACAGTTGATAAATTTTCATTACATATGTCAATTACTACAAATTTTCAAGTATATGAGAATAAAAATGTTAATGAAACTGTAAACAGAGCTTTAAAATATTGTGATGACATTTATGCTATAGGTATAGATAGAGGAGAAAGAAATTTATTATATGCTTGTGTAGTAAATTCAAGGGGAGAAATAGTAAAACAAGTTCCTTTAAATTTTGTATGTAATACAGATTATCATCAATTACTTGCAAAAAGAGAAGAAGAAAGAATGAATAGCAGGAAAAATTGGAAAATCATTGATAATATAAAGAATTTAAAGGAAGGCTATTTAAGTCAGGCTATACATATAATAACTGACTTTATGGTTGAATATAATGCTGTACTTGTTTTAGAAGATTTGAATTTTAGATTTAAAGAAAAAAGAATGAAATTTGAAAAAAGTGTTTATCAAAAATTTGAAAAGATGCTTATTGATAAATTGAATTTCTTAGTTGATAAAAAGCTTGATAAGAACGCCAATGGTGGATTGTTTAATGCGTATCAATTAACAGAAAAATTTACAAGCTTTAAAGATATGAAAAATCAAAATGGTATAGTATTTTATATTCCTGCTTGGATGACAAGCAAAATTGACCCAGTCACAGGATTTACAAATTTATTCTATATTAAATACGAGAGTATTGAAAAGTCTAAAGAATTTTTTGGTAAGTTTAAATCAATAAAATTTAATAAGGTAGATAACTATTTTGAATTTGAATTTGATTATAATGATTTTACTGACAGAGCTCAAGGTACAAGGTCTAAATGGACAGTTTGTAGTTTTGGACCTAGAATTGAAGGTTTTAGAAATCCTGAAAAAAATAATAAATGGGATGGTAGAGAAATAGATATAACAGAGAAAATAAAAAAATTACTTGATGATTATAATATATCTTTAGATGAAGATATTCAAGCTCAAATTATGGATATAAATACCAAGGATTTCTTTGAAAAATTGATTAAATATTTTAAACTTGTATTGCAAATGAGAAACAGTAAAACAGGTACAGATATTGATTATATCATTTCTCCGGTTAGAAATAAGCAAAATGAATTTTTTTACAGTAGAAAGAAAAATGAAAAATTGCCTATGGATGCAGATGCAAATGGTGCTTATAATATTGCTAGAAAAGGTTTAATGTTTATTGATATAATAAAAGAAACTGAAGATAAAGATTTAAAGATGCCTAAATTGTTCATTAAAAATAAGGATTGGTTGAATTATGTACAAAAGAGTGATTTGTAATGGAAAATCCTATAATAGCATCAAACTTAAATGATTTTATATTTTGTCCTGTTTCCATATATTTTCATAATTTATATGGAAACAGGGATGTATTAACATACAAAAAAGAAGTACAACTTAATGGAACAAGTGTACATAATAATGTTGATAACGGAGAATATTCTATAAGGAAAGATATTGTAAGTGGTATTTCAGTATATAGTGAAAAGTACAATATTATATGTAAAATAGATATTTATGACAAGAGTAAAAAAATACTTGTTGAAAGAAAAAACAAAATAAGTAAAATTTACGATGGTCAAATTTTCCAAGTATATGCTCAATATTTTGCATTAAAAGAATTGGGATATGATATAGAGAAAATAAAAATACATAGCATTTCTGATAACAAAAATTATTATATTAACCTTCCTGATGATGATATTGAAATGTTTAATAAATTTAAAAATATAATATATCAGATAAATAATTTTGATTTTGAAGAATATAAACAGACTAATGTACTAAAGTGTCAAAATTGCATATATGAACCAGCCTGTAGTAAAAGTATAAAGGAGGAGTAAAATGCTTACAGCTCCTGAATTTAATAAAAAACAAATTTTGTGGGTGTTTTCCAATGAAGGGGATAAATTATCTTTTCACAATGATAATTTGGTTGTAAAAAATAAAGAATGTGACATAAAATTTCAATTAACTTGTTATAGAATTTATATGATTTTTGTTGTTGGACATACTGTTGTAACAAGCGAATTAATAAAAAACAGTCAAAAGTTTGGTTTTGCTATCTGTTTAATGACACCTACATTAAAATTGTATCAAATAATAGGTGGATATACAGAGGGAAATACTATGTTGATAAAAAGACAATATCAATATTCAGACTTAGACATAGGTGTTCATATTATAAAAAATAAAATATATAATCAAAGAGCAGTTTTAAAAAATTTTAGATATAAATCTCAATTAATTTTAGAAAGTATTGAAAAAATGGGAGAATATATTGAAAAGTTAAATACTCCAAAATTATCATTAACAGAAATTATGGGTATAGAAGGTATTGCCTCAAAGGTTTATTTTACCCACATTTTTAACAATACAGAGTGGAGTGGCAGAAAACCTAGAATTAAGAATGATTATGTTAATGCTACCTTAGATATAGGATATAATATATTGTTTAATATTATAGATGCGTTGTTGGCTAGTTACGGTTTTGATAGATATGTAGGAGTTTTACATAAATGCTTTTATATGAGGAAATCTCTTGTTTGTGATATTATAGAACCTTTTAGACCTATAATAGATAAGAAGATAAGAAAAGCTATTAGTCTTAATCAATGTAAAAAGGAAGATTTTAAAATTTTAAATAACGCATATTTGTTAGAATGGAAAGAAAATACGAAGTATGTTAAATTTATATTAGAAAGTATATTAGAGTATAAAGAAAATATATTTTATTATGTACAGGGGTATTATAGAGCTTTTATGAAAGGGAAAAATGCAGAAGATTTTCCTGTGTTTTATATAGATAAAGTATGATTGTAATAAGTTATGATATATCAAATGATAAATTAAGAACAAGATTTTCAAAATATCTTTCAAGATTTGGCCATAGAATTCAATATTCTGTATTTGAAATAGACAATAGCGAAAGCTTTTTATCAAATATTGAAATAGATATAAAAAATAATTTTGAAAAATATTTTTCTCAAGAAGATAGTATTTATATATTTAGATTGTCTAAAAATTGTAAAGTAACAAAATATGGATATGCTAAAAATGAGGACAGAGATTTTTTTATTATTTCTTAAAATATTAAACTTTGCTATTGCAAACCTCTGTCCTTATGTGATATAATAACACTGAAATTATTAAATGATTGTTTGGATTGAACTAAAGTAGTCGCTGATTTACAAGGCTGTTTTGGTGATTGTTCACTATGCAAGAGTTTAATAAGAATACATAATTTCTACTATCGTAGATACAATACATCAATTTGACCTTTTTTAGTTTAATAAGAATACATAATTTCTACTATCGTAGATTGTAGACGGTGACGGGAATTTAGTTATGTTTAATAAGAATACATAATTTCTACTATCGTAGATTCAGAAGATGGGTCTTCTACATACAAGTCTAATAATAATGTGTAATTTCTACTTTTACAAATTTAATCTTTAAGGTTTCTAAACCTAACCCCCACCTCAACACTTTTTTCGCTACCTATCTCAGACACATATATTCTATCAACCAAATTGACAAGTAATTCCCTATTTATTTCAGTAATTTCCTTATGTTTTAGGATGTTTTCAAGCCAAACAGTATAATCATTATATTGATTTTTTTTATTTTTTATTTGTTCTTCTGTATTTGAAATTTGTTTTTTTATTGTTTCTATTTCTTTTTTATTTTCTGTGTCAAATTCTTTAAAATCCTCTGTATTAATAATGTTTTCTGAAAGGTATTTTAGCATAGTTTTTCTTTTGTTGTAGCAAAGGTCTAGTTTTTCATTTAGATTATTTATAGTATCTTTTTGTTTGTTTTCATCCTCATTTAGGCTATTATTTCTTATATATTCACAGGTTTCGTTGTCTAAGGCTTGTTTCATAAATTTATTTATTTCTTTTATCAAAATTTCGTCTAGTTCTGATTCTTTTATAGAGTGAATGGTACAATTTTGTTTTCCCAATTTCGAATATGTACTACATTTAAAAGTTATATATCTACTACCGTTCTTTTTAGGCTTGCTTAAAAACTTATTCATAGCTTTACCACATTCTTTACAAAACAAAAGTCCTGTATATTTTGACAGATTTTCAGTTGTTTCAATATGAACTCTTTTTGTTTTAAGCATATTTTGAACTATATTAAAAGTTTCATTGTCTATGATAGGTTGGTGTGCATTTTCAAAAACATACCATTTATTTTTTGGTACTTGTATTTTTTTATGAATGTTGTAGGCTTTTATTTCTGTTTTATGCTGTACCATTGAGCCGGTGTATACAGGGTTAGAAAGTATTTTATGTATAGTGGAATAGGTCCAGTAGTTAGTTTTTGTCAGCTTATTTGAGTTTACATAATTTAATTTTTGCACTTCTCTTTTATACATAGTGGGATTTAGAATACCTTCGTTATTTAAGGTTTTAGCAATAGTAAGTTTGCCAGCACCAGACAAGTACATATTAAAAATTCTCTTTACGATTTGTGAGGCGTATTCATCAATAACAAGTTGATTTTTGTTTTCTGGAGATTTATTGTAGCCATAAGGAGCATATGAGCCTATGAAATCTCCTTTTTTCATTTTTGCACTTTGTGCAGAGCGTACTTTTTTGGAAATATCAGCACAGTAGTAATCATTTAATAACAGTTTAAAAGATGTACTTAAACCGTCACTTTTACACGAATCAAAGCTATCAAAGTTATCTGTAATTGCAATAAAGCGTATATTTTTTACTACAAACTCTTTTTTTATAAGGTTTAGGGTTTCTATTTGTTCCCTGCCAATTCGAGATAAGTCCTTTACAATTATGGCATTGATTTTATTGTTGTTAATATCAGACATCATTTCTGTAAAAGCAGCTCTGTCATAGGTCATACCGGAAATACCGTCATCAATATAGATTTTAACTAATTCAAATTCGTTTTTGTGTTCATTTATGTAGCTTTCTATTATTAACCTTTGATTGTCAATACTTTCGGACTGCTGATTTAAGTCATCGTGAGAAATTCGGCAGTACATAGCCGTTTTAAATTTATACATTTTTTCACACTCTTTCAATAAAAACTAATTAATATTTTCGTATTTTGCTTTTACAGCATTAAGCAAACAATCTTTAAATTCCTTTTTTCCATATGTAATCTTAACTACAATATTCTTCTTGTTTTTGCTCACAAAATCTACCACCTTTTATAGTAAATAAATCTTATGTTAAAGAATATTAATAAGTGGCTTGTCAATATGCGTTATTAAGTGGGAGATAATATAAAAAATCTAAACTTGCATAGCTATATTAAAAACTTGATTTTTTGTTTTCGTTGGAATATAATAATTACAATGGATTTTAGGGTATTAAAGTAATGTATAAATATCAAATTGAAAATGATATGTATTAAATCTTTACATGAATATAATATTTATTTTTTGTATAAATTAATAAATTATAGTTTGTATTGTTCATATTGTAAAAATAGGGGTACAGATGAAAAAGTTTTATTGCCTTTTGGCGTAATAACTATTTTATTTTGTTTCCTCTATTTATTTATGTTAATAATCAGATTGATATATTGAAAATATGTTAATTAAGGAGGAAGAATGATGAATGTTTTAGTTTGCGGTGGTGCCGGTTATATAGGTAGTCATACAGTTTATGAATTGATTGAAAGAGGACATTCCGTAGTAGTAGTAGATAGTCTTATTAAGGGTCATAAGGCTGCTGTTCATAATGAAGCTAAGTTTTACTTAGGGGATATACGAGATGAAGAATTTATGGACAGAGTATTTAAAGAAAATAATATTGATGCTGTTATAGATTTTGCAGCTTTTTCACTTGTAGGAGAAAGCGTTAATGAACCTTTTAAGTATTATGAAAATAATGTATATGGTACATTAAAACTCTTGGAAGCTATGGAAAGAGCAGGGGTTAAGAAAATAGTATTTTCATCTACAGCAGCCACTTATGGCGAACCGGAAAACGATATTATTGTTGAAAGTGATAAAACAAATCCAACTAATCCTTACGGGGAAACAAAGCTTACTGTAGAAAAAATGTTAAAGTGGGCAGATAATGCTTATGGAATAAAATTTGTTGCTTTGAGATACTTTAACGCAGCTGGTGCCCATATAAGTGGCAAAATAGGAGAGGACCATAGCCCTGAAACACATCTTATTCCTATTATTTTACAGACAGCTTTAGGGCAGAGAGAAAAAATGTTTATTTTTGGCGATGATTATGATACACCAGATGGAACTTGTGTAAGAGATTATATTCATGTTACAGACCTTGCAGATGCCCATATTAAGGCTCTTGAGAAACTTTTCAAGACAAATGAAAGCGGTATCTATAACTTAGGTAACGGAAAAGGCTTTTCTGTTAAGGAAGTTATTGAAAAGGCTAAAAAAGTTACAGGTAAAGATTTTAAAGTGGAAATTGAAGCAAGAAGAAGTGGCGACCCATCTACGCTTATTGCTTCATCTGAAAAAGCTATAAAAGAGTTAGGTTGGAAACCTAAATTTAATACACTTGATAAAATAATTGAAACTGCTTGGAATTGGCACAAAGACCATAAGAATGGCTATGAAGATTAAAATATTTGAGGGAATAGTTATTATAAGTTTTTAGTAAATGTGTTTTTGGTTGATGAGCCATTAAATACAGGTGCTGTTATGAAATATTGTCAAAAATTGAAGAATTGTATATACAGTAAATAATGTTTTTATTAATAAATATTAGAATTTTTAACCCTCTTTCTCCATCTACCTGCTCCTTGGGGAGCAGAAGACACAGATACTTTGCTAGACATATTGAAGAAAAATGATGTCAAGGCCACTTTCTTTTTATGTGGGTACTGGGTAGACAAATATCCGGAGGAAGTAAAGAAAATATACAATGACGGTCACGATATTGGAAACCACAGCAACACACATCCTCATGGTTCAAAATTATCCCTAGAGGAGAATAAGGAGAATATACAGGGGTGTCACGAGAAGATTAAAAACTTGTTAGGTATAGATGCCAACCTGTATAGACCACCTTTTGGAGAGTATAATGATACTGTCTTAGATGCAGCAAAGGCGTGTGGATACTATGCTATACAGTGGGATGTAGACAGTATTGACTGGAAGGAACTAGGTGTTCAGGCTGAAATTGACAAGGTGTTAAATCACAAGCATTTAGGAAATGGTTCAATAATTCTTTTCCATAATGATGCAAAGTACACGCCGGAGTGTTTAGACACTATTATTAAGGGGCTTAAAGAAAAAGGCTTTGAGATAGTGCCTATAAGCCAGTTAATACATAAGGATAATTATTATATGGATGTTGAGGGACGACAGATTTTAAATAACTAAATTGTTTTTATAGACTTAGGTTTTTGCCTAAGTCTATTTTAGTATGAATAAAAGATAAATTCGATGGCGTGTAAACAAAGAAAACTTTTTAAAACATATTGACTTGGAGTTAGGTTCAAGAAGTATAATGATGTTGAAAAGTAGGTTTAGAATTTAAAATGTAACAGTATAAATGTTTTTTATTGAGGTATAATTTTTTGGATTAAATTTAATGGAAACAAGTGGAAAGAATTTAGAGTTATCTAAACAGAGAAAACCTCCTTTGCTTTTGAAAGGAGGTTTTAAATAGTGAATCGGAAAGATAAATCCGATGGTTTGTTTATCAAGCCACAAATTAACAAAGTTAATTTGTTCTGAATAGTGAATCGGAAAGATAAATCCGATGACTTAACAAGTTAAGTCACAAATTAACAAAGTTAATTTGTTCTGAATATAATAAAGTTTTTTGCATAATTTATAAAAGTAAATGTATAAAATTAAATATGACTAAAATAAAAGAGTATAAAATGTGTATATGTGAACAAATTGTGAAAATATATACTTGTGTCAAAAATGTTAGTAAATTATGTATTTTATAAGAAAATCTTAAAAAAGTATTTGACTTTTCTTAATTAAATTAATTGAAGTATAATTTCCAAGTAATAATTTATATTATATTTAAAATTATTTTAATATAATTGTTCTATAATAGTTTAATATAGCAAATAATATAAAAGCCTTTAAAATAGCGAGTTTTAAAGGCGAAAAAGAATAAGTCTATAAAAAGAATATTGAGAAAAAATTTTATTAAATGAAATAAAAAAGAATTTATATTGTTTTATTAAGAAAATCTAAAATTTAGCGTATATATTTTTTTAATTCTAATGTTGTATACTAGTACCTTTATAATTTAATGATGTTTTATAAAAAAATATATAGAAAATTGTTAAAATTAGATATTGTAAAATTTATATTACGGTAGTATAATGCAGGTAAGAGGTGTTGCAAATAAGTTTATGTAATGTAATATCCAATTATAATTCTGGAAAAATGGGAAATTCAGAATTAGCTAAAGTTTATTCAAAACGGGGGGATTATTTTATGAAAAAACTTTTAGCACTTGTATTGACTTTTTTAATGAGTGCAAACTTGGTATTGTCAGTTTATGCTGGCGATGATGTTGGAGGTTCTACACAAATAGACTATGGAGATATTGCTGGTAAGTGGGATAGCACTTCAGAGTCCACAACGGAAACAACAGAAACAACAACAGAGGTTATAGCTGTAGAAGATGAAACTGAAACAACCACATTGGGGGAATCGGAAGAAAATAATACCTATGTATGGGATTTAAGTTCAGACCGTACTAAAGACTCAGAAGAAAATGGACTTAAATTTGTAAATGGTGGTTTTACTATTGGTGGTGGTGCTAAAATTGACGGAATTCAGTTTAGCAACAGTATTACAGCTGTAGCAAATAATGCAGGTATTGAGTTTACTCCTAAATCAAATGGTAAGTTTACTATAGCTTATAAAATAAGCAAGGGTAAAACTGGTTATATTTTTGGAGAAACTGTAGAAAACAAAACTGGTGCAAGTTTGTATAAGAAAGCGACCTACGATGTTGAAAGGGGAACTACTTATACAGCCTATGTAAGTGGGTCTAAAATACAGATTTACTACTTAGAGTTTGTAGGAGAACAGGGAGAGTTTGAGTCTACTACTGAGGGAACTACAGAGTCTACAACTGAAGAAACTACACAGACACCTGTAGATTGGCCAGAAACAGAAAAGGCTACATATTGGGATTTTAGTTCGGATAAATATGCAGAGGGTGCAACTGCTGGCGATGACAATGGTCTTATTATAGGCGAAAATATGTCACCTAAAAACAGTTCTATTGACGGAAAATATGTACAAGGTTCTACTAACCCAACTGTTAAAAATAGAGTTCCAACTGCAGGTTCATATTATGCTTTTACAGCTCCAGCAGACGGTACATTTTATGTAAAAGTTGGTTTAGGTGGAGGAAAAACATCTTATATATGTAATAACAAAGTTTATAACGAAAAACAAAAGGATTTAATTTTTGAAGGAGCTTATAAACTTGAGGCTGGTAAGACATATTACATATATTCAGTTACTTCTAAGATAAAAGCCTTTAAATTTGCTTTTGTTTCAGGGGGTACAGAGGGCGAAAGTGCAGAAGTGACAGACGGTATCTTTACAGTAACAGATAGCAATAACAATGTTACTCAATGTTTAACATTACTTGAAGCAATAACTGCTGCTAGTGGAAAAACAGCCACAATTACATTGAATGAAGATTATTATATTAATTCTAATGATATATCTAATGACGGCAATAGTTATCAGTACGGAGATGGTGGTAGAGCACCTTTGCTTTCAGGCAGTAACACAAAGGTAACACTTGTATCTAACGGTAGAAGACATTCTATTATCAGAGATACATCAGACTATACAAAGAAGTTAAATGATTGGACTTCATTAAGTTTGGAAAACTTTATAGTGGTTTCAGACGGTGCAGAACTTACTATTGGTACAGAAAATTATGCAGATGCAGTAATTTTTGATGGCGGTTTTCAATATGATTCTTCTAACCAGAAATTAAGCCCAATGATAAATGGAACAAATATGGGTTCTAGCTTTGGTGCTTTTATTGGTGTCAAGGGTGGTAAAATTGTTTTAAATGAAAAGGTATCCCTTGTAAGAAATTATTCTGTAAATCATAGTGCTGCGTGGTCACCAGTTCAATACGCTATAATAAATCCTTTAGGTTCTGGTTCGGAGATTGAAATAAATGGTGCGGATATTGCATATAATCATGGTATGGGTATATTGGCAGCTAGTAATGATTGTAAAGTCACAATAAATAAGACAGATATTTACTATAACGAAACCATAGGACAGCGAGGAGCTATAACTCTTAGTGGCAGTCCTGAAAACTTAGTTTTCTCAAAAACATCAGATGCACAGATAAGGTCAAATAAAAATTATGTAGAAGTATGGGGACAGGATAGTAGTGAATTATCACAGTATCTTTCAGATATTTATACATCTTGTGCTATTTACTTTGACGGTAGTGTAGAAATAGGCGAGGTCTGTCTAAGTAGTGCTCAGACACCTGTGTACTTTATGGCTACAGATGAACATAAAAACACTATTGCTGTTTCAGCGTATTACTATAGTTTAAGTGCAGTAAGCCTTAACATTAATGTAGATATACCAAGTAATTCAAAGTATGCTGATGAGGAGCAAATGGTTAATTATGACCCAGGTATTATAGTTAAGTCTGGTAGTGGTCACTATTACAGAGTAAAGGCTGCTAGTATAGGCGACGGTTTAGAAAGTGACACAAAGACTATTAAATACGATAATGTATATAGAGATGTAGTAATATACAGAGAAAATACAGACATTGGCGAAGATACAGCAAGATATGGCTTTGCTGTTGCAGGTGCTTTCAGTTGGGGTATGAATAACAAAGAACTGGAAGAAGCTGAAAAGAGTAAATGGGACGCAGTAGGCTTTGATATTTGTGCAAGTGTTAGTGATGATTTTGACCCTAATGCTGTAGAGCCTATGTTTGTAAAGTCAAAGGTAGCTTATTATGACGGTGTGGTTTGGGGAAATCAAGAACTTCCGTCACAAGACCAAAGATATGATATGTTCGTAGAAAATCCTATAACAGGTTGGGCACTTGATGGAAAGTCATCTCCTGTGCTAAATGCTGATATGACATCTAGTGCTCAATGGGCAGATGGTGCAAAGGCAATCTTTGGTTTCGAAGTTAAAAACTTATCCGGTAATGTAAGGTTTTATTTGAGAAAACATTATATTGCCTCTGCTGAAAATACAGACGGAGATTATATAACAGATTGGATATTTGTTAATACTCCATCGCTTTATACAACAAGTTATACATCATATATATTAGATTAATTAAAACTTTAATAGGGGGATTTAGTATTATGAAACGGGAATATGTTACACCAGAAATTAGCATAACTAATTTTGATGTAAGTGATAATACAAACTATGTTACCATTAGTGCAAACTATGGCTTTGCAAAGAAGAATAGTTTTAGTCAGGTAACACATTTGAATTCTTAGTTTAAAAAGTTTAAAAGGCTCTGTTTAGTATATTGGGAAAGCTAGACAGAGCCTTTTTTATGTAATTTTAGGAGAAAATTACATAAATTTTAAGAAAAAATGAAAAAATATGAAAATTTGTTGCTCTTTTGGTGCTGTTCATATGTTTAAATAATATTAAAGTAAAGATAAATTTACTATAGATTATATAAAAGGGGGAGTTTATTGTATTCAGTTTTTGAAATAGGTGCTTATACAATTCCGGCGAGAGAGTTCTTTATAAACTGTGGGACAGTTGTTGGGCTTATTGTTTTGTTTAGTACAATATGTAAAACGGTACATATAGATAAAATTAAAATTATAGTTGTATATAGTTTAAGTCTGCTGTTTTCTATACTGGGTTCTAAATTTGCTGGAGCATTACTAGAATGGGATATGCAAAGTAGTTTATTAGATACTTTGAGGAATAGTGAGGCTGTAAATTTTTCAGGTTATGTGTTGTTTTTTACTATTTTATTTTCCGTTTTGTATAAGTTAATTTTAAAAAATTATAATGGATTTTCTCAAAATATTAAAGCTAGTGCATTGTATATGGCAATACAACATATGTTTAATAGGATTGGTTGTCTTATGGCAGGCTGTTGTGGAGGTAGAGAGTATAGAGGCTTTTTAGCATTACATTATTCTCCTAATGATACTGGTTATTATCCGGTTCAGCCTTTTGAGATAATATCAATGATATTGGTTCTATTTTTTGTTGTATTTTTGTATGATAGCAAAAAGATTAATGTTTTTTGTCTTTTTATAATATGGTTTGGCATAACATTTTTTATAGGCGATATATTTAGAGATAATTTATATGATTTAAGAATTTTAGGACTTACAATTTCTCAAATGATAAGTTGTATCCTAGTTGTAACTGGTGGCATAATGAATTTTAAATTTTGTGGGGTGAATAAATGAAGAAATTTAAAAATTTAGCTAAAAAGACGGCTGCATGGGCTGTGCTTTTAAGTATGGCTTTTTCAGAAGTGACAAATGCCTTTGCATCTACTCAAACAGCAAGTGCAAATAATGAAGAGGCACTTAAAAGCGAGCTCTATGTAGATAGTAGTTATGCAGCAGAGCACCCTAATGGGGTTTTCACATTTTACGAAAGTAAAATTGTTGCTAATGAAGGCGACGGTACTGCTGAAATAAAAGTAGTTAGAAAAGGTGGCTCAAAGGGAAAAGCTACTGTTAAGTTTAAGGCTGTGGATATTACTTCAGTATACGGTACAGACTATACTATTTCAGTAGGTAATTCTTTGTTTTCAAAGGTTTTAGATGCAAATCCTAATGCAGAGCATCTTATTGATAGATACTTAAACGAGGATTCTTATAATACATCTCCTGAGGATAAAATCCTTTCTGATGCAGCTGCTCAAATTATTGAGGAAAATCCTGATGTAACTTCAGATAATGGAATTGAAATTGCAACAGAGATTATAAGTGAAGAAACAACAGCAGAGGCAACAACAGTAGAAAATGGTGTTGAAGAAACAACAGTAATTTCCGAATCAGAAAATGACGAAGATGCAGAGACTACTACTGAAACTACTCTTGAAAATAATATGTCTGTAAATATGAGTGGTCAAAATGCACTTATGAATGCAGCTGCTGCTTATACAGGTGTTAAAATTCAAAAGCCTAATTGGAAAGAAAATCTTACTTCTGATAATACTTCAGATGAAAATCAAGAGGCAATTCAAAAGGAAGTAAGGCGTCAGGCTTTAGAGAAAGAAGATGCCCTTGAGGGTGTAGACTATGTTCTTAACTTTGACGAAGGCGAAGTTGAAAAGACACTTATTGTAAATATTAACGATGATGATATTTACAAAAATGAAACTTCATTCTTTATTTTCCTTACTGATTGCGATGGTGCTGAAATTGAAGATGTAAATTCTGGTTATGTCGTTATTGAAGATAATGATGTTGTAGAAAAGACTAAATATGCAATTTCCGACAATTTATATGAAGTTGGTCCTGATGCAAAAGAGGCTGAAATAAAGGTTGTAAGAACAAGTGGTATAAATTATCTTGATGCTATTGATGTTTATACAAAAGACGATACAGCAAAGGCTGGTCAGGATTATGCAGAAAGTGCTACAAGACTTTTATTCCCTGGTGGTGTAACAGAAAGAACATTTAAAGTACCTCTTAGTCAGGGTAGAAAAGTTGGTACAGATTTCTATGTTATGCTTAATAATGAAGATGGAAATGTGGATAGCAAATCTGCAACTGCTAAGGTAAAGTTTGTTGATAATACAGCTAATAATTCTAATGATGAAAATGGCATTAGCCTTTTATCAAGTAGTAATTCAAGTTTAAAGAGTGAAACAATTGAAATAAACAAAACAGCACAAGTAAATAGCAAAAATGGCTCTAATTATGTTACTGTACCAATTAATCGTCCTTTAGTAGACCACATTGATGTTGAATACGAAACAAAAGGTGGTACTAAAGTTTGTAAAGGCTGGGATTACGGTGGTAATGCTACTCTTGAGGTAAAAGGTCATCGTATGATATTAGGCTACGGTATGTCTGGTATAGCAAAATTAACTGGGCATGGATATTATGATGGATATGAGAAAAATAATGGCTATATTGATAATCTTGTATTAGGTGTTTATACAAGTGGTAAAAATTCGTTTGCATCTATAACTGTTAAAAAGGCTACAATTTATTACTCTAATTTTAAAGTAAATATTGACAATACTTTGGGCGAAAATAATACATATACACCTAGAGTTTGGTCAGCAGTAAATGGTGCTTATCTTTATACAGATAAAAACGGTAATGCTGTAGTAGCAGATAAGAGTGAAAAAATTGGCAATCACACAATGTATTATAACTTTAGAAATACCAATAATACAGAAAAGTTACAGATTGCAAAACTTTCTCTTGATTCTCAAGATGATTCAACATCAAAGACAGTAAGTTATGGGGATACCATTTCATTTAAGAATAATTACTTAAATAATTGGAATAGTGAAAGTGCTTATTTAGACCACTATATAATAAAAAGTGGAAGTTCAGAAAAGGAAATTCCAGCATCTGGATATATAACAATTGACAATAATTTTTTAGCTAATTATGGAAGCTTTTTACAGTACGACAGTAGTGGAACAAAAGTAACAATTACTCCTGTTTACAAGCCAAAGACAGCTTTTGTACAGATTAAAAATAATGACGAAGGTAGCGTTGTAGGTAGTGAAAATGGTAATGACATATTTAAGGTTAAAGTCAAAGATTACCTTGCTGTACAGAGTGTAAGTAATGCAGGACATTATGTAAGCAATATTTCGTTAGAAAGTAATACTCTTAAAAACAACAGCGAATATTCTGACCTTGAGTGGAATGATAAAACACCAGATAATATTAATATAAGTGGATATAACTATGGTGCTACTTCTTCAGAAACTATAAATAAGGACACTAAAAAAGATGGTTATGAGTTTGCTGACGGAGATATTACAAAAGCGACATTCCCAATTAATAACCAGTTGACAACAGTTTATTCTTTACCTGGAGATACAAATCTTAAAGTTGCTGTTCACCCTAAACAGAAAGCTAATGCAGATAAGGGTGCTGTAATATACACAGGTAGTGACGGTAAAGTTATTACAACAGATGAAAATTACACTCTTGATGTAAAAAATGCTGAAATTAATAAGAACTATATCTTTAAGGGTATTGTTAATAAGACAACTGATGGCTCTGTAAAATTTGAAGATAGTTCTAAAAATAAGGCAGATATAAAGGTACAGCTTATAAATCATAAGGGATATGATTTAGGAGATGTTCTTAAAGAAGAACTTACAAATGGTGTAAAAACTGATAAAAATGGTAATTTCGATTTTGATGATTTCTATAAATTAGATACATCAAAGGAATATGAATTTACTGTTAAATTGGATTACAATGGTAAATATTGTAGTGATATTATTACAGTTAAGAATGGTAAAATTACTAAGAAAATAGTATTTACTATTGCAAAAGACGGTAACATTACTTCTTCAAAGGAAGATGTAGATTTTAGCGATTATATTTTCTATTGGAAAGACGGTACATTTTCAAATCCTGATGGTTCAAGAAATGCTGAACAGACAGCAAAAGCAAAAAGTTATGGTATAGACCCAGATTTAAGTTTTGCAGGTAGTGCTTATTCTCATATATTCAAATACTATGATAGTATGGTGTACTACACTATGATTAAGAAGGACGAGGGACAGTATCAAAATCCAGGCAAGTTTAGTGGTTATGTATACTATAAAAAGAGAGAGTTATTCTCTGATAATTCTACTCAAGAACCTATTGCTGGTTGTGCAGTCTATGTAGGAGATAAATATCTTCTTACTGATAATGACGGTCATTTTGAATATAAATTTGACAAAGGTTATGGTTTCTTTGATGTATTTTCATTGATTATAAATTATAATAATAGAAATTATTCAAGTAAGATTTCTGCTGACCAGGAAAAGAACTATACTATTGATGCTGAAGAAGTAGTAAGCTATTCTAATCCTATTTTATTAAGAGATGGAGATGTAATAGGTTATGATTCAGGCAATTTTGATAATGGCGATAGAAACTATACTATTAAAATTCAGGTAAATAGTAAAGATGCAGGTGTTGTACCATATAAGACATACTTTACAGCCTATAATAATGGTGTGCCTGTAGGAACAAATGCTGTTCCAATAGTAAATGGTTTTGCTACTTATGAATTTAATCCTACAAAATATATGTCTGATAATGATACAACAGTCAAAAGACTTGATGAAGATACTATATTCAAAGTTACAACTGAAGACGCTAATCACAATAAGTATACTGAAATGGAAACAGGCTTAAAACTTGAAAAGTATGTTGGCTCAAGAGGTATAAGTGGTAGCATTGTACCAAATGGTGGCTCAGTTAATTTGTTAGGTTCATTTGTTGCAGGTTTTGGAGCGAATGCAACTGCTGATGAAAAGAATGACAAAATGCAGGCATATGATTTATCTCCTGACGACATTTCATTTATTAATACTGATTTAACAGCTGGTAAGGTAGATACTAAACTTGCTGGTAATGTAAAATTTGCTGATGAAAAAGAAAAATACAAGGCTGGCATTAAGGTTGAGCTTATAAATGATAAGAAGTATAATTTAAGTGATGCTGTTAAAAACGATGTAGCGAATGGTGTAGTAACAGATGAAGAAGGTAATTTCTATTTTAATAATTTTGGTACACTTGATAAAGATGTAGATTATGAATTTACACTTAAATTTACTTATGGTAATTTCTATAAAACTTGCAAGATAAATGTTAAAAATGGAAAACTTGTTCAGCAAACTAACTTTGTTGTTACAAATAGTGGCATAACTTCATCACAGGAAAATATTGAAAAGAAAGTTGTAGATGCTAGTTGTAAATATATGACATTGAATTTAGGTTTTACTTTCAATGGTGAGGGTAGCTCAGAATCTACACCGGAAGATAAAGTACCTACAGGTGGTTATGCTATACCTAAGGCTATGAAAAATGCTTTTGATAATAATAATGTTTTAAATAAATTAGAAAAACTGAAAAAATCTATTAACAAGGCTAAAGATGCAAGAACTAAGAAAGAATCTAGGGGTTTTGCAAATAAGTCAACATTTGATTTTGCTGTAGCTGTAAACTGTAAACTTGGTTGGGTAAAAACAAAAGAGGGCTACAAGATGTCAGATGTTACAATTATGGAATCAGTTGAAGCCAAGGTAAATTTTGATATGGTATATCAGACTCCAGTATTTATACAGATATTGGGCGAAGTTAGTCTGGGAGTAAACTTAGATGCTACGCAGATAAAGGTATGGCCATTAGCTGACGGAAATGTGGTTGATACAGGAAAACTTGAACTTGGAAATATGTTTGATGACGACGATGACGAAACACCGTTTATGAATGGTGGTTCATATTGGTATACAGATACAAACTTTAGCGTTTTATTGTCATTATATGCTGGTGTAGGTATTTTTGGTATTTCAGCTAAAATAGGTGGAGATGCAGTATATAGTCTGGAACATATTTTTTATAAAAATTCAAATACAGGTAAATCATATTCTGATATGGCTACAAATCAAATAGTATTGACTGCAAAGGTTAAAATAACAGTTATTGTTTTCTCAGTAAAATATGAATTTGCTAAGGTTAAAATTGATTTTAATAATATTGGCAAAAATAAGGCAGATACAAATCTTATGCTTGGTAGTTTAAATTCCATGGATATGGGAGGACAAGATGTTCTTCTTAAAGATGCAAATACTATGTTTGGCACAGAAGATTTATCATACCTTGATGGCAGAGAGGGTTGGACAGGAAATTCTCCTATGCTTTTGCGTTCGTTAAATGGCAAAAATTCAACTCTTTATGAAAATCAGATTATGGATAAGGTTTATGAAAATTCATATCCACAAATTGAAAATATTGGAAACGAAAAATACCTCCTTGTTTACTGTGATAGAATTGCAGGAAGTAAGGATAAGACCGGTATTTACTATTCTGTATTTGATGGTACTTGGAGCGAACCAAAACTTATTTCATCTCCTGAAAATGGTTCTACAGAGCCTTACTTAATTAATACAAATGACAAGGCTTATGTGGCTTGGACAGATGTTAAGTCAGTTGATAGCGACAATGTGGCAAAATCTTTAAATTCTACAGACATTAGAATGTCAGTATTTGATAAGAATACTTTAACATTTGGCGATGCTTTAGATGTAACTCACGATACAGATGTAGATGAATATTCTGATAATACTCCTATTTTAAGTCAAACTACGAAGAATGGCAAAGACTTGATTATGGTATATTATCTCAAGTCATACTATGAACAGAATAATGCTCTTGTAGGAGATATTATAAATCCTTATACAATAGCAGCTTGCAGAATATATGATGTAAATTCAGGCAAGTTTGTTGATGACTATAGTGAGTTAGAAAAAGAAAATATTAGTACATACAGTATGTACAATAATGCTGATGATTTCCAAGACGGCTGGTATGGACAGAAGTTCTTAGATGTTTCTCCTAATGCTTATATTTCACAGGCTTCTGTATTAAATGATGAGGGAAATTGGACAAGTGAGCCACAGCTCTACTCAAATAATGCTCAGAAGTACGGAAGAATTATTTCTGCAGACTCTTGTCAGCATAATGGAAAGAATGTATTTGCTTATGTACTTGATGAAGACGGTAATCTTGCAACAAGTGAAGATGAACAGGTTTACATTAAGCTCTATGATGCAAGTACAGATACATTTACTGATGCTATGAAGGTTTCTGATAGTGAGGGTCAATGTTCTTCTCCTAAGTTGGTTCAGCTTAAAGATAAAACATATCTCCTTTGGACTGAATCTGATGGTATTAAGGCTATTGATATTGGTAATGTTGTTGATAACTGTATAAAGGAAGAAACTGTAGATGGTAAAACTGTTTCTATAATTGATAAGTCTGAAAATGGAAATTATGTAGCTCCTATAAATATGATTTCTGCAGGCGACAATACAGTTATTACTAAATTCTCAGTTGAGTCAGATGGTGACAATACAGCTTATATTAGCTGGACACAAAATGAAACAAAACTTAAAGATGGTATAGAAGAGGGTACAGAAGAAGCTGAAAAAGCTGAAAACAGAATTGTTGAAAAGCAGATTTATATTGCTAGATACACAGCAGATAATGATAAACTTTCTGTACCAGTTAAGATGACCGATGAAGTTGGTGCTAATTACGGTGATGTTACATTTGATGTAACTGATGATGATGTAGTAAAGGCTGTTACAACAAAGAGTATGTCAGATGTAATAGAAGTTAAAGACAGTAAGAATGGCAATACAGCTGAATATGCAGGAGAAAATATGGAAGAGCGTTCTCTTGTAGAATTAAACTTCAATGTAGCTGATGATATTAACATTAAAGATATAGATTTGACTAAGGTAATCTATGGTTATACTCCAACTGCAAATGTTAAGATTAAAAATGAGGGCTTTGTTGATGGCAATGGTCTTAAAGTTGAGGCATATGTAAATGATGAAAAGGTTGGAGAAGCAACAGATATTAATCTTGCAGCTAATGAAGAAACAACTGTTTATATTGACCTCCCAGAATTAACTGAAAAGAAGGATTATAAGGTTGATATTAAACTTGTTAATGGAAATGGTAAGGTAATAGATGAAGATTCTGCAACTGAACCAGTAGACTCAAAGATTTCTGTAAGTGTTGATGATTACAAGTTGATTAGTAGATATGAAGCTACTATGAGTTACACAATTAAGAATGAGGGTAACTTCCCAGAAAGTGGACTTGTAGCCGTATTACAAGATACTATTGATGGTTCAACTTCAAAGACTATAGATATTGGTGATTTAGCTCCTAGAGAAGAAAAAACTGGAACAATACAGTTTAATATTCCTAAAGATGATTACCATGAAATTGAAGGTCTTGATGAAGATTATGATTACGGTTATTTAGACTATGCAAACTTCGTATTAAGTGTAGGAAATGCAAGTGATGTGTTTGGCTTTATCAGATATGCAAGTGATTCTCAGATTAAGAAATTTGGTAAAACTTCAAAGATTATCACAAGTGTTGGCGATAATATTACAGTTAAAACTGGAGATATTGTTGATATGAACCTTAGTGTAGATAACGAGGATACAAGCGGTATTAAGTACAAGGTTGTAAGTAGTAATAACGATGTTGTTAGTACAAATGACTTAGGTATATTAAGAGGTATAGGCGAGGGTAACTGTACTGTTACAGTTTATGCTATGCCATTTGATGACGAAGTTGTATTAACAGGGGAAAATGAAGAATATACAGAAGATGCTTGGGAAACTGTACCTGAAAAGTATGTTGTATCTAAGACATTTAATGTTACAGTTGGTAACAATGCTACAAGCTCAAAAGGCAATGGTGACGATACTATAGATACTGGCGACTTTAGTAAGGCGTCTGGCGAAAATAGTAATACAACTACAACTGTAACTACTGAAAGTACAACAGAAACAACTACAAATGATACCGTTGTAACTGAAACTACAACAGAGGCAACAACAGAATTTGCTCCTGTAATTAATCCGTTTAAGGATATAGTAGGAAAATGGTATGAAAATACTATTGCTGAACTCTATAACAAGGGTATTGTTTCAGGTGTAAGTAAAGATGAATTTGCTCCTGAAAACAATGTCAAGAGAGGCGATTTTGTAATGCTTATTATGAACTCTTTAGGCGATAAGTTTGACGAAATTACTTCTGACGAAGATACTACTGTTGATGAGTTTGCAGATGTAAGTGCTGATAGTTACTATCACGATAGCATTATTAAGGCTAGAAAACTTGGCATAGCCTATGGTGCTGAAAATAATAACTTTAATGCTGATGACTCTATAACAAGAGAAGAAATGTGTGCATTTACAGCAAGAGCATTAAGAAAGATTGATGAACTTGATGAAAGTCAGAAAGATAATGAATTTACTGACAAGGCAGATATTTCAGCTTATGCAGTTAAGGATATAAATGACCTTTATGCTGTAGGCATTGTTAAGGGTTATGAAAATAATGAAATAAGACCTAAGGCTTATACAAAGAGAGCAGAGGCGGCTCAGGTTGTTTACAATATTATAAATAAATGATATTATTTATATATAGGATTCTGACAACGGAGTTAAATTTGCAAATATAATTATTCATTCGGGCAGATGATTTATCATCTGTCCGAATTTTTAATGAATCGGAAAGATAAATCCGATGGCTTGCTTGCAAGCCACATTTTGCAAAGCAAAATGTTCTGACCAATGAATCGGAAAGATAAATC
>ERZ773264.787-NODE-787-length-43719-cov-7.183171_pt1 | contig 43719 bp, 42 predicted proteins | sample MGYA00511910_ERZ773264 | MGnify/ENA primary metagenome ERZ773264 (study PRJEB29015, sample SAMEA2737739) | human gut metagenome | biome: human gut; feature: human-associated habitat; material: faeces | place: China | collected 2012 ...
TTTGCAGATTCGCTCATGCGTCACTGCTTTTCTCGGGTTTTATTAATAATTAGAGTGTCGGAAAAGAGTCACCTCGTTGCCTCACCCTCTCCGCTGATCGAGCCAGCCAACCAGCTTGGCTAAGCGGTGAAGAGTGGGGTGGAGAAGTAGCGCTCGCCGGTATCGGGGAGGATGGTCACGACGGTCTTGCCAGGGCCGAGGTGCGTTGCAAGACGGCGCGCGATGGCAACGTTAGTGCCAGAGGAGATGCCGCACAAAATACCCTCTTTGCGCGCGAGCTCACGGCTCGTTTCGAGAGCCTCTTCATCGGAGATAAGGCAGATATGGTCGTAGATGCCTTCGTCGAAGATGGCAGGAATGAGCCCGTCGCCGATGCCTTGCTGCAGGTGGGAGCCTATTTCGCCGCCTGAAAGAATAGCAGCATGCTCTGGTTCGGCGACCCAGATCTTAAGATCGGGATAGGCCTCACGTAAAACGCGTCCAACTCCCGAGATGGTTCCGCCCGTGCCGAATCCAGCGCAGAATCCATCGATCGGCGTATCGATATCGCGCAAGATCTCTTGCGCTGTACCTGTTTCGTGCGCAACAAGATTGTCGGCGTTCTCGAACTGCTGAGGGATGTAGACCTGCGGGTCGTTTTCGGCCATTTCGTTAGCGAGCGCGATGCAGCGTGCGATGCATTCGCCGATATCGCCTTCGTCGTGCACCATGATGACTTCCGCGCCGTATTGTCGGACGAGTTCATGGCGTTCGTGCGAGACCGAATCGGGCATGATCAGCACCGCTTTGTAACCCTTTACCGCGCAGACGAGCGCGAGTCCAATGCCTTGGTTGCCACTGGTGGGCTCAACGATGATGGAATCGGGACCGATGATCCCCTGCGCTTCGGCCCCTTCGATCATCTGGAGCGCAGTGCGCGTCTTGATCGAACCACCCACATTCAACCCTTCATACTTCACCACGATGCGCGCCTGGTCGGGCGTAGTCATATGGTTGAGCTCGATCAGCGGGGTATTGCCGAGCGCGTCTAAGATTGTGCGATAGACCATCATGATTCCTTATGCATGAAGGGAAGATTTCGTTCATTCAATCATAGCCGATTTGGCTCTGTTCGATGGTTCGGAGGATAGCGAGCGCTTCAAATGTGCTGGGATTGGGTGAAAGATCGCGTGGTCTGTTCGTGCGCGGGGGACACCTTTCCTGATAATGTTGAGCGCATGAGTGGATTTGGCTGCTATGCTGAATTCTTGTTTATCAATCAGTGCGGTAAGGGAATGCGTGATGGAGATTCTTGAACAGATCGATGCCTTCGTTTGGGGGCCTGCGATGATCGTTCTTCTTTTGGGATCGCACATCTTCCTCACGTTCCGCACGCGGTTCATCCAGCGGAAGATCCCGCAAGCCATTAAGATGTCGCTGAAAAAGACCGAAGGTGAAGGAGATATTTCCCCCTTCGGCGCGCTTGCCACAGCGCTCGCGGCAACCATTGGCACCGGCTCGATCGTGGGCGTGGCTACGGCGATCTTGGCGGGTGGTCCTGGCGCGATCTTCTGGATGTGGCTTACGGGTGTGTTCGGCATCGCTACGAAGTATTCCGAGGTGTTCGTCGCGATCAAGTATCGCGTGAAGGATCACAATGGTAACATGCTGGGCGGCGCCATGTATGCCTGGCAGCGTGGGTTCACGAAGAATGGCAAGGTGCCTTGGTACGCGCGCGTGGGTGCAGTCGCATTCGCTCTCTTTGCGGCGATAGCGGCGATCGGCACGGGATCGGCAGTGCAGGCATCGGCGATGACGGGCATCATGACGTCGAGCGGTCTTCAGGTCGAGCCGTGGATCATCGGCATCGTGATCGTTGTGTTGGTCGCGGCGGTCATCTTCGGCGGCGTGAAGATCATCTCTGATGTGTGCGAGCGCCTGGTGCCGGTCATGGCGATCGGCTACGCTCTTGGCTGCGTGATCATCCTGGCGTTGAACTGGGCGTATCTGTGGGATGCGCTCGTGCTCATCTTCGAATGCGCGTTCACGGCGAAGGCCGCCTTCGGTGGTGCAGTGGGCTCGGGCATCATGGTGGCGCTCCAGTTCGGGTGCGCGCGCGGGCTCTTCTCGAACGAGTCGGGTCTTGGTTCAGCACCGATCATCGCGGCGGCAGCGAAGACGAAGAATCCTGCTGAGCAGTCGCTCATCGCGATGACGGGCACGTTCTGGTCGACCGTGGTCATCTGCGCACTCACCGGCATTGTGCTCGTTTCGACGATGCTCGCGTATCCTGGCATTCAAGATGAGATCCTGAACAACCCGACCATCTTCTCGGGCGCTCAGCTTGCAAGCCTTGCCTTCGCGCAGATCCCTTATCTGGGCACGCCGCTCTTGGTGGTGGGCATGGTTGCGTTCTCGTACTCGACCATTCTGGGGTGGTCCTACTATGGCAGCCGCGCCATCACCTATCTGTTCGGCAAGCATGCGATCTTGCCCTATCAGATCCTCTATGTGGCAGCGGCGTTCTTGGGTGCGATCGGCATCGGCGATATGGTGTGGGTGATATCCGATATCGGTAATGCGCTCATGGCTATCCCGAACATCATCATGGTGCTGTTGCTCTCAGGGCTCATCGCGCGCGAAACGAAATACTACGTCTACGATGGCAACCTCGATGAAGAGGACAAGACGCCGATCCCCATCGTTGAGTCGAAGTAGCCCTCCTTTAACAGTACGCACGAGTATAAGAGCAAACGCTCGAAAACCCTCTAAGGTCCGCGGTGCTATTTCAGGATGCGGGTGTATTTCAGCACGAGGAATACGATCACGCAGAGGATGACCGCTATCAGAACGGGATACCACCACAGTTCAGCGAGGGGTAGGCCCGCCACGTTCATGCCGTAGAAACTGAAGATGATCGTGGGCATCGCGAGAATGATGGTGATGCCGGTCAAGATACGCATGGTCGTGTTCAAATTGTTGTTGAGCACGTTCGAGAAGGCATCGGTGATCCCTTCAAGGATGTCGGTATAAATGTTGCACATCTCGCTTGCTTGCGCGATCTCGATCTTCACGTTATCGAGCAACTCATCTTCATCAGAGGTAATGTGAACCGTTTCTTTGAATTCAACATGCGAAACCGTTGCGCGCAATCCTTGGAGCGAGGTGGTGAAGTAGATCAGCGATTTCTCGAAATCGAGCATGACCAGCAGATCGGAATCGTTGATGCGCTTGCGCAGGAGCTTTTCATACTCGTGGATCTGGCGATTGATCACCCGCAGGCTATGAAGATAGACCTCGCAGATAAAAAGGAGCGTCTTTAGGAGGAACTGCTGGGGGTGCGCTGTGTCGATCGTGCTGCCCTTCTTCTTCGCGAATTCATCGAGGTACTCGTTGTGATGAAGGCTGAGCGTGAGCAAGTACTTCTCCTTGGGGATGAAGATGAACGAAATCGGTAGCGTATCGTACTGGGTGATCTTCTTGCCGTGCTGGCAGTCTTCGGAAACGACATACGGGCAGTCGACGATAACGAGCACCTGGTCATTATCAGGGTCGACATCTGCATGGGCCGATTCCTCTTCGTCGAAGGCTTTGCTCAGGAAGTTGGGAGAGATGTCCAGGCTCTGGCTGAGCCAGCCGAGCTCCTTTTCGGTGGGCTCGTAGACGTTGATCCAGCAGCCTGGTTCGGGTTTATCGATGGTTTCGAGCGCGCCATGGTTCGATCGGTAATAGGTGATCATGACAGCTCCTTGTCTTACGCCCAAGTTCGGTTGACCTGCTCATCGCGCAGGGCATTCTTGCAGTTGGTTCTCATGGTAGGGAAGTCTTCTGCGTTGTTGCAAGAGAACGTGAAATCTATACCGAAATGTTGAGTCAGCCCTTGGTGAAGCAGCGCAGCGGTTCATTGGAGCTTCTTCTTGCGTGCAGGCCAATCGGGCATGACGCGATCCATGAGCGCATGGAATCCTGGTCCATGGTTCGGCTCGAGGAAGTGGCAGAGCTCGTGAACGACCACGTATTCTAGGCATTCAGGCGGATAGAGCGCAAGGCGGATGTTGAAGCAGATGCGCCCCGTTTCGGGTTGGCAGCTGCCCCAGCGGCTCTTCATGTTGCGATAGGCGATCGTTTTCGGATGAACATCAAGAATAGCTGCCCACTGTTCGACCAGGGGAGGAACGCAAGCTTTCACGACCGTGCGCCACGCTTCGATCTCTTCTTTGCTCGCCTTCTCGGCACGCGCTGAAGGGGAAGCAGCGATGCGCGCTTGCTGCTGGCGAATCCAACCTGTGCGTGCAGCAACAAAGGTACGGAGCTCGGCTTCGGGAATATGATACGGAGCCGAGAGGCACACTTCTCCGCTCGGAGATTTCACTCGTAGGCGCACTGACTTCATGCGCTTTCGCGTGAGCTTCACCGGGATGCCTTCGATATAGAGAACCTGTTCAGTCAAGTGAAGATGGCTGCTTGTTCGTTAAGCTTGGGGTGTGTCCTTGTGCGAGATGAGCAGCAGGATACCCGATATCAGATCGACGAAGATGAGCGTGCACACGCCGAACGCAACGGTGTTAGCGCGCGTACCCTTGTAGATGCCCCAGCTGATGACCGTCATCGGGATCATCCAAGCGAGCGGGATGATGAGCCACGCCCACCCTACGCAGGAGATGATGTTCAGGATGAAAGCGATCAGGCGCAGCACGCGGTCTTGGCTGGTCATGGGGTAGATCTGCTCAGAATCGAACACCTGATAGGAGGTGTCTGAGGTGACCGGTGCGGCAGGGGTAGGCTGTGCGGTATAGGCTGCAGCCTGTGCAACCTGTGGGTCTTCCGCAGGAGCTGCGGTGGGGATGGGGGTATAGTTATCGGTCCACTGGGTGCCGTCCCAATAGCGGAGGCGCGAGGTGTCGCCTTCAGGGTCTGGATACCAACCTGCAACTGCTGACATGATATATCGATCCTTTTCTTTCGAGGGAGTTCAAGGGCGCTCTACGAGCCCCTTTCGTATCTTACCTACTAGCATAGCGTATCCCTTGGCATAAAATGGCAGGGGTGACAAAAAGGTCATAGGGGCGTAACGATTCTTTCGCTTCGCCCGACAACGAGACAGGAATCTTTGCGTGGATGAACAAGCATACGAGAAGATCTCGCGTACGTTTCGCGAGAACAGCAACGCGCTGTTATGGCTGCGCTTGGTAAATCGTGCGCTCACGCTTGCTGGGTATATCGCGTATCCGCTCCTGCTGGTGCTCGGTGCTCTTGCGGGGGATTGGGTAGCGTTCGTGCGCTTTGTTGTGGTGCCAGCTACCGGCTTTACGGCGCTGAGCGTATTCCGTCGCTACTACGATGCTCCGCGGCCCTACGAGGTGCTCGCGATCGATCCGCTCATCGAAAAGGACACGATGGGGCATTCGTTCCCTAGCCGGCATACGTTCTCGCTCATGATGATCGCCTGTTCGTGGTGTGTCTGGAACGTGTGGGTGGGCGTTGTGCTCGTGGTATGCAGCTGCGCGTTCGGTGCGATACGCGTGATCGGCGGCGTTCATTTTCCGCGCGATGTGATCGCCGGTGCGCTCTTCGCGCTCCTTTGTGCCTTCGTGGGGTATGTTCTTATCCCTTGGTAAAAAAGTTCGAAGGTTTCAAAAATACCCCCTTTTGAGCGGGGGAGAACTTTTATATAATAGTTCGATGCGCTATAAAGCACACAGTTAGACTCAACGGTAACGAGAGGATCAAGTGTGGCTAAAACCTCTTCAAAAGCTAGTAAGAAAACTACTTTGGAAACAGAAGAAGTAGAATCTTCGAAGAAAGAGACTAAAAAAGCCAAAGCGCCTGCCAAGAAAGCAACAACGAAAAAGGCTGCCACTAAAAAGACGACGAGCAGCAAGAAGAAACAAGAGAAAGTTGCTAAAGAGCAGGTCGAAAGCAAGACAACTGAAGAAACCAAAAAGGCAGCTGCGCAAGTAGCGGCCGAAGAAATCCTCGAAGAGGAACTCGAAGAAGACTTGTTAGAAGACGATTCTATCGAGCCTGATCTTTCTAAACCAGACAAGACAACTGAAGATGATTCCGTCGAAGCGGATGCGAGCCTTTCCGACGATGAACTCCTCGAGGGCATTCCTCAAGAAGAGCTGAAGGCTGCCGCCGAGATCACGGTTCCTCGTGTCTCATCAAAGACCAAGACGGCGCGCACGCGCAAATACAACTCCGACAATTCCGTCGCCATGCTCACGGGCGATCCGGTGCGCATGTACCTCAAGGAGATCGGCAAGGTCTCGCTGCTCACGGCGGCCGAAGAGGTCGACCTCGCCATGAAGATCGAGGCAGGTGTCGAGGCTATGGCACAGCTCGATGCGTCGGAAGAAGAGGGCGGTGTGCCGCTCGAGCGTCGCGAACGCAGGCGCCTTTCCCGTATCGAGCAGGTAGGTCTGGATGCAAAGCAGCAGCTCATCGAAGCGAACTTGCGCTTGGTGGTCTCCATCGCGAAGCGTTACGTGGGTCGTGGCATGCTGTTCTTGGACCTTATCCAGGAAGGCAACCTCGGTCTGATCCGCGCGGTCGAGAAGTTCGACTATACGAAGGGCTTCAAGTTCTCCACGTATGCCACCTGGTGGATCCGCCAGGCTATCACCCGCGCTATCGCAGATCAGGCGCGCACCATCCGTATTCCTGTTCATATGGTCGAGACGATCAACAAGCTCGTGCGCATTCAGCGTCAGCTCCTGCAGTCGCTCGGTCGCGAACCAACCCCCGAAGAGATCGCTGAAGAGATGGGCCTCACGCCCGAGCGCGTTCGTGAGATCCAGAAGATCTCACAGGAACCGGTCAGCCTTGAAACGCCTATCGGCGAAGAGGAAGACTCGCAGTTGGGCGATTTCATCGAAGACGATGCCGCGGTTGTTCCGCCCGATGCAGCCAGCTTCTCCATGCTCCAAGAGCAGCTCGCGAAAACGCTCGAGGGCTTGGCAGAGCGTGAGCGCAAGGTCATCACGCTGCGTTTCGGCCTTGAAGACGGTCATCCGCGCACGCTCGAAGAAGTGGGCCGTGAATTCGGCGTCACGCGTGAGCGCATCCGTCAGATCGAGAGCAAGACGCTCGCGAAACTGCGCCATCCTTCTCGCTCCCAGAAGCTCAAGGATTATCTGGAAGATTAATGGACGCCTCACTCGAGTTTTATGCGGTCTGCCCGGCTGGTTTCGAGCAGATCGTTTCTGAAGAACTGAAGAGCCAAGGTATCAAGCGCATTCGCCCCCTTAAAGGGGGCGTTGCCTTTTTCGGCACCATCGAAGATGCGCTGCGCGCCTGCTTGTGGTTGCGTAGCGCTTCGCGCGTGCTGCTCGTGCTCGCACGCATCGGATGTGCGAGTGCTGATGAGCTCTACGAACAGACCCGCGCGATTCCCTGGCAGGAGCATATCGGTCCAGATGCTACGATCGCGGTCTCTGCGCACGGGACGAATCGGGAGCTGCGCAACACCCAGTTTTCCGCCATGCGCGTGAAGGATGCGATCTGCGACGAACTGCGTGCGCAAACCGGCACGCGCCCCGAGGTCTCTAAGCACCGCCCGGATGTGCAGATCAACGTGTCGATCCATGCGAAGAAGGCTACGATCGCGATAGATCTTGCAGGCGAGCCGCTCCACAAGCGCGGGTATCGCCAGGAGGGGGAGAACGTCCAAGCGCCGCTCAAGGAAGCCCTGGCGGCAGGGGTGCTGCTGATGAGCCCGTGGGCCCGAGTGGTCGAGGGCTTGAAGGCGGGCACGCTCGAGCCGCAGGATTGCGTTCTTATCGATCCGTTCTGTGGTGGTGGCACGCTCGTTATCGAAGGCGCCATGATGGCAGCCGATATGGCACCGGGTATCCTGCGCGATTATTGGGGTTTTTCGGGTTGGCGGCAGTTCGATCCTGAAGTGTTCGCGCACCTGCTCGCTGAAGCGGATGCGCGTCTTGAAGCAGGCCTTGCCCGTATGCCACGCATCGTGGGAAGCGATATCGATCCGCGTGCTATCGAGATCGCTCGTGCTCAAGCAGGGCGGGTAGGCTTGGCGGGCTTCATCGATCTTGCGGTTGCGAATTGCGCGGATATGGAAGCGACGCTTGAGGGCTTCGGAGTGGCACAGGCCACGCAAGGTTGCGTGGTGGGAAACCCTCCCTATGGCGTGCGCTTGATGGCACGTGACCTGGATGTCTTCTACGGTGCGCTCCAAAAAGGCCTCGATGCGCTTCCCGATGCTTGGACGCTCACGGTCATCACGCCCGATATCCATTTCGATGATTATATTGGTGCCACACCCTTCACGGAAAGCGCCGTGTACAACGGTGCGCTCGAGACCACCGTGCGCACCTATCAGCTTGGTCAAGCAGAGCACAAGACGCTTTCGCTCGTTTCGCTTTCGGGTAGGGATGTGGTGGTGCCCGTGCTTTCCGATCATCCCGACCAATTCGCGGCACGCCTGCGCAAGAATGCGAAAGCGCGCAGGAAGTGGGCAGAGCAGAATCAGGTGTTCGCGTTCCGCCTCTACGATGCCGATCTTCCTGATTATGCGGTCGCGATCGATCTGTTCCTCGCAAGCGAGGAGGTACGCGCCACGCACATAGAGCGCGCCTTTGATGTGCCCTACCTGCTCATCTCGGAGTATCAAGCGCCAAAATCGATCGATCCGCATAAGGCATATCGACGCTTCGAAGATACGGTGCGCATTGCTGCAGCCGTGCTCGAGATACCACGCGATCAGGTGTTCACGCGCGTGCGCAAGCAAGCGAAGGGTGGCGGGCAATATGCGCGCGGTCGAACGCTTCCTAAGCCGGTGCTCACGCAGGAATCGGGGCTTGCCTTCGAGCTCGATCTGGCAAGCTATCTCGATGTGGGATTGTTCCTCGATCACCGCATAACGCGTCGTTTCATCGCCACGCAGGCGAAGGACAAGGATGTGCTCAACCTCTTCGCGTACACGGGAAGCGCGAGCGTGTATGCCGCAGCTGGGGGAGCGAAGAGCGTGACCACGGTCGACCTTTCCCAGACGTATCTCGATTGGGCGAAGCGCAATATGGTGCGCAATGGCTTTACGGGGTCTGCGTATCGTTTCATCAAGGAAGACGTGCGCGCGTGGGTACGTGCGGAAAAGGATCCGCGCCAGGTGAAGGGCGGTCGCATTCGTCGCTACGATCTTATCTTCGTCGACCCGCCCACCTTCTCGAACTCCAAAGCGATGGGCAAGCTCACGTGGGATATCCAGCGCGATCACTTCTATCTTTTGCGTGATGTGTCGAAGCTCTTGCGCCCAGGTGGCATCATCATCTTTTCGGGGAATCTGCGCTCATTCAAGCTCGATGAAGCCGCGCTTGTCGAACAGGGGTTCACGGTACGTGATATCACCGCGAAGACCATCTCTGAAGATTTCGCGCGCAATCCTAAGATCCATTTCTGCTATGTCTTGCAAAAGACAGATGGGCTTGCGCACAAGAGTGCTTAACGTCGGGTCGCGTGTTAGGGGTCGGGTAATTCGACACATCTGAGATGTGTCGAATTACCCGACCCCTAACACCTCTCACACACGATGAGTGATACCATGTTCCTACACGTTTTTCTGCGTTTGAACTGAATGAGGGGGATCTTTATGGTTGAACAGATCTGTGAAAAATGCGGTGCACGTTATTCTCTCTATGCACCAGCTTGTCCGAAGTGCGGCGCGCCTTCCACGCAGCCCGCTAAGAAGCCCGGTTGTCCTCAGGCACCCGCTCCTGCGCCGAAGCCCGCGAAGGCACCTGCTGCTGCGCCAAAGGAGGCTGCGGATAAGCAGCTCGCAACAGCTCAGGGCGAAAAGAGCGCCACTCAGGTACCTTCAACCATCACGGTCGAGAACGTTTCTGCTTGTCCGTGCCGCAAGCTTGTGGCCAATCCGCTCGCGCTCATCGGTATCGCAGCGGCGGTATTCGGTATCTTCAAGCTTCTGAAGAAGTAGTTAGACTATCAAATAGTTTGACAATCTAATTAAAGTTCCATAGAGTGAAAGACGGCGAGAGCATGCGCTCTTGTCGTCTTTTTGTTTTGCGAGGGGTCAATAGCTTTCGTGAAGCAAAGAGCATTCATTAAAATTAGACGTTCGTTCAACAGTAAGGATGAGTATGAGCTTTGCGATCGTGGTCGATTCAGTAGCAGACCTGAGCGAGGAAGAGTGCGCGCGCTTCGGCATCACTTCGGTGCCGCTGAGCGTCGAGGTAGGTGGAGAAACGTTCAAGGATCAAGCCGAGATCTCTTCCGAAGAGTTCTATGACAAGATGATCGCTTCTGATACGTTGCCGAAATCCTCACAGCCTTCACCTTCCGAATTCATGGATATCTACAACGCACTCGCCTCCGAGGGCGCTGATGAGATCATCGCGATCCATATTGCTGCGGTGCTTTCGGGAACGAGTGAATCATCCAATCTAGCTGCAAACCAGGTCGAGGTGCCGGTCGAGGTCATCGACTCGTTCAATGCCTGTTCGGGCCAAGGTCTGCTTGCCCTGCTCGCATGCGAGATGCGTGATGCGGGAGCAAGCGCGCAAGAGTGCGCACAAGCGATCAAGGATGCCCGCGCTCATACCCGCTTCTTCATCGCGTGTGGCACGCTCGACAATCTGCTCGCGGGTGGTCGCCTTTCTGCTGAAGAGGTCGACGCGGCAACGTTACTCGACATCAAACCGATGATGTCGTTCGACGAACGCGGCGTGCTCAAAGCGTTCGATAAGGCAAAGGGCATGAACGGCGTTATCAAGAAGTATGTCGAAAAGCTCAAAGAGATCACCGAAGATGAAGGCATCCAACGCGTGAGATTCTGCCATACTCGTAACGAAAAGGGTGTTGAGAAGATCAAGCGCGCTCTTGAACAGGCGGGAATCGATTATATCGATTGCGGCACCTGTTCGTGTGGTGCAACCGTTTCGACGCATCTTGGCATGGGAGCGCTCGGCATGGGCGTGATTCCCGATTCACTCTTCCCTCATAAGGAATGATCACTATGGAAAACGCACTTACAAAAGACGATCTCAAAACGCTCGACGAGCTTCTCTCGAGCACGTTCAATTCGATCTTGCGCATCGAAGAGCGTTCGCTCAACAACCGCCTCACCGAAGGGCTCTCGATCGCAGAATTGCACACGATCTGCGCGGTTGGTTTGCATGAAGCAAATCCCATGAAGGTCATTGCGAACCGTTTGGGCATCACGCTTGCAACGCTCACGGTCATGATCAACAAGCTTGAGAAGCGCAGCTATGTGAAGCGCGAGCGGAGCGAAACAGACCGTCGGCAAGTGCTCGTTGCGCTTACCGCGAAGGGGCGCAAGGCCATGCGCGCCCACGATGCTTTTCACAAGAAGATGGTGGAAAGCGCTCTTGCCGATCTTACCCCGGAAGAAGAAGGGGTGTTCGTAAAAGCAGTCGGAAAGATCAAGGCATTCTTCGATGCTGAATCTGAGAAAGAAGAACAGAAAGGATAGTTCCATGGCAACTCTCGACACGATTCAAAAAGTACTCAACGAAAACCTCGACATCGAGCCGGAAACGGTCACTGTCGATGCGACGCTCGAAGGTCTCGGCATCGATTCGCTCGACATGGCTGAGCTCATCTGCAGCCTTGAAGAAGAACTCGACATCGATTTCGGCGAGCCAGAAGGCATCGAGACCATCGGCCAGCTGGTCACCTACATCGAAGAGCTCTAGGCGTACGGAACAGACTCCATGAAGACACGTGTAACCGAGCTGCTCGGCATCGAGCAGCCGATCATCCAAGGAGCTATGGCGTGGATCGCCGATGCGCGTCTGGCAGCAGCCGTGAGCAATGCGGGCGGCCTTGGCATCATCGCCTGTGGTTCTGCGCCGCTTTCCTGGGTGCGTGAGCAGGTCGAACTTGCGCGCACGCTCACCGATAAACCCTTCGGCGTGAACATCATGCTCATGAACCCTGAGGCGCCGCAGCTTGCGGAGCTCCTCGCCGAACTGCGCGTTCCTGTTATCACGACAGGCGCAGGCAACCCCGGCAACTACATCGATCGGTGGAAGGAAGCCGGTGCGAAAGTGGTGCCGGTCGTGGCTTCTTCGGCGCTTGCGAAGCGCATGGAACGCTGCGGAGCCGATGCGGTCATCGCAGAAGGATGTGAAGCAGGCGGTCACATCGGCGAACTTACCACCATGGCGCTCACGCCTGCCGTGTGCGATGCGGTTTCGATCCCGGTCATCGCAGCCGGCGGTGTGGCAGATGGGCGCGGCTTGGTGGCGGCGTTCGTACTCGGCGCTGAAGCGGTGCAGATCGGCACGCGCTTCCTCACTGCGCATGAATGCGGCATCCATGAGGCTTACAAGCAGAAGGTCCTGGCTGCGAAGGATTCCGACACGATCGTAACCGGGCGCGACAATGGTCACTCGGTGCGTCAGCTCAAGAACAAGTTCTCGCGGGGCATTCGCAAGATGGAAGCCGATACGCAGGTCTCGGCCGATGAGGTGGAAGCCGCGCTCGCGGGATCGCTGCATCGAGCGGTCGAGGGCGATGTCGATAACGGCTCGCTCATGTCGGGCCAGGTCGCATGCTTGATTGGCGATGAGAAATCCGCACAAGAGATCGTGGATGATCTCATGCGCGAGGCGCTTGCTTGGTCGAAAAGCGATCTCCAGGCGATGGCGGATGCTAACGCTGGGCGTGCTTGGAACAACTAGAGAAGAAGGCTCTATGACGGTTTGGATGTGTTCAGGTCAGGGCGCTCAAAGCGAAGGTATGGGCGCCGACCTTCTGGATATCCTCGAGGTGCGCGAAGTGTTCGAGCGTGCTTCCGAGGTGCTCGAGATCGATCTTGTGCACCTTGCAAAAGAAGGCAGCGCTGAAGAGGTGAACGATACGTTCAACGCGCAGGCGCTCACTATGGTGCTCACGGTGGCTATCGGCAAAGCCCTTATGGCGCAAGGCAAGAAGCCCGATGCGCTCATTGGCTTCTCGCTCGGCGAGATCAGCGCGCTTGCGCTTGCGGGCATCCTTTCGCTCGATGATGCGTTCAAGCTGCTCAAAGTTCGTGCGAGCGCGATGGCTGAGGCTTGTCAGCAGCGTGAAGGTGCGATGTTGGCACTGCTCGCCGCAAGCCATGAAGATGCTGAAGCGGTGTGCGAGGCCTGCGCTGGGAAAGATATCTTGCTGCCGGCGAACTTCAACTGCCCTGGTCAGGTGGTGCTCTCGGGCGACGCAGCAGCGATCGAGAGGGCTGAGGCGCACTGGAAAGGCATGAAAAAGAAGTGCGCGCGCCTGAAAACGGCAGGTGGCTTCCATAGTCCGCTCATGACCTCGGCTTCAGAGGCGCTTGCGAACTATTTTGAGGGCAGCGATGCACCGGTGTTCAACGAAGCGGAGATCACGCTCATCTGCAATACCGATGCTGCACCGTTTGTGGTGAGCGAGGCCGCCGAGCGCCTTTCTGCGCAGGTCATCTCCCCAGTGCTCTTCGAACAAGGCGTGAACTATCTCATCGACAAGGGCGAGAACGAATTCGTCGAGATCGGCTATGGCGGGGTGCTCTTCACGATGATGAAGCGCATCTCGAAAGAGGTCAATCGTGTGCGCGTGGGAACGCGCGAGCAATTCGATGAATACGTGAGCACGCTCTAGGTCTGGAGAAAAGAGAAACGAGCATGAACGATAGATCAAAAGATACTGAAGAAGTTGTGGTTGCACCACTTCGCCGCGTTGCGATCGTGACCGGCGCGAGCCGTGGCATCGGCGCCGCGATCGCGCAGCGCCTTGCGCTCGAAGGGTATTCGGTGGTGCTCAACTATGCTTCGGATGGAAGCACGGAAGCGGCGCATGCGCTTTGCGCGGAGCTTTCCGATTTCGCCGCCACGGAAACCCAAGAGAGCCTTGCGCTCGAGGTCGAACAGGCGGCTGAACCGCAGCGTTTCATCGCCGTTCAGGCTGATGTATCGCGCTTCGATGAAGCGAAGCGGCTCATCAACGAAGTGAAGCAGCAGTTCGGGCGCATCGATGTGCTCGTGAACAATGCGGGCATCACGCGCGATGGGTTGTTGGCGCGCATGAAAGAAGAAGCGTTCGACCGTGTGATCGAGGTGAACCTGAAAGGTGCGTTCAACTGCTTGCGCCATGCAGCTCCGCTCATGATGAAGCAGCGCTATGGGCGCATCGTCTCGGTCTCGAGCGTGGTGGGGATTGCGGGTAACGCAGGTCAGGTGAACTATGCCGCCTCGAAAGCGGGCATCATCGGCATGACGAAAGCGGCAGCGAAGGAGCTTGCACCGCGCGGCATCACGGTGAATGCGGTGGCACCCGGCTTCATCGATACCGCTATGACCGATGCGCTTCCCGATAGCGCTAAAGAAGCGATCCTTTCGCGCATCGCGTGCGGAGCTTTCGGCGCGCCCGAAGATGTTGCTAACGCGGTTGCGTTCTTTGCGCAGCCTGAAAGCGAATACATAACTGGCCAGGTGCTTTGCATCGACGGCGGCATGTCGCTCTAGGGCGATCCACGCGCAACAGAGATAACCAGGAGATTTGATATGAACCAAGAAACCATCGTGAATGAACAGGGCTTGAAGATGGAACCGGTCCATCGCGTCGTTATCACGGGCATGGGCGCTCTTTCGCCTGCGGGCAGAGGAGTCGAGGTCATGTGGGATACCCTCATGCAGGGCAGATCATGCATTCGCGCGCTCGAGCCCGAAGAGCAGGAGCGCTTCGGCATGACCGCGGTCGCGCGCATCCCTGGTTACGACCCGCTCGAGATGGGATTCACCAAGAAGGAATCGCGCCGTTTCGCGAAGTTCGTGCAGTATGGCATCATCGCCGCCGACGAAGCGATGGCTCAAGCCAACTTCGACCTTGAAGCGGAGGATCTTAGTCGCTTCGCCTGCGTGTTCGGTACGGGCATTGGTGGCATGGAGATCTTCGAGCGTGAATCGGTCGTGCTGAACACCAAAGGTGCCAAACGCGTGAGCCCGCTCTTCATACCGACCATGATCCCGAACATGATCGCGGGAAACCTCTCCATTCGCTATGGGCTCAAGGGTGATTGCTTCACCGTCGTAACGGCCTGCGCAACAGGAAGCCATTGCATTGGCGAAGCATATCGTCTCATTCGCCACGGCTATGCAGATGCGGCGCTCGCGGGTGGTTCTGAAGAGGGCGTGACCCCAGTTTCGCTTTCGGGCTTCGGCAATTTGGGCGCTATCACGAAGGAGGCCGACATCACGTGCGCTTCACGGCCGTTCGACGTGAACCGTTCGGGCTTTGTGGCGGGCGAGGGTGCTGGTGCGCTCGTGCTCGAGTCGCTCGAACATGCGAAAGCACGTGGGGCGCATATTATCGCCGAGATCACGGGCTTCGGCTCAACAGGCGATGCCTATCACATGACCGCGCCCGAACCGAGCGGCGAAGGGGCGGTGCGAGCGATGCTTCAAGCGCTCTCGGAGGGCGGCTTTACGCCTGATGATCTGGGCCATCTCAATGCACATGGCACGTCAACGCCGGCGAACGATAAGATGGAATCTGCTGCGCTTCATGGGCTTGCAGGCGATCGCGCATGCGAGATACCGGTCACTTCCGTGAAGGGCGCGATGGGCCACACGCTTGGTGCAGCTGGCGCGCTCGAGGCTATTGTCACCGCGCTTTCGGTCGTGAATTCAGTGGTGCCGCCCACGGTCGGTTTTGCCGAGGCGGACCCCGAATGTGCTGTGCGCATATCGGCTGAGCCGGTGCGCGACTATCCGCAGAAGGTGGCGCTCTCCAATTCGCTCGGCTTTGGCGGACATAATGCTTCAGTTGCGATCTCGCCTTATGTCGAATAAGGAGAATATCATGAACACACTCCCAACTTTTCCGTGCGGTAAAGAGGGCATCGAGGCGCTTCTGCCGCACCGCGATCCGTTTTTGTGGGTCTCGCGCATCCTCGAATGCGAGCCTGGTGTCTCAGTCGTAGCCGAGCTCGATGTCGATCCTGATCTGCCGCTCTTCCAAGGGCATTTCCCTGGTTATCCCGTTCTTCCCGGCGTCATCATCATGGAGGCGCTCGCGCAAGCTGCCTCGTGCTGCTTGCTCGCGCAGGAAGACAAGGCCGGCTCGCTCGGGTTCTTCGCAGGTATCGACAAAGCGAAATTCCGCGAGCAGGTACGCCCTGGCGATACGATCCGCCTCGAGGCCAACATCACGCGCAATTCGAGCCGCATGTGCGTCGCGGAGGTCAAGGCCTATAAAGGCGATAAGCTCTGCGCGCAGGCGATCCAAAAGTACGCATTGGCAAAGAACGAGATGTAGTGATCTTTTCGCTAGATCCAGCTGTAGACGCAGATACCGAAGAGAAGGTCTAGATGTTCACGCGAAAGAAATATATCCTCATCGAACCAAACGATTCTGCTGATGGAAGTTCGGGGTCGGTGATGCGTGCGCTTGATGCTAAGCCAACCTCGAACCCGGCGAGACCAGCCGACCTGCCGCCAACGGGTTCGGTCATCGATCCCACGCTCGTTGCCTATCAGCTCGACACGTTGCTCTCGTATGCTGGTCAGGCAGAGGATGAAACGGCAACCCCTGCGCTGTTGCTCGCAGGATATGGCTCAGCGCTCAAGGAGGCCGTGCGCGCCTTCAAACAGGCGGGAGCGCCGAGCGTGTTCGTAACCGGCACCGCAGATAAGGAGCGCGGTTTCTCTTTTTCAGGGTTTGCGCAGGTCGTAAGCTTGGGAGCAGCGTTTGATAAGCGTTTGTTCGCGAATGAGTATGCACTCGCAGAGGCAGCAGAAGCGTGCGGTGCGCGCTATCTCTTATTGTGCGATGGATCTTGTGCGAGCGATCTTCTGTGCCGTGTTGCCGCTGAAAAGGGCATGCGCGTATTGAGCCCGATGGAGGGTGACAAGACCTTCACCACCTGGGTGGTCAACGAATGCGCGCTAGATGCGAGCGAGGCCGCATGCGAGCCGGTCACGTGGAAGAAGTGCCCGAAATGCAAGCTCAACCATGAGGCGAGCGAGGTACTTGCGACAGGCGGTGTCTGCCCGACTTGTGGAGAGCTCTATCGTCTCACTTCAGAAGAGCGCATCGACTATCTCTTCGATGCCGACACCTTCGAAGAATGGGAAACGGGGCTTCCCGAGACCGACCCTCTTGGCTTCCCTGATTACGATAGCCTTTTGAGCGGTATGCGCAAGAAGAGCGATCGCGAGGAAGCCGTGCGCTGCGGCAAGGCGAAGATCGCGAACATCGAAGTGGCGCTCTGCATCATGGAGACCACCTTCATGATGGGCTCGATGGGTTCGGTCGTGGGCGAGAAGATCACCCGTACGATCGAGCGTGCCACGGCACTAGGGTTGCCGCTGCTCATCTTCACGGCTTCAGGCGGCGCGCGCATGCAAGAAGGTCTCGTGTCGCTAATGCAGATGGCGAAGACCTCTGCTGCGATCGAGCGTCATGGGCGCGCGGGGCTGCCGTATTTTTCCATCATCACCGATCCCACCACGGGCGGCGTGACCGCATCGTTCGCCACCGAAGGCGATCTGGTCATCTCTGAACCGCATGCGCTCATCGGGTTCGCGGGCCGGCGTGTGATCGAAGATACGATCCGTCAGACGCTTCCCGAAGGGTTCCAGACCGCCGAATTCGCGCTCGAGCATGGACTGATCGATGCGATCGTGGAGCGCAGTGAGCTGCGCAGCTTCCTTGCGCATGCGCTCGCGATCCATATGGCCTCGATCGAAGAGCGTCGCAATCGCCTTGCCTATCAAAGCGAGGCGGCAGAAGAGCCGAATGCGCTCACCGAACAGGCACGCTTGCTCGAGAACCTTCAGTCTCCGGGGGCTATCAGGCGTATCACGGGCAGTATTGAGGGCGACGTGGTGGACATGAAGCTCTACAACTATCGCATGATCGAGCTTGCGCTCGAGAATCCTGAGGCATCCGTCGCTCATCAGGCTTCGCACACGATGCAAAACCCAGCAAGATCCACCCTCTTCTTCAGCGGGCAAAAGGCAGCGCAAAGCTCCAAGCCTGGGGTGCTTTCAGGGGTGAAGAATATCTTCAGCAAGGCAACACGAGCGCTCACAGGTAAGCAGTCCAAGCATCTTTTCGAGTCTGAAGGCTCGGCGATCCGTCGCGAGCTTTCCAAGCGCAGTGTTGCTGATGCTCCAGGGGTCATGCCGCTCGAAGTCGCACGAACGAAAGGCGTGAAAGACGGCGAGCAAGGCGAAAACGCCGCGTGGGAGAGCGTGCTGCTCGCACGCAATGTGCATCGCCCTACGGCCAAGTACTATATCGATTCGATCGTTGATGGGTTCATCGAACTTCACGGCGATCGCGCCTTTGGCGACGATGGGGCGATCCTTGCCGGTATCGGTTGGATCCAGGGCTATCCGGTCACGGTCATCGCTGAAGAGAAAGGCGAAGACTTGAACCAGCGCATCGCGCGCAATTTCGGTTGTCCGCAGCCTGAAGGGTATCGCAAGAGCTTACGCTTGATGAAGCAGGCAGAGAAGTTCGGTCGTCCGATCGTGTGCCTGGTCGATACGCAGGGTGCCTATTGCGGCATGGAGGCAGAGGAACGCGGACAGGGCAATGCGATCGCGGAGAACCTCGTTGCGCTCGCGGGCATCGAAGTGCCGGTCATCAGTGTGGTTTTGGGTGAAGGCGGCTCGGGTGGTGCGCTTGCGCTGGCGGTAGGTAATCGTGTGGCCATGCAGAAGCACGCGGTCTATTCGGTGCTTTCACCGGAAGGCTTCGCTTCGATCCTCTGGAAGGATCGCTCGCGCGCCGCGGAGGCTGCTGCGGTCATGAAGATGAGCGCCGATGAGGCCTGCGAGATGGGCATCATCGAAGAGGTGCTCTCAGAAGGCACGGAGCCAGCGCACGAAAATCCCGAAGAGGCTGCTGCGAACGTGCGTGATTTCATCGTGCGCGGTTTGCGCGAGTTGGGGCCGATGAGCGCCGAAGAGCTGCGCAATCAGCGCTACGCCCGCTTCCGTAAATTCTAAATTTGCGTTAATTAACTGATGCATAACAGTACGCAACAAGCTGCTTTTTCTACGGTAGTCTTAGAGAGGGTATTCGCAGGTAAGGGGCATCATGGCCGAGCAGACGCTTTTGGAATCAGGAAGACGCATCAACTTCCTCAAGAAGTTGCAGTCGATCTGTGGCGTTTTGCCGCTCGGCATCTTCTTTTGCTTCCATATGGTCGCGAACTATACGTTCACCTGGTCGGTTCCTGCGTATGACGCCTTCAGCCATTTCCTCGAGACCATGCCCTACAAGGATCTGCTCGAGATCACGGTCATCTTCGCGCCCCTTGTTGTGCACGCTCTTATCGGCATCTATATCGTTGCGACGGGAAGCTGCAACGTGGGCCCCTATCGCTATATGCGCAACTGGCGCTATCTTTTCCAGCGCATTACCGGCGTGATCGCGTTCGCATTCCTCTTGTGGCACGTGATCGGGCTGAAATGGGGCGTCAGTCTGCTGGCTGATGACGGCTCCACCTTTGAACTGGTGCGCAGCGTGGTGGCGAATCCGTGGGGGCTCGCTGCTTTCGCGATCGGCGTATATAGCTGCCTCTATCATTTCGTCAACGGCCTTTGGACTTTCTGTATCACGTGGGGCATCACGATCACGCCGCGTTCGCAACAGATCACTTCATGGATCTGCTTCGTCCTCTTCGTGGTGGGAGCGGTCTTCGTGGCTCAGATGATCGTTTGCTTGGTCTAAGGTTGAAGAAGGAACGAGATCATGACCGATTCGAACACAGAACATGAGAACAACGCGCCAGTAACGCCTGCGAACAGCGCCCGCGCGCGCTGCGTAGGGGGTACAGGCCGTGCGGTCGTAGTGGGCGGCGGTCTTGCGGGGCTCATGGCTACACTCAAGCTCACGGAAGCGGGCATTCCGGTCGATCTGTTCTCGGTGGTGCCCGCGAGGCGCTCGCATTCAGTCTGCGCACAAGGCGGCATCAATGCGGTGCTTGACACCAAGGGTGAAGGCGATACGGTCTGGGAGCACATCGACGATACTATCTACGGCGGCGATTTCCTGGCGAACCAGACCATGGTGGCGCGCATGTGCGAGGCGGCTCCTGCCATCGTGAACCTTTTCGATCGCATGGGGGTCATGTTCAATCGCACTCCTGAAGGCCTTCTTGACCTGCGCCGATTCGGTGGCACGCAAAAACGCCGCACCGCGTTCGCAGGTGCGACCACTGGTCAGCAGTTGCTCTATGCGCTCGACGAGCAAGTGCGTGCGCAAGAGGTGGCGGGCATGGTGTGCCGCTATGAATTCTGGACGTTCGTCTCTGCCATCCTCGATGAAGGCGCATGCAAGGGCATCGTTGCACAAGACCTCGCTTCCATGGAGATCCGCGCATTCCCCGCAGATGCGGTGGTGGTGGCAACGGGTGGGTGCGGTGCTATCTTCGGCAAGTCGACGAACTCGACCATCAACACGGGCTATGTGGCTGCGAAGCTCTACACGCAAGGGGCACTCTACGCTAATGGCGAATTCATCCAGATCCATCCCACGGCCATCCCCGGGGCCGACAAGAATCGCTTGATGAGCGAATCGGCGCGCGGCGAAGGCGGGCGCGTCTGGACGTACAAGGATGGCAAGCCGTGGTATTTCCTTGAAGAGAAGTACCCCGCGTATGGCAATCTGGTCCCGCGCGATATCGCAACGCGCGAGATCTACGATGTGATCTACAACCAGCATCTGGGGGTGAACGGCGAAAACGTCGTCTATCTCGATGTTTCTCATATCGATCCAGCAGTGCTGGATAACAAGCTCGGCGGCATCCTCGAGATCTACGAGAAATTCGTGGGCGACGATCCGCGCAAGGTCCCGATGCGCATTGCGCCGAGCGTTCACTATTCCATGGGCGGGCTGTGGGTGGATGTCGATCAGTCGACGAACATCCCGGGGCTGTTCGCGGCAGGGGAGTGCGACTATTCGCAGCATGGCGCCAATCGTTTGGGTGCGAACTCGCTGCTTTCGGCGGTGTATGCCGGTATGGCAGCGGGTCCGACAGCGGCTGCATGGATCCGCCGGACAGATACTAAAGCCACGGAAGGTCTCTATGATCAGGTGGTCCAAGCAGAGCAGGCTGCGTATGAGGCTATTCGCGCGATGGATGGATCGGTGAATCCGTATGAGCTCTATCAGCAGATGGCAGATGTGATGACGCGGAATGTTACCGTGGTTCGCTACAACGATAAGCTTGCTGAAACGCTTCAAACACTCGAGACGCTCGCGCGGGATTATGAGCGCATCGGGGTCGATGACAAGTCCACGTGGAACAACACTACCACCGTGTTCGTGCGCGAGCTCAAGTCCATGATCGATCTTGCGAAGGTGATCACGGCTGGTGCGCTCGCGCGTGATGAGAGCAGGGGGTCTCACTATAAACCGGAATTCCCTGAGCGCGATGATGAAGCGTGGCTGAAGACCACGCTCGCAGCCTATGATCCTGCCCTTGATGGGCCACGGCTCAGCTATGAAGAGGTCGATCTTTCCTTGATCGAACCGCGTAAGCGCGACTATACGACGGTGCATGAAGTGGGCAAACGCCGCGCATCGAAGGAGGCGTAAAGCCATGGAAGCGAATGATCCCGTGAAGCCAGAATCAACGAAGACCATCAAGCTCCACATCAAGCGTCAGGATAGCCCTGAGGCAAAAAGCCGCTATGAAGATTTCGAGATCGAATGGCATCCGAACATGAATGTGGTCTCGGCGCTCATGGCTATTCGTGCGCATTCGGTGCTTGCTGATGGCACGCCCACCACGCCCGTGGTGTGGGAGAGCGTGTGCCTCGAAGAAGTATGCGGAGCTTGCACGATGTTGATCAACGGCGTTGCGCGGCAAGCATGTTCGACGCTCATCGATTCGCTCGAGCAGCCCATCACGCTCGCGCCGCTCACGAAGTTCCCGCTCGTGCGCGATCTGAAGGTCGATCGCCAGAAGCTCTTCGAACATCTCAAGCGCGTGCATGCTTGGATCGATATCGATGGCGTGTTCGATCTTGGTCCTGGCCCCCGTATGTCGCAAGAAACGCGCGACTGGGCCTACGAGCTTTCCAAATGCATGACATGCGGCTGTTGCTTCGAGGCGTGCCCCAACACGAAGCTCGCCGATACGCCACATAATTTCATGGGACCAGCACCGCTTTCGCAAGTGCGCCTGTTCAATGCGCACCCTACGGGAGCCATGCATGCTGATGTTCGCCTGAATGCCATCATGGATGATGACGGCGTTTCGGGCTGCGGCAATGCGCAGAATTGCGTGCGCGTGTGTCCAAAAGCGATCCCGCTCACCACTTCCATCGCGGATATGAATCGCCAGACGCTCAAACAATCGCTCAAGAACACCTTCGGATCATTCGGCAGGAAATAGCCTTCCCAACGGCACTCGCTTCGATCGGCCGATTTTGTGAGAGCTCTCCTTAAGAGGGGCGTGCCGGATGCTGCGCGAGAGTCTTTACAAAAGCTTTTCTTTTAGCTGACGAATCCTTGATTTGTCTTCTTCATCATGGTTCCTATCACGAATTTGAAAAAAGAAATGAAAGGACGAAACGTCAATGAAAGAACAACGAATGGCTCGCAGTCTTGTAGGGAAGGGCTCGCTTGCAACCAAACTCGTGCTCACGCTCGTAGCAGCATGTATGGCAATCAGCCTCGGCTGGTTGGTAGGCTGCTCATCAGGAGAAAAGCAGCAAGAAGGATCAGGTCAGAGCGCAGAGGATATCTCGGTGTATTCGCGCGAGGATGGCAGCGGTACGCGCGGCGCCTTCATCGAGCTGTTTGGGCTGGAAGAAAAGGACGACCAGGGCAACAAGGTCGACACCACGACCGATGCGGCTGCTATCACCAATTCTACGTCGGTCATGATGACCTCCGTGAAGGGCGATCCTGGAGCGATCGGCTATATCTCGCTCGGTTCGCTTGACGATAGTGTGAAATCGCTCAAGATCGATGGCGTCGAAGCAACGGCGGATAACGTGAAGGATGGTTCGTACAAGATCGCGCGTCCGTTCAACATCGTTACCACCGATGAGCTCACGCCTGCTGCGCAAGACTTCATCACCTTCATCATGTCGAAGGAAGGTCAGACGATCGTTGAGGATAACGGCTATATTGCCGTGAGCGAAGATGCAGCAAGCTACACACCTACAGGCACGAGCGAGAAGATCGTCGTTGCTGGTTCTTCTTCGGTAACCCCGGTCATGGAAAAGCTCGCTGAGGCGTATGAGCAGGCAAATCCTGAGGCTACCATCGAGGTTCAGCAGTCTGACTCGACCACCGGTGTGACCATGGCAATCGAGGGCACGTGCGACATCGGCATGGCATCGCGCGAGCTCAAGGATTCCGAGATGGGCAAGGGGGCTCAGTCTCAAGCGATCGCTCGCGATGGCATTGCGGTGATCGTTCCGGTCGAGTCTGCGATCGAAGGTCTCACGAGCGATCAGGTCAAGCAGATCTTCTCTGGCAAGATCACCAGCTGGGGCGACGTGAAATAAATGAACAGGACTTTTCTGAAAGAAGGGGCTGCGCGTGTGGTTTTCGCACTCGCAGCCGCCTTGTCTATCTTGGCGGTGGGGCTAATCTGTGTTTTCTTGTTCGCGAATGGCGTGCCTGCCATGATCGAGATCGGCATTCCTGATTTCCTTTTGGGTACCACGTGGCGTCCCGCGAATGATATCTATGGGATCTTCCCTATGATCATCGGAAGTATCTATGTAACGGCAGGTGCGCTCATCTTCGGCGTCCCTGCGGGGCTCTTGACCGCGATCTTTCTCTCGCGGTTCGCTTCGGCGAAGGTCGCGGCGTTCTTGAAGCCGGGCGTTGAGCTTCTGGCGGGAATCCCTTCGGTGGTCTATGGCTTTTTCGGACTGATGATCATCGTGCCCTTCATTCGCCTGAACGCACCGGGCAATGGGCTTTCGCTTTTGGCTGCATCGATCTTGCTTGGCATCATGATCTTGCCCACGGTCATCACGGTGGCGAAGAACGCGCTCGATGCGGTTCCCCAGTCCTACTACGAAGGCGCGCTCGCGTTGGGCGCGACCCATGAGCGCAGCGTGCTTCGCGTGCTCGTTCCGGCGGCTATCTCGGGCATCATGGCCGGTGTGGTGCTCGGGATCGGTCGCGCGATCGGCGAGACCATGGCAGTAGTGATGGTGGCGGGCAATCAGCCGATCATTCCTGCATCGATCTTCGATGGCGTGCGTACCATGACCGCGAACATCGTGCTCGAGATGGGCTATGCAGCTGACCTTCACCGTGGTGCCTTGATCGCGACCGGCGTGGTGCTGTTCGTTTTCATCTTGCTGATCAGTATGCTGTTCAATGCGATGAAGAAGAGGGGTGAGCGCTCATGAAGGCTCTTGCATCAAGCGGTCTTGCGCGCAAAACGAGGCCAAGCTCCTCTTCTCATGCGCACGCTTCAAGCCAGATCGCGCGCGGCGTGATCTATGCCGGTGCGCTCTTCACGACGCTCGTGCTCCTGGGTATCGTAGGATTCATCTTGGTGAATGGCGTTCCGCATCTAACGCCAACGCTTTTCGAATGGAGCTACACCTCCGAAAATGTCTCGTTGATGCCGGCGCTCATAAGCACGCTCTATATGGCGTTGCTCGCGCTTCTGATCGCAGTGCCCATCGGGGTCTCTTCGGCGATCTATCTGGTGGAATACGCGAAACCAGGAAGTCGGTTCGTGCGCGCGGTACGCGTTACTACCGAAACGCTGCAAGGCATCCCCTCCATCATCTACGGATTGTTCGGCATGTTGTTCTTCACCACGGTGCTTGGTTGGGGGCTTTCTTTGCTCTCGGGCGCGTGCACGCTCGCCATCATGGTCCTGCCAGTGGTCATGCGTACCGCCGAAGAAGCGCTGATCGCGGTGCCTGCTTCCTATCGCGCGGGTGGGTTCGCGCTGGGCGCGGGGTATCTCCGCACGATCTTTCGGTGCGTGCTGCCGAGCGCTCTGCCGGGAATCGTGGGCGGCGTTCTGCTGGCGCTTGGGCGCTGCGTTGGTGAGGTAGCGGCCTTACTCTTCACGGCGGGGACCATCGCACAGATTCCCGATTTCGGTGGTCAGGGCATCTTCGCGCTCTTCGATTCCTGTCGAACGCTGGCGGTCCACATGTATGTGCTCGCCTCCGAAGGGCTGCATATCGATGAGACCTACGCCACTGCTGTTGTGCTGTTGGTGCTGGTCACGCTCTTGAACGTGATCGCCAATGTGGCCGAGAAGCGCTTGCGCGTGAAGTGATAGCTAAAGGGCGAAACGGCTGTCTTTACTGTTGTCGTTTCGCTGAATCGTATGAAAGAGAGAAACGTATGAACCTATCGATCGATCGACCATCCTCTGAACAGAGTTCGGAGTTTGCTTGCGAAGAGGCCTTCCAGCAGCCGTTGGGTGATCATGAGCGAGCACCTGAGTGGTATGAGGTAGATGAGCAGGTCAAGATGGAAGTTCGCGATCTGGACCTTCATTATGGCGATTTCCATGCGCTCAAGAATGTCTCGCTCAGCTTTCCGAAGAACCAGGTAACCGCGCTCATCGGCCCCTCGGGTTGCGGTAAGTCGACACTCCTGAAGACGCTCAATCGTATGAACGATCTTGTTGAAGGGTGTCGCATCGATGGATTGGTGGCGCTTGATGAACAAGATGCCTATCGAGATATCGCAGTAACGGACCTGAGGCGCCGAGTAGGCATGGTCTTCCAACAGCCGAATCCTTTTCCTATGAGCATCTATGACAACATCGCGTTCGGACCGCGCACGCATGGCGTCAAGCGGCGCGATGAACTGGACGAGATCGTCGAGCAGTCGTTGCGCGATGCGGCGCTCTGGGAAGAGGTGAAGGACCGCCTCAAGAAGAGTGCGCTTGGTCTTTCGGGAGGTCAACAACAGCGTTTGTGCATCGCTCGCGCGCTTGCGGTACGTCCCGAGGTGCTCTTGATGGATGAGTCTACCAGTGCGCTCGACCCTATTTCCACCGCGAAGATCGAAGAGTTGGTCGACACCTTGAAGGAGCGCTACACCGTGGTGATGGTGACGCACAACATGCTGCAAGCATTGCGCGTTTCGGATAAGACGGCGTTCTTCTTGTTGGGTGAGATGGTGGAAGCGGGGGATACTCAGATGATCTTCACCGAACCGCATGATCAGCGTACCGCTGATTACGTGGCGGGACGTTTTGGTTAACGTGAGATCATGCTTGCCCTTGGCGGGGAGGCGTGAAGCTGGCAGCGTTACGAGCAAGGAGCAAGACGGGGTAGAGAAAGCTTTACAAAAACTTGACACGCCTCTTGGGTGCACCGCCGCGCCCCGATGCTAGAATCTAGGGCATGATCTACTACGTTGAAGATGATGCCAATATTCGTGATCTGGCCGTCTATACGCTTTCGCAAGCGGGCTTCGAAACACGCGGCTTTCCTGATGCGGAACCTTTTTTCGCTGCCTGCGAACAGCAACTCCCCGATGTGATCCTGCTCGATATCATGCTGCCGGGCATAGACGGGTTCGAGATACTGCGTCGTTTGCGCAGCCATGAGGCAACCCAGCATCTTCCTATCATGATGCTCACCGCAAAAGGGTCCGAGATCGATAAGGTGCAAGGGCTCGAGTCGGGTGCCGATGATTATTTGGCAAAGCCGTTCGGCATGATGGAACTGGTAGCCCGTGTTCGCGCTCTGTATCGTCGCGCGCAGGCGCCAACGGTGGCAACGAAGATTCCGAACGAACTTCATTGCAACGGCATCGACCTTGATGTGGATGCGCATACGTGCACGGTGCAAGGGGAACCCGTGAAGCTCACCGTAAAGGAATTCGATCTTCTTCGGATGCTGATTGCGCATGTGGGGCATGCCTTGAGCCGAGCGCAGCTCTTCGAGACGGTATGGGGCGAATCTTTCGTAGGGCATTCCCGAACGGTCGATGTGCATGTTCAGACCTTGCGTCAAAAACTCGACCGAGCATGTTCGGGCGTTGGTAAGAACATCGAGACCGTGCATGGCATCGGCTATCGTATGCGCGCATGACGCATCGAGCGAGATGTTGTGCGGGAACGATCGCGCGAAGGAGACTCCGTGCATGGCATCAGGCAGGGTGAAGGGGTCAAGAGCGTGATTGCTGTTCAGAACACGCATAAGAAAAGGCTTTCGACCACGATCTTCGTGACCGTGCTTTCTTTCTCTATCTTGGTAGTGGCCGTGGTTGCACTTGCGATGGGCGTGCTCTTCCACGCTTCTTATGAGAAGGACGCGGAAGACAAGATCCTCGGTGCTGCGCGCGAAACTGCGAGCCAGCTTGATAGCATGAGCACTCTTGAGCAGGTAGCCGTCTTGCGCGATCAACTAGGCGAGACCGTCCGTTACACGCTCATCTCGCCATCGGGCGATGTCCTCTACGATAGCACTGCGCCTGATCAAAACAGCGCATCTTCGATCGGGAACCACGCCGATCGTCCTGAGGTGCAGAGCGCTTTTGTAACTGGCGCAGGCATGGTCACGCGCTATTCCGAAACGCTCAAGAACGATACGATCTATGCGGCGGTGCGCCTTGATTCAGGCGATGTTTTGCGCTTGAGCGAGACGCGAGAATCGCTATTCTCATTCATGCATTCTCTGATCATTCCGCTCGTGATCATCTTGATCGTGGTCGTTATCATGGTGGTGTTCTTCTCACGGTTGTTGACGCGCCGCATCATGGCACCTCTCAACGGGTTCGATGCCGATGAGGGATTGGGGCATACGAGCTATCTTGAGATGGATCCTCTGCTCGGTCGCATCGAGCAACAGCAACAACAACTTCGCGAACAAAATCGAGAATTGATGCGCGCAGAGGATATGCGCCGTGCGTTTTCGGCAAATGTTTCGCATGAGATGAAGACTCCTTTGCAAGTGATAGCGGGGTATTCCGAACTTCTTTCGACGGGAATGGTGCCCGCTGAGGACACGGTCAAATTCGCAGGCATCATCCATGAGGAGTCGCAGCATATGTACGCTCTGATCGACGATGTGCTTGCCTTGTCGCGATTGGACGAGCCCGTTTCTCCTGATGGGCTTTCAGACTGCATCGATCTGCATGCTCTGGCTGAAAGCGTGGCTGAGCGCCTGCGTCCGCTCGCTGAGAAGCATGAGGTTTCATTGCGCGTGGAGGGGCAGGACGGGCAGCGCGTTCTCATCGATGGCAACGAGCCATTGATGGAGCAGGTCATGACCAATCTGGTGAGCAATGCCATTCGCTACAACAGGCCTGGTGGCGAAGTGGTGGTCGCGGTCGATACCGAAAGTGCGCCCGCTGTTCTTGGGCGTTGCGATAAGGAGGCAGGTGCAGACGAGATGCGTTTCGGTCCGCGTTCGCATGTTGCCCGCCCGATCGACTTCGTGCAGGCAGTCGTGCGGGTCATGGATACGGGCGTTGGCATTTCACCTGATGAACAGCAGAAGATCTTCGAGCGTTTCTACCGAGTTGATAAGAGCCGCTCCAAAGAAACGGGCGGTACCGGTTTGGGGCTTGCGATCGTGAAGCATGCGGTCGAGCATCACAATGGCAGCATCGAGGTTGAGAGCGAGCTGGGAAAAGGGTCGGTTTTTTCTGTTCGATTCCCTCTGAAACGCTAAGCCTGAGAAAAAGAAAAGGTCAGCACCAAAAACTGATGCTGACCTGGTATACATGGTGGACGCTACTGGGTTTGAACCAGCGACCCCCGCCGTGTGAAGGCGATGCTCTCCCGCTGAGCTAAGCGTCCGTGTGAGTTCTTATTCTAGCATGCTAATAGGATTCTTCAAGAAATTTCGGCGGAAGCTTGTGCGTAGGATCGAGCGCGTCGATCGCGGCGCTAATGGGCTGCAAGCTGGGTGCAACGAATATCTTCGAAGTGGAAAGCCCCAGCAAGCGTCCCTTCTCGTCGGTCATCTCGGCTTCGCAGATGCAGATCGAGCTCCCGCGTTTCACCACACGTCCTTCGCAGTGGACATGCGTGCCTTCCTGCACGGCGCGTGTGAGGTTCGCATTCTGGTCGAGCGTGATGAAGCCGGCGTTCTCGGGCATTTCGGCATAGAGTGCCCAATAGGCTGCGGTGTCCATGATGGACTCGTAGACACCGCCATGCATGCCACCGAAGCAGTTCATGTGCTTGCGTTCGATGTCAGCTTCAACGATGCAACGCCCTTCCTCAAGGGAGAGGATGTCGATGTTCAAAAGTCGGAAATAAGGACCTTGATTGATGAGCTTGAGCACTTCTTCAATGTGTTCAGGATTGAGTTTCATGAATACCTCTTCTGTAAAAGATCGCATCTCTGGGCATCATTATAAAGGAGCTGCATGGTTCAGCGCTGTTTACGAACGATGAAGATTCCTTTGGTCGATGGCGTGATCGCGCTCGTTACAATAAAGGAAGTGTTCCTCTTGTTAACGATTTTTGAACTATTGGGTGATTTAGGGGCATCGTGATCGAATCTTTGCGCTTGCTGGACTATTCTAGTAACGTAAAAACCCAGATGAACAAAAATAGAAAGTAAAAGAGCTCGTAGGCGATGCTCGCGAAAAACCATGACGAACGATCACAACAAGCTTAACGTGAATATCAACGATGTTGCGCTCATCTTCGAGGGCGGCGGCATGCGCGCGAGCTATACTGCTGGCGTAGTGGTCACGCTGCTCGAAAACGATCTCAACTTCGGTGATGTCTATGGCATTTCAGCGGGTTCGAGCCATACCGTCAATTACGTCTCGCGCGATACGGTACGCACAAAGATGTCCTTCGTCGATCTGGTGGACGACCCTGAATTCGGAGGCTTGAAAACGTTCGTTCAGGGCAAAGGTTTCTTCAATGCGCATCATCTTTACGAAGGAGTTGCAGAAGACCCTGACAAATACGATTCGCGTTTCCGCTTCGATTGGGATACCTTTTGTGCGAACCCTGCGAACGTCCACATTGAAGCGCTCGAGCGTGATACTGGCGAGACGGTCCTTTGGACCAAGAGTGACATGCAAAGTGCACATGAGATGATGCTGCGCGTTCGTGCAAGCTCTACCATGCCTATCTTCATGCCGCCTACGGTGGTCGAAGGGCATACCTATATGGACGGCGGTATCGGGTCGAGCTGGGGCATTCCGCTCGAAGCGGCGAAGCGCGATGGGTATGAACGCTTCTTCATCGTGCGAACGCAGGAGAAGGGGTATCGTAAATCTCCTATTGGGGGAGCGGGGCAGTTGCTGTTCAGAAGTGCATTCCGTAAGTACCCAGCTGTTTGGCAGAAGACGATCGAGCGTCCGCAGCGCTACAACGAACTTTGCGAAGAGATCGAACGTCTTGAAAGATCGGGAGCTGCATACGTTTTTTATCCCGACCAGATGGCGCTCAGCAACCGCACGACCGCTCTAGATCAGCTGCAAGCCGCTTATGATGCAGGTTATGCGCAGGCACAGCGCGAACTCGATGCTTGGCAGAAGTGGTTATCATGGCGGCCCTAAGTTCTTTTAAGCTTCATGAAGCCGATGAGTTTCGTTATTTCACGCCAAAGACTTGGTTCTTCTGGCGCGGCGTGATCATCAACTTCTGCGTCTTTTGCCTGGTAGGCCATTGGCTCGAGATTCCCTATTGCATGTTCATGGACTGGGCTTTTCATGTGGTGGCCGACGACTACGATGTGTGGACCGATCCGCTCTGGGTGCCCTATTGGGTATACGGGCTTGGGACCGTCTTCATCACGCTCACGCTATTGCCGCTGAAGATCCATATACTTGAACAGCGAAAGACCATGTGGGGTGCTGTGCTCCAGTTCTTCGTGATCGCAGTGGTCATCTGCGCTCTGCTCGAGCTCGTGATCGGGCTTTTGATCAACCAGCCCGATGCAACGGGACACTATCCCTTCTGGGATAATTCGGCGTTGCCCTTGAATATCTTCGGGCAAGCGTGGCTTGTGAACGATATCATCCTCGGGATCATCGCAGCGCTGTATGTGTTCGTTATCTTTCCCTTCACTCAGCGCGCGCTTTCGCTGCTTAAGCCGAGCACGTGCGACCTTATCTTCCTCTTCGTCCTCATCTTCTTCGGGGCGGTATGCATCTTCTCTTACGCCGTACCGCATTTTCCTATGCTCTATGATGCCTTGATGAGCCTCAATTTCCCCTGGCAGTCCTGATCGAGTTGCGCGCTGCGCTGTTGCCCTTGCGTGATTAGGGCGATCGCATGAAAGGCTATGCTCGTTAGGAGCTATCGTGGCAGGCGGATCGTGAAGGTGGTCAGCCCATTGCTGCTTTCTGCGCCGATGGTTCCGCCGTGCGCTTCAACGATCTCACGCGCGATCGCAAGGCCGAGGCCAGCGTTCGCACTCTGTCCACGCGATCTGTCTTCGCGATAGAAGCGCTCGAAGATGGCCTCAAGATGTGCGGGGGATATCTCGCGCCCTTGGTTGGTGGTCGCGAGTACGATCTCGTCGTCCGTCACGATCGCGCTCAAGACCACTTCGCTCTCAGGGTCCGCATAAGAGATCGCATTCTTCACCACATTGCCTAGGGCACGTGCCATCTTAGAGGAGTCGATGAATGCCTGCTTATTCTCGGGTGCGATGGTGGTGATCGAGATGCCGCGGTCCTTTGCGGCTATCCCGAATTCATCGGCCACTTGATCGAGGAAGAGCGCGACATCGACATTTTCGCGTTCCAGCAGGATGGCATTCAAGTTGTAGCGGGTGATCTCGAAGAATTCTTCAACGAGCGATTCGAGCCGTTCGGCTTTTGAGAGTGCGATGCCGGCGAATTCGGCGCGCTTCTCACGCGGCAGATCGGGCGATTCGGCGAGCAGGCTCAGATAGCCCACCACGGAGGTGAGGGGTGTGCGGATATCGTGCGCGAGATAGGCGACGAGTTCATTCTTGCGTTGTTCTGCCATCACGGCGGCCTGTTCGTGGTCGCGGATCTTCTTCTGAAGAAGCTCGATCTGTTGCGAAGAGATCATGAGCTCTTCGGGCAGAACGATCCTTCCGCCTTCGATCAGGCGTGGATCGGCAAGCGCATTTGAAAGCTTGTTGAAATAGCGGAGCGATCGGTTGAGCGTACGAATGATTATCACGATGATGCCGATCGCGTAGATCACGATGGCGACGGGTATCTTAAAAGAGCGCAGGGTGTTGTAGAGGCTTATGTCGCGCATCGCAAGGCGTCCGTCCGCGGCAACCATCAGCTGAACGTTCTCTGGGCCGATCTGAGAGGCGAGATCATCATAGCGCGCCATGAACTTTTCATCGGCGAACCCGAGGGCAGCCCAAGGGTCCCTGGTGACCTCACTGGTGTCTTCATTGTCGTTCGTTTCTACAGTGGAGTTCTTCTCGGCATCCAGCAGGGATTTTTCAGTTGGCAATGAGCTGTATATCCAGGTTGATGTTGCGTCTGCAACACGCTCACCGATGCTGTCGGAGAGGGAGAATTCGAAGAGCACACAGAGCAGGGAAAAACATGCTGACCAGGCAAGAAGGAGCAGGACCATCCTGCCGAGCAAGCGGCTGCGCAAGATGCGTGTCTGTTCGCCAGTTTGCTTGGTTGCCTGTGCTCTTGCATGCCAAGCCGATCCGCGCTTCGTCTGTTGGTCATCAGAATGGGCAGCAGTTTCGGTGCCTTCTTGAGCCTGCGAATCATACGACATTTTGTTGGGTGGCAGAAATCTCGATCTAATGTTCATCGCTAGTCGCTTTCGCTTACTGCTCGGTGTGGCCCGCGCCTGAATCGTCGTCGATCCTATAGCCTACGCCAAAGACGGTCTCGATGAACGCTTGCGAGGAATCGATCTCGGAGAGTTTCTTCCTTAACCTGCGGATATGCACCATGATCGTGTTGGCATCGCTCAGGCGGTATTGTTCTTGCCAGACCTGTTCGAAGATGTCTTGTGGAGATACGGGACAGCCGGCGTTTCGCACCAGCAGCGTTAGAATGTCGAATTCTTTGGGCGTGAGATTAAGGTCGAGCGCGTACAAGGTCGCACTGTGAGCGCGCAGGTCAATGACGATATCGGCTGCTTCAAGCATCGTCTCGTTTGTGGGCAAAGCGGTGTTCCTGCGCAGGCGTGCGCGCACGCGGGCGGTCAGCTCGCGGGGCTTGAAGGGCTTGGTTATGTAATCATCCGCGCCAAGCGCAAAGCCGATCACCGTGTCTGCCTCTTCATCTTTGGCAGAAAGGAAGATGATCGGCACATCCGAGAACTGGCGAATCCTTCGGCATGCTTCGAGGCCGTCCATTTCGGGCATCATGATATCAAGGATGAGCAGGTCGAAATCGCTGTGTTCAACAGCTTCGACCGCTTCGATGCCATTGTGTGCTTCTACGATTTCGAAGCCCTCTGGTTCGAGTATCGCGCGTATGAGTCCCAAGATCGCGGGATCATCGTCGGTTATCAAGAGCCGCGCCATGAAAAGCCTCGTTTCATCATTTCGGATATTCACCATTTTACTGGGCAGAGTGCTCTCTGTCTGTCTTGGAAGTTTCTTCAATGAGAAATGTAAGAGAAAGTTAAGGCATTGCTATGGGAAATGTAAGAGCTACTTCAGCGACGATTCTAGTATGGAAAAGCCAGCGAAAACGAGGTGGGAGATGCAGCAGGGTCGTTCCGAAAGGCAGTCGTTCACGCGCTACCATGCTTCATATGGCAGCACCCCTTCGTCCCGTTATTCGCGCAGTGTGGCGCTCTATCATGCGCGTCCTCAACGAGAGCGCGTTGTGGACAAGCTCCCGCGGCTCGACAGATTCGCAGGCCACAGGGTATTCGCTACGCGACGTTCTGCGGAAGCGCCGCATCGCTCTCCAGTCCGTCTTATGGCGCTTGCTGCCATAGTGGTGCTCGTTGTCGCTCTTGTGGTTCTGTTGGGCAACAGCAGTGGCTCGAACGTGAATGCCGATGCTTACGGGAATGGATCGGGTGTTGCCCAGAGCACACCTCGCAGTGAATGGCGAGCAGGCGAAGTTCCTTATCTCTACCAGATCGATCCAGAGTGGGCAGAAGGCTCTTATGCCGGTTCGACCATTGCTGAATCGGGGTGTGGTCCGACTTGCCTCTCGATGGTCTATGTCTATCTTACGGGGCGTACGAATATGGACCCTGCGGATATGGCGGCGTTCAGCGAGTCTCATAATTATGTTGATAGTGGCATGACCAGTTGGGCGTTCATGGATGAAGGAGCACGCGTGTTGGGGCTAAGGTCGCGTGAGTTGCCGGCGGACTATCAGAGCGTACGCAAGGCGCTCGATGCGGGATACCCAGTGATCGCAAGCGTTTCTAAGGGGGATTTCACTACGCAGGGGCATTTCATCGTTTTGGCTGGAACGGATGAAGATGGCAAGGTGATCGTTCATGATCCCAATAGCGTAGAGCGCTCTGCCAAAGTATGGGACCTCGATCGTATCCTGTCTCAAACACGCAACCTGTGGGCATTCTCGGTTTGATGTTTTGCGGATGTCTCGAGAATCATCGCTTATGAAAGAAGCAAGAGATAGAGCGCCCGTGAGCAGTATGCTTACGGGCGTTTTTGAGCATTAGAAGCGGGGCGGGGTTGGAAGTCCTGCGAGCTCTATTCTTTGCTGAAGCCTTTGATCAGCAGGGCTACTACACCACACAGAAGACCACCGATCGGCCAAGGAAGCCAGAAGAAGGCGATCATACCTGAGCGATAGTCGCTTGGTGCGCCAGATGCTAGAGAGCCGAACAGCATGAGCAACGCGATTATGGTCGCAATGATCATGATGGTTCCGCAGATTGCGCCGATGCGCTTATCGGTCTTTTGAGCGCGTACGAGTTCAGGCTTGTCTTCTTCAGGGATAATTGGTGAGGCTGTGATCTCGGATTTTTCAAGGAATTCCGAGGCTTTTTGGTTATATTGGGCAATATCGGTTCGCCCAAGGGTCATGCCGCCATGGACGATGAAGCACACGCCAAGCGCAATGAGCGACAGCATGATGCTCACCCCGAAGATATTCTCGGAGTCTTCACCAAAGAGAATGACTGAGCAAACGCCCGCGAAGATGCAAGCGATGCCTCCAACGAGTTGGATACTGAAAGAGCTGCGCGCCCGAGATTTGTCTTCTTTCGTATAGAAGTCTTCGATGTAGGGGTGTTCGCGCACGAAGTGAGCGTGCGCGAGTCCTGCAGGGATGATGAGCGCAAGACCTGCTATCACGCCTAAGAAGAGGAACAGCATGCCAAGAGTGGTAGCGATGTTCTCAGGGAGCGTGAAGAGGGGATTGATGGCGGGGTCGGTCGCGTTGAAGAAGGGGAGCGAGAGCGCATTTCCGAAGATGATCAAGGCTACGCCGAGCGATATCTTCCAAGCGAAGCGCCGCATGGTGCTGTCGTAGTCGAACACGTCTGCGGGTGGGGTGAGAGGTTTCACCTTCGGGAGCTGAGTTGGCTCGTTTGTCGTAAGATCTCCTTGCACAAGATCATCTAGGGTACAATTGAAAATCTGACACAGCTTAAGAAGCTTATCCATCTCTGGATATGATTTCTCAGATTCCCATTTCGTAACTGCCTGTCTACTAACGCCGAGCAACACGGCTAGTTGCTCTTGCGTCATATTGTTCGCTGCACGCAGGTGTATGAGGTTATCTCGAAAGCTCATAGCTTGCCACCTTCCTTGGTTATATTTTCGTTGTTCTTGTTAAGGCCGGCAATGAAAAGATTATGGGACTGTGTGGTATCGCACCACCAACTTCAGGCAGCAATTTATAAGAAATCTTGGCAACCACTGGTTGCGAAGCGCAGGTCATAAGCTTGCTTTTGCGTTTTCTTAAGAAGCAGACGAATTCCGTCGTCTTATGATCCTGTTTAGCCTTAAGAATTCTCTCGTAGCTTATGAGTGTTGCAATCCTTGGAAAATATGCATTTTTAGGTCTGCAGCAATGTTGAACAAAGCGTTCGATTGAGATGATGCAACGATAGGTTATAAGCTTTCCACTAGTAATATCGGAGCGTCTGGCAAGAAAGTCGCTTTACCTTTATATATGGCGATGTATCTCTAGGCGGCTTAGCTCTTAAGGTGAAATTGTATGGAGAAGAGAGACTCTGAAGATGTATGTAACTTTAGCAACGAAGAAGACGCTTCGTTGAAAGATGAATCAATCAAAGCAAAGCTTTTGTCGCGAATCTTGCTTGCAGAATCAGAGATTGAAGAAGGCAAGTTCACTGATGTTGGTGAGTCCATCACTCACATCTTCCATCAAATGCTAAGACTATTTCTGATTGGTTTGAGTGGGTCGTATCCCGAATGTGTCCCGAATGTGTCCAATCAGGACACCGATTATGAATCGTTAGAATGAAACAGGCCAGGAAATTGCTTCCTGGCCTGTTGATTTTTATGGCTCCCCGGGTAGGACTCGAACCTACAACCCTTCGGTTAACAGCCGCAGAAAAGGGGAGTAAGTAATGTTATCTATAGCTATTTACGCTGTTCAAGCATACAGCTAACGATATCAATCGTTAAGCAAAGTTGTTTCAAATGCGACAAAGATGCGACACGTTTCTACGCCATTAGGATTCGTGTCGCTCTTTATCATTACGAACAAATGTTCTATCATGCTCTCCATGGATGGAACGGTCTACATAGTTGATGGTAAACCTGCTCGAAGGTACAAGCGTTATGTAGACGTGTTAGCTCGTCATACTTCACTAGGCGGCATTATCCCTTACGCTGTCTGTTGGGTTGATGGTAGAACTTACTTCATAGATGAGATTCTAAACGTCGATGACCCCTGGCCAGACTGTAAAGGACACTGGCAGGTAAGGTATACGATTCGGCTTGCGGATCATGTAACCGAGCTCCATCTCGAGCAAGCTATAAGAGATAAAGGCTCGGACGAGATTGCCAAGGAACGCTGGTGGGTCATGGCTGTCGAATACAGAGACCGTCCTAAAGCATCCTAAAAGCCTCAATCTCACCAGATTCGTTTTAGCTGCAAACAAGGATTCTATCTGTTTCAAGTCTGGACAAAGGATCAGATGGTAGAATGTCCATTGCCAGACAACCTAATAACTATCTTTGCGTTAACCACGGTAAAGGAGGGCATCTGCTCGCCCTTTTTGCGTGGTTGCGCATCTATGGTTGTCTGGCGACAAGAGTGGATGTCTTCCTTCATTGCATTTTTATCGGATGATCTAAATCCACTTGCAGTCCATTATTTGGAACAGCCAGAGGAGATTAAGATGGAAACATCCGATGCAGACAAGCGAAAAAAGGAACTTATCGTTCCTCTATTAATGACTCTAGGTATCTTCGTTCTTGCAGGGGTACTAGGACCACTTGTTCTAATGGGGTTATGCTTTATCTGTTTCGGCTTTTGGCCCGTAGCTTATATTGCGATAGGCCTTGGAATTCCTGCGCTCACGATCGTCGCATCTTATGTTGGACCTCTTCAAATCAGTAATCCAATCATTTCGCGAACACTAATGATTATTCCCCCTGCTTTTTGGGCCTTTGTTGCTGGAACCATTTTTATAAACTTTAACCCAGTGTGGTTTAAATTGCTTTCGATTTCGATTCTCGTATCAGCAATTGCAGCATTTGCCTATTGTCTATTCTCCCTTAGCAAAGAAGGCTATCCTTTAAAAAGCTTCAGAGACTTGCTTTCGGATCTTACTGCAAAAAAACTTATGGTTCTTTTTGGCGCACTCCTCTTTTCTTTGCTGGTTTGTTCCTTGGTTTTCGCTGGCACAATAAAAGTAAATCCTTTAGAGAGCGTGGTTCGTCCTCCTAATAGCCACCTTGAAGTAGAAGGACAGGATCATTCCAATAACGACACCAATCAGTACGATACTGCATCGGCATCAGATTCAATGCCTGATGAGGCCTCCAATTCTACAATTCCACCAGACGCTATAGAGTGGTCTAAAGCTAAGCAATACGTAGGTAAAACAGTTACCTTCTATGGCTCTGTGAAGGGATCAGAATACGCAAGGACAAGCAATGGTAAACCCACCTTTATCGATATCGGCGCTGATTATCCAAGTAAGAATCGCCTTTCTGTAACGATATGGGGAAAGAACAGAGGCAAGTTCTCGGCTGCGCCGGAGTCAATGTATGAGAACAAGACTATTGCTGTAACAGGCAAAGTTTACTTGTATGATGGAGTGTGCCATGTTGAAGTGTCCTCCCCCGACCAGATAACTGTTCTATATTGAGCAAAAAGCCTCTATGTAGGAATTAATGATTTCTATGGAACACGTATGCTTTTACACTCATAGCTTATTTTGCATTGATGGCTATATTTGCCTCATGGGATAAATAGGTAAACTCCCCCTGGTGGCTGCCTAATAGACGCGGATCAAGCATGCGTGTTAAACGCATTGGGATCTGCTCTTGCTTCTGCAGCTCTCAAAAGACTCAGGCGTTCTATCTAAAGTAGGGGGATAGGCATAAACATGTGCACCTTTTTCATCCTATCTACTCCCGGTTAACTACACGGTTACTAGCCTGGTACTCCTGCAAATTACTGGGCCCTTGGAAACGGGGGGATGATTCTCGCGGGTACTTCCTCATCTCCTAATACTCCTAGTATCTTATATATACCTACCCCCCCCTACTAACAAGGGAAACCTGTTTAACTACCACTGTGGCGTATGTGCTTGTCCTTGTAGTGAATCTTGTTTGCTGGTTGGCGGGGGAGCTTCGTGCAGATCGGAACGTCTGACCTCTAGGGAAGACCGGCTTGTCCGCAGTTTCCGATGCTCGCGTTCCAAGCTCTATCCCGCCTAAGACCCCTATTTAGTTGTCAAGGTGCATTTGCTCACCATGGTTACAACCGCTCCTCTTATAGCTTCTCTTGCCCGCTTAGACCATCGCCTTTGGCTACTGGGGATTCAAGAAGAGAGCTTGCATCTCTTCAGTCCTAGAAACCCTAAGCAACCTAAAAGCGAAAGGAGCAGACATGGAAACGACATTAGAGGTGACAGGTACCGAGATCAACCAAGAAGAACAAAAGCTTGATCTTGTCGCCAGAGCGAAAGAGGTTGCAGCTAAGTTCCTCAGTAGACGCGGCTATGAAATCCTTGATCGCGATTGGCATTGTAGAGTTGGTATCGCTGATCTTGTCTGTATGGACGATGATGTCCTTGTCTTCATTAAGGTCAAAGCTCGGTCAGATTCTTCCAAAGGATTCCCCTCAGAAGAGACAGACAACAAAAGGCGAGACCAGTTTGAAAAAATTGCGATGAGCTATCTAGCAAGTCATAGCCTATCTGATGTTTCTGTCAGATTCGATGTGGTAAGCATCGTTGTCATTGGTCCTGGCAGAGCGTTCCTGAGACATCGCATTAACGCCTTTGGAGCGATGTAATCCTTAAGAGTGCCAGCAGGGCAGGTTCGGTTGAGCTTGCCCTGTTTCGGGGGTCTAAACCTTGTTGCCTCAGTAATCGTTCTATCCTTAGAATATGCATTCCCTGATACCTTGATTAGCGAGTTTGATAAAGTTTCTAACCGCTGGTGGGGGGGTGCCCCGCCCCAGTGGAAGTTAACCTTGTGTAGCTTGGTGAGCATGGCATCCAGGGATCATAGTGCGCGAAGCGCACATGATCCAAAAGATGACTTAAGCTACAGGGGTACCTGCCTATCAATTTCTTATAGAAGAGGGGTGGCAGAATCTCTGCGGTAAACCCAGCATATGTTTGCTTCTGATTCTCTCCTGAAACAGCTACTCATATCTAAATACTTATTGAGAGTTCCAGGCCCCGATCCGCATCTCTCCTTGAGTTCTCTTCGGTCGAATCTTGCTCTTCCTTCTATTAGTTCTTCACAAATAGCTTCTATTTTCGCAAGTTGCTTTTCAGCGGATATCTTTCGAGATGAGTTGTGCGCTTGAGTTTTACGCCGTTCTGAAAGAACGCCACTTGTATCCACAATAATCTCAGGGTATTTGAACCAGTAGTTGATCGGCTCCTTCTCTTCAAAACCTCTCAGAGAAAACTCTGCACGCATTGCGTTGCTAGTGTCCTCGATTCGCTCAATAGAGATTACGGTATCAGGATCTCGACCAAGAACATTCGAACCACAAGCTCGATCGACAATATCTTTTCCAGCTTGGAACCCTTTTGAATGGTGGTGCACGATCACCACAGTGCAGCCAAGCGATTCTATAGTCTTGTCAATTTGGGCAAAGAAGGCTGCCATATCTTCTTGGTTATTTTCTGAACCATCGAAAATCTTGTATAAGGGATCAATGATGATGAGCCCGCAGCTTTTAATAGTGTCATCCTGTACGAGCTTATCCATAAGCTGTTCAAGTGTAATAAAGCCTTTCGTTTCGATGATCTTGAAATTCTGTTCAAGAAGCTTCTTGTCTGCGCCACTAGCAATTGCCATGTCGTAGACACGACGAGCGAACTTTGCTTCACCGATTTCAAGGTTCACATAAGCTATTGGTGCTTGTTGGCATTGTAGCCCTAACCACTTTGTACCAGTGGCTATGGCAATGCCTAATGAGATCATAAGAAAAGACTTCCAGGTCTTAGGGGCTCCCGATATAAGCACCTTGCTGTGTTCCTCAATTACCCCTTCAACGAGCGCTAGAGGCTCTGCTGGCAAGAGGTTCTCATCCATGATTGCGTTCTTGATCGTTACGATGGCGGGATTCCCCTGCAATGGATTGAGAACGGGTGGGGGTGTAATCCCATGCATTAAAAAAGTTGTCCAGAGATCAGAGAGCAAGGCGGTCATATCTTGTGGATGCGCTTTCGCTTGACGATAGAAGCAGTCTGCTGAGTTGGCTGGGTGATCGACACTATTCATCTCTAAAACTTTATCCATTGATACCACCACCTTTCAATATGTACTCAATTAAAGTTTGCTTCGGGACGTAAAGCCTGCGTCCAATCCGGCAACCAGGAAGGTGTCCGTTGTTTATTTCGCTTCTGATGGTTTGAGCGCTCAGCCCTGTTAGAGTTGCAACATCAGCGGTTGTGAGAAGATCAGGATAATCGCTAAACATTTCCCTGGTAGCTCGTTCAGTACTCCCATCTTGCGCGAGGGGGCAAGCATGAGCATCGACGCTACTATTATTAGATATGGCTATCATCACCAGTCACCTCCTCGAAGAGCTCAGCAGGATCACCTTTCCAGCCGATCGCGTCCGCGATACGCTTGCTGCGATAGGGGTAGGGCGGTTCCTTTCCCAACAAGATTCTGGATAAGCTTGTCTGGTTGATATTGGCTCGACGTGCGCATTCTGCTTGCGAAATTCGCAGGCGATCGAGCTCCGCTTTCAATTTAAGGGTCATTTTTCCTCCAATCATTAACTGCTTGACCTTAAAACGGTAAAAAGTGTATGATTAAACAAACGCTAACCGTAATATGAAAATCGGTAAATTTGCGACATTCTCAAAGATTTTCTGGCGAGGTGAAGACGATGAAGGATCAGAATACAATTCAAGTTGCTTATGCTCTGCACGATGACACTCCAGTCGTCACTTTATTAAGGGCGGTTCGGGTTGCCTCATCTTTCATTGAAGGTGGATCGTCGGAGGGATCGTTCGATCTTTTCCCGAACATTGTTACGCCTAGCGATCTTGCGGGGTGCTACGAGAAGCTAGGGCAGCTCCCAGTCCCCCCTCAGGCAGCAGGAGGGTACCTAACTAATATAAGAGAGCCTGAAGTTCTGCTGCGTTCGTTCGGATTGAAGGCGACTAGAACCTCTCTCAATCGAGCAAAAGATTTGCTTGCTCGACAAGCAAGTATCGAAGGCTGTTCTACCTATATATCTGTTGCTGAAGCGCTAACCATTTCTCGGGATATGAAGGCGCTATTAACTGTTTTGCTGTACTGTTACGGGCGTTGTACGGAGCGCGTCTTGAAGCTCAATACGCAAAGTGACTTTTCTTTTCTCTATGAGTTCGATGGGGTTGATTCCCCGTATGGAGCTTTCTTGCAGTATGTACGAGAAGAGGATCCGAACGCTCTCGAAATGGAGCATTTCAGCATTCATGAAGATATCGACAAAGTTGTTCAGCATGGACGATCCGCAACAGGAGCAGTTCGTAGCATGGAACGCTTCGCTGAAAGTTATCTGAATAGCTTTATGTGGACCGTTCATCCCGCTCTTGTAAAGGGGAGATTTGTTCAAATGCCGCGAGCATATGATCTTGGTTCCATTTATGCATATTGGGCTGAACTTGCTTCAAAAGACAAGGCGATGGCTTGTGCGAACTGCGGTAAGTTGGTTGCGCATCCAAGAAAAGATCAGATCTATTGTTCAAATAGTTGCAAGGTCCAGGCAAGTAAAAAAGGGTTGAACAAAAAATGACCAATTCCACTCAGCTGTTCTGAGTGTTTTGGAATATGTATTGAACAGCGTGGATAGCTAAGAAAGGAGGTGACCATAATGGCATATGGTGAAGGATCAATTAAAAGGATAGGGAAAGACAAGTATGAGATTCGACTTGATTTCCCTAAAGATGCGCTGACTGGAAAGAGGAAAGAGGTTCGAAGGAGAATTTCCGGTTCACGACAGGATGCGGCCAAGGCTTTGAACGAGCTGCGGCGGCAGCGTGATGGCGGTCTAAGGATTGAAGGAAGCAAGACTCCTCTTACTAGCCTGATTGATGATTGGACCAAGGCTAGAGAGTTGGTTGGTAAAGCTAGCGGCAGAACAATAACAAGTGAGAGAAGGGCCTTGCGTCATGTAGAACGCTATATTGGAGATAATCCGATTGGGTCAATTACACCACAGGCTATCGAGGATGTTTATTCTCGGATCAAAGAAGAGATTGGATTGAGCAATACAACGATCAAGCAGATCCATAATTCACTCAAATCAGTGTTCGCGCGAGCTGTCGATTTCGATTACATCATGAGGAATCCTTGTGATCGAGTAAGCGCCCCAAGTCGGAACAAGTCGAATCGAAAAGCTTTGACGGCTGAGGAAGCCACAAGGCTTCTTTCGTTTATTGAAATAAAGGAACGTCAAGGATATTCCGATCTTGCATCAAAAGAGCAGCGTCGAATAAAAAGAGGTGATGACTCTCTAAGGGGGCACGTCACAGGTGTCGTGAATCTTAGTTACCTCATTGGAACAAGAATCGCACTTGCTACAGGGATGAGACGCGGCGAGATCTTTGGCTTAACTTGGGAAGCTTTTGATGTGAAGACATCGAGGCTTGTTGTCAACCAGTCTCTGTTAGACACAGGAGAGGTCAAGGAACCCAAAACTGAAGCTGGCTACAGAAGCGTGACCATCGATGAAAGAACCGTGAGGGCTCTTCGTAAATGGAGGACATTCCAGGAGTATCTGTTTAGGAACAGTGCGGTCAAGCAAACGAAGACCACGCCAATTTGTTGCTCTAATACAGGAGGTTATGTCAGCCTGTCGAACTTTGAGCATTGGTGGAAGAAGTTTCGAGTGGAGTGTGGTTTCTCTAATCTTCGTTTCCATGAACTTCGACATACTCATGCAAGCCATCTTCTTCAGAATGGCATTGATATTAAGACCGTACAAGAACGCTTGGGACATGCTAACCCTTCTATGACCATGGGATATACTCATCAAGTTTCTCAGAACGATATCAAGGCCGCAGCTCTGATCGGTAACCTATTTGTGCCTAATATATCCACGCTTCAAGAGGAAAGGAAGAAAGCATCGTAATGTTACATATTTAGTCTGAATGCGATACAGATGCGATATTTGCACCCAATTCGTGTACAGGCAAAAGAAAAGGCCAGACAGGAAACCCCATCTGACCTGGCTAAATCTGGCTCCCCGGGTAGGACTCGAACCTACAAC
>ERZ773264.796-NODE-796-length-43365-cov-5.031817_pt1 | contig 43365 bp, 31 predicted proteins | sample MGYA00511910_ERZ773264 | MGnify/ENA primary metagenome ERZ773264 (study PRJEB29015, sample SAMEA2737739) | human gut metagenome | biome: human gut; feature: human-associated habitat; material: faeces | place: China | collected 2012 ...
CATCCAATCGCCCCAGAAATTCCGGTGAAAAATACTGCCGCAGAGCCGTTTCACTAGTTGTCTGTGTTGTCTGCACAAATCCAGCAGGCGGCTTGCTGCCTGTTCCACCGAGATTGGACGTTAAAATCAACAGGACAGCAAAAAGAGGGGATTTTTCTCATGCATTCTAATTGGATTAGGAATGCACGGTTGTGGTTTCTTTGGTCAAGGAAAACGTGTGTTCGTTTGCAGACAACAGCACTTGGTCACCTGCAGCAATGGTTTTCTGTAAGAGTTGCTGTGCCAGTTGTGTTTCCACTGCTTCTGTCAGATATCGCCGCATGGGTCTTGCTCCATATCGTCCGGTATCCGGTGCATGGGCAAGCTGCTGCACGGCTTCTTGGGTAAAGTGCAGCTGAACGTGAAGTTGTTCCATTCGTTTTTGCAAATTTTGCAGCTGTTTTTCTGCAATCTGACAGAGTTCTTCCTGTGTCAGGGGCTGGAACGGGATGATTGCATCCAATCGCCCCAGAAATTCCGGTGAAAAATACTGCCGCAGAGCCGTTTCACTGGTCGCCTGTGTCGTCTGTACAAATCCAGCAGGCGTCTTGCTGCCCGTTCCGCCGAGATTGGACGTTAAAATCAACAGAGCATTGGTAAAATCTGTTTTTCTGCCGTTGGAATCGCTCAAAACACCATCTTCCATAATTTGCAGCAGAATGTTACAAATATCCGGATGTGCCTTTTCAATCTCATCGAAAAGAATCACACAGTATGGACGTTTTCGCACCCGTTCGCACAGCGTTCCGCCCTCCTCATAGCCCACATATCCGGGCGGTGCTCCAATCAGCTTGGAAACGGTATGCTTTTCCATGTATTCCGACATATCAAACCGGATCAGGCTATCTTTATCATCAAACAAATGCAGAGCGGCGGCTTTTGCCAGAGCCGTCTTGCCAACACCGGTTGGACCTGTAAACAAAAAGCATCCAATTGGGCGGTTTTCCTCTCGCAGTCCCGTTCTGGCACGAATCAATGCAGCGGAAAGCTGCCGAATAGCCGCAGTATGTCCGATAATTTGCTGCTGCAACTCCTGTTCCAATGTCATTAATCGCTGCTGCTGAGCAGTCGTAATCTTCTGCACTGGAATCCCAATCCGCATGGAAACGATTTCCGCAAGGTCGGATTCTGTCACCACCGGACAGGAAACATGTTCCTGCTCGCAGCGAATCCGAGCACGGGAACAGGCTTCATCCAGCAAATCAATTGCTTTATCCGGCAAATAGCGGTCGTGGAGGTAGCGAACCGAGCAGGAAACCGCCTGCCGTAAAATCGCATCTGGAATTTCAATGTGATGAAAGTTCGCATATGTTTCCCTTAATCCGCAGAGAATTGAAAAGCAAGCTTCTGGACTGGGCTCTAAAACCTGAATCGGCTGAAACCGCCGTTCCAACGCACTATCTTTCTCGATATATTTGCGAAATTCTTCCGTTGTCGTTGCTCCAATCAGCTTGACTTCTCCACGGGCAAGCTGCGGCTTCAACATATTTGCCGCATCAATTGCCCCTTCGGCTGCTCCTGCTCCGACAATCGTATGCAGTTCATCAATAAATAAAATAATCTGTTCGTTCTGGGTTGCCTCCTGCAAGCAGTTCCGAAACCGTTCTTCAAAATCGCCCCGATATTTTGCCCCCGACAGCAATGCTGGCAAATCTAACGAGAAAATATGCTGTGATAAGAGGGCTTCCGGTACTTCGCCCCGTAAGATTTTCTGAGCAACGCCTTCTACAATTGCCGTCTTCCCAACGCCGGCATCGCCCACCAGACAGGGATTATTTTTGGTACGGCGAGTGAGAATCTGAACCATCTGCTGTAATTCCGCTTCCCGTCCGATTACGGGGTCATATTGATGCAGCAATGCCGGATCGGTCATCCACTTCCCATACTGAAAGAGGTTCGGCAGTGTTTTCTTTGAAATTCGCTCTGTTCGCCGTTCCTCCATACGGATATGACAAGAGGTTTCCTGCCGACTGACTGCCCCCAGTTGATTCAAGCTAACGCCCAGCTTCTTCAGAATCGCAACTGCCGTACAGCAAGGCGTTCGCAGAATCGAACGCAGAAGATGTTCTGTTCCGGCAAGGCTGCGACCATCTTCTTTCGAAAACGCCTTTGCCTGCTGCATAATTTCACTCAGAGCAGGGGTAAGGCAATCCTCCTGCACCTGTGCCGGAATGCCTCTTCCGACCAGTTCCACCAATGCATTCCGCACCCGTTGTGCAGTGATGTGCTGAGCTGCCAGCATGGCTGCGGCAGCATTGCTGCCCTCCTCCAGCAGCCCCAGCAGCAAATGTTCACTACCGATGTAAGTATGTCCCAATTCTTCTGCCGCACAGATTGCTTCTTTCAAAGCAACAATGGCTTTTCCTGTAAACCCATCTGTATATCGCATACACCAAATTCCTTTCTGCACTCATATAAATTTAGTATGCCACAAAACTTGTGCGTTATCTGTCGAAGTAGGAACGCTTTTTTGACTTTTGCATATGATGTACTATGAAACAGACAGAAAGTCGTTTGTTTCAAATTTAATCTACAAAAAAGGAGATTTTTACTATGTGTGGATGCGATGGAAACAACGGTTGCTGGTGGATTATCATTCTGATCGTGCTGTTTGTATGCTGCGGCTGTGGTGGCTACGGTAACTGCGGCGGTGGCTGTGGCTGCAACAACAACGGCTGCGGTTGTGGCTGCTAATTAGCAACCTTTAACGCTTGCAAGCAATGCCCCGAACGGTGTGAACTGTTCGGGGCATTGCTGCATTTGATTTTATTTTTATGATGGGTTTATCTCCCCTGCGGAATCGGTCTTCTCTTGGCGGTATACTGCTTAACAATAATCTGATAGACAGCAGTTCGTTCAAGATGTGCCTGTGAAAATGACTGAAACGGAATTCGGTAATGCTCCAGCAGCTTTTTCAGCAAATCTTCTTTTTTCTCTTCCGGTGCGAGTTCTGCAATCCCCTGACCAATTACACTTTCATAGGCAAAGCCGGCCGTACAGGATGCTGCCCCATTCGGCGGAATCAAATGCTGTTTCCCCTCTACTTCAAAGGAAACATGCGGATTTTTTTGCAGCAGGTCGCATTTCTTCCCAACTTTTGCCCCGTGAAAAAATAAGACAAGCTGGTCATCCTGCATGGTAAACCCAAAGTTGACCGGCACAATATACGGGTATGGCTCATCGTGCATCGCAAGCCGCAACACTTCTGCCCGTTCTAAAATCTGTCGAATCTCATTGCAGTCGGTTACTTCCCGTTCGCTTCTTCGCATGACAGTTCCTCCTTTTTCTTAGTTTCCTTTTCTTGCAATCCAGAATAGTCTTGGAAACCGGAACAGAATCGTTCCATTTTTCTGTACCGGATAGGTTTGCTTGATTCGTTTTAACAATTCCTGTTCAAAAATCCATCATCGGCAATTTCTTTGAAACTGGCACAAGATGTATCATATCAGACCGTCCCTCCTACTGTCAAAATCAAACAAAACCGCTTTTCTGGAAACTCCATACAAGCGGTTTTGTCAAGATATGTAATATCAAATTATTCAGAAATCATCAGATTTTCCAGAAATGATTTTGCATAGGAAAACAGTTCTGTCTGCAAAGCATCGGAAAAACTCAAGCAGTAAATCCGATGTTCTACCAGAAACAGAAGGGTAACGGTTGTCATTTCCACATCATTGACGGTAACCGTATACCGCATTCCATAAATCGGCTGTTCTGCATCGAAAACGCCCTCATAGTCACAAAGTTCCGTATAGGTGTAGTTTTCGAGCTGTTCCCGCATGCCGTCTGCAAATGCATGCAGAACAGATACGCTTTCAAAATCCGTAATATCTGTGGATTCCGGAATGACACTCTGCACACTCAGTGAACTTTCTCCCTCTGATGGCAATAAGTATAGCAAAGATTCTGACTGTTGCTGTACTGTCCAATCAAGGGGAAGCGAAAAGCGAATTGCTTCTAATGCTTGCGAGCATTCCATAACCAGTGGCTTTTGTGTCGTTTGAAATAGGGTTTCAAACAAATCTTGATTGCATTTCATAAGAAATCCTTTCTGCTCTTAGATATCAATATCAATGTTAAAATCTTTTCGATATGGTTCAGACTGCATCGGGTCATTCAAGACCGGCGGATGCAGTGGCGGCATTTTCGGTGCAGGCGAAGGGGTTGGTGTAATCGGCTTTTTCGGCGGTGCAGCGGTTGGCTTTGGCTGCTGCGGTGCAGGCGATGCGGTTTCCTGCGGTGGCAGTTCCGGCATCGGCAAGTCGTCCCATTCCTCTTCAATATAGGTCACTGTAGAAGGAGCGGCAGCGGAATCTGTTGCTGTTTCCGGTGCAGTTGGTTCAGAAACTGGCTGTTCCGGTGTCGTTGTCTCCGTTGCAGGTGCTTCTTCTGGTGTTGGAATAGATTCTGATGTAGGCAAAACCGGCTCTTCTGGTTGCTGCGGTTCTGCTGGCTGTTCTGGCTCTGCTGAGGCTGCTGCTGCCGATTCTGATTCTGGCTCTGCTGCCGGAACGGAAACAGGCTCTTCACTTGTTTCCGAATCGGTTTCTGGCAGCGGTTCAATCTTCACCGATTCTTCAGCGTGTTCCGGAACAGGTGTCAGCGAAGCAGCTGCTTCAAAATCCTGATGCGGCAGCGGAAATTCCATTACCGTCGGCGTTTCATCTGCCTCGGTCTTTCCGTCCTGCTCCAGCTGTTCTTTCTTCTTGGCTGCATTGTTGGAAATCACACCAATCACGCCGGAATTTTCCAGCACTTCCTTAAAGGTCGGCTGCTTTTCTGCATCTGTTTCCGATTCCGCAGCTGCTGGCGTTTCTGACTTTGGTTCTTCTGCTGGCTTTTCCGGCTGCAAAGCAGCAACTGCCTGCTGTAAGGTTTTCTTGATGTTTTCGGCAGCCTGTTTCTTGGCAAGTGCTTTCTGCTGTTCTGCAAGAGCATGTTCTTCCGCAGCAGCCTGTGCAGCAGAAGTAACCGTTAAAATATCCGGCATCATCGTGAAGTTTTCCGGAACTTCCAGCACATCCAGCTTGAAATCCCCGCTTTTCAGCGTCATTTGCAAGGTATGTGTGCCATTTGGCAACTGGTCAATCGTCAAGCAAGCCTGCCGTGGGGCACTGTATGGTACAAATAAGGTTTCATATAGCTGCTCGCCATCCAAAACCACTTCAAATTCCGCATTTCTTGCCGTTCCAATGACAGCGATACCCGTTCCGGTAAACTGACATGAAAACGCAGCCTGCGGCTGTGCTTTCATGGAAGTGCGGTGATAGAAGCGATAGGATTCGGTGGTACAAATATCCCAAAAGTCATTATAGAAAATTTCTTCCGAGAAGCAGTCCACTCTTCTTACATACAATGGCAGAATCGGCAGCGGTGTCACCTGCAAATTCCGGAATGTATTCATTTCATAGTCGCTGCAAATGGAAATTCGACCGGAGTTTACCGGACTTTGTGGGCGGTAAGTTGTCAGCAAGTCGCCATTCAGGAAGAAGAAAATCGAATCTCCCAAAATCAGCAGCTTCAACTTGTTCCAGTCGGTTGCCCGAACCGTCATGGAGTTGCCCTCTGCTGCAACATTGTCCATATCCAACAGCTGCCAGCGTCCATCTCCATAGAGAATGCCCGTATAGCCGCAACGAGAAGTGGTTTCACAAGTTACAGTTGAATTATAGCGAATCCCAAAACCAGCATAATTTTCTGCATCTCGATTATCCAAACGCACTTCAATTTCTGCACTGTAACTTCTCCAGCGGTCATCCCCTAGGCAGGTAATGGGTTCTGGTGTGCCCCGATACCGCCAGTTTGCAGGGATATTTCCCTTTTTGATTCGCTGGCAGAGAATATCACCGTCTTGGTCGGAGTGAATCAGTTCAAATGCACCGCCTTGGTCGGTCATATAGCGAGGTGCACAGCCCCGTACCATGATTTCATCCGACTGATACCGGAAATGATCCTGATACGGCAGCGGCAAACACTCTGCATTCGGAATGTTATGTGAAAATGTTTCCACACCATTGACCCATCCGGTATCCAGTGTGGTAATCGTCATGATACTCTGCGGTGGCACTTTGATGAAATAGGTTTCCCCGTTGCGGTGGCTCGGTTTAATCGGCTTTCCCCGCCGAAACCAATTTGCATCAAATGCTTCACCCGGATTCGGCCCTGTTGTAAGCACAGTGGAAAGCATCCGGTTCGTAAAGCCCATATCTTTCAGCTGAACGGAATATGTTCTTGGGAACAAGTCCTCGTTAGTGAAATGCATCGTCATTTCTGAACGGTCTGGGGAAACCAATGTCATGAAGTTATGGCTAGTATGTTCAATGGCGTGATTTTCTTCGCCGTCCCCATAACAAGCCCCGTTCACAAACAGCCAGCCCTTTGGAGAAAACCGGCTGAAATGCATTGCCATCCAGAAACCGCTATCCAGCCGATAAAAGCCCGACCACGGTTCTTGTGCAGCAATCAGGTGTTTTGGTTCATCATATGCCCCGTCATAAATGGCAGCAATCGCCGGACGAAATTCATACATACACATTTTTCCGTTGTAATAGCTGTTGATAATCCGGTTTGCAATATCAATGGCACTGTTCTTTCCAACCAAACCGGATTGGTCTGCCTGAACGGTCAGTTCTGACAGATTACACGGAGCACTGCCCTCACTGTACCAGATTTCTTTTCCATATGCTTCATTCAGCAGGTTCGTATAAGAATCGCCAAATGTGGTATAATGCAGACCGATGACATCAATGGCATTCCGCAGCGAAGCATTTTCCACCATCTGTGCAGCAATGTTGCGTGTCCCGACTTCATCGGATGCCACCAGTTTAATTTTCCGGTAATCATACGGTGTCCGGACTTCATGGTCTAACCGATACCGCAAAAAGAGAATCCACGATTCGTCGATGCGGTCGGTTTCGTTCTGTTCCGCACTGATAAAATGAAATTTCAAGCCATAAACCCGATAGGCTGCGTCTAATGTTTCTTTGATCCAACTATAACGGGCATTGAATCCATGTTCCTGACTGACGGTAAACGCTCTGGAAACCCATGCTGGTTCTCCCCAGCGGAGCAAATCCAACGTAATATCTGGATTGATGGCTTTGGCATCTGCTGCAAACTGAAACCCTGCTCCACGGGTCACATCTGCCCGTTCTTCGGGGGTTCGCTTGGTTGCCGGTTCTGTTCCGCAAGAAGAATTGACATCCGCACCCAGTTCCAACTTGATATGCGACAAGCCAATCCCATAATCTTTCTGAAACAACAGCCGCATGATTTCTTCGTATTCTTTTGGATGTTCAACTTTATAATCCAACAGCAGACGAGAGGCATTATTCGCAGAAATACAGCCCAACCCACGATATGCGGCAGCCGGATTTTCATTTGCCTGTGTCCCGTCTGCGATAATCTCCATGGATGCAACGCCGGATTTTCCGGTGATTTCTGAAAATTTTTGAAAAAGCTGTCCGTTTTTCCATTTAAAATCCATAACTGCAATCCCTTCCTGTTTTATTTTCCCAAATTTATTGTGCAGATGCTTGCTGCGGACGAGCAATCAGAAATTTAATGGTCTTTCCCATCTCTTCAAACATTGCCTCGTGTTCGGTGCGGAAACTTTGAATATCCGGTTCTTTATGTAAATCGGTGGTCTGGAACACAATGTCAAAGCCACACTCCTGAAAATAGAGGATGGATTCTTCAAACAATTCATCATCATCGGTTTTGAACCAGATTTCTCCATCCAACACCGTCCGATACTGCTGTAACTGACGGGGATGGGTCAGGCGACGTTTCTTATGTTTTCCCTTTGGCCATGGATTGCAGAAGTTGATGTAAATGCGATCTATCCGGTCTTCCGGTGAAAAATATTCGGAAAACTGCATCAGATTGCAAATAAAAATCCGAACATTGTCCAATGGCAGCTGTTGTTCCGCATAAGCCGCTTCCAATTTTCGTTTTGCAAGCACCAGCATTTCGTTTTTGATGTCCATTGCGATGTAATGATAATCCGGATTGGCGGGAGCTTCCTGCGAGATAAAGCCGCCCTTTCCGCAGCCCAGTTCCAGCCGCAGCGGTTTCTTTTCTCCCGAAAAAATCGTATTCCAATGCCCTCGATTCAATTTTGGCTCGGAAATATAAAATGGACAAGCCTCTAATTCTGGTTTTGCCCACGGTTTATGCCGAATACGCATATAAGCAATTCATCCTTTCTATGCAAGCAGATTCTTTCCATTTTATTATATCATACTTCTTGGAAAAAAGCAAAGGAATTATGAGAAAAAAGCAGAGAAAATTGCAGATTTTCAGATACAATTCAAAGAAAAATGATTTTCTCATCAAAAATAAGGGGTATTTTTCATAAATCCGGCAGTTTTTCCAACTGTCTGTAGCATATTTTGCAAAAAAACAACCTGCATCCGGCTGCGGTTCGGCAGGGAATGCAGGTTGTTTCATCATTTTTATACGCACTCTGAATTCTGAGTTCTTGGAAAACCAGTCTGTGACATCCGGCAAAATCGCTTTGCTCTTTGCCTACGACCGCAATTCGCTTGCGGCGTTTAAAGAGAAAGCGTAATGTCTTTTTGCATCGGCTGATATTCCCGACAGGTCACCCCTGCCAGCCGGAACATCTGTACCGACGCTTTGGTACTCTCTGTATCTGCATACTTGTTATCCAGATAAATCACTTCCCGAATACCGCTTTGAATGATTGCCTTCGCACATTCATTGCACGGAAACAGCGATACATACAGCCGACAGTCTTGCAGGCTGGCTGCGTTGCGGTTCAAAATGGCATTCAATTCCGCATGACAGACGTAAGCATACTTTGTATCCAAAAATCCGCCATCCCGTTCCCACGGCATCACGTCGTCATTGCAGCCTGTCGGCATACCATTATAACCCACCGAAACCACTTTGTTTTCTGCATTGACGATACAAGCACCAACTTGTGTATGATTGTCCTTGCTCCGCTGAGCAGAGAGCAAGGCAACTCCCATAAAATAGGCATCCCATGAGAGATAATCGGTTCGTTTCATAAAGGGAAATTCCTTTCTATTACACATTCGGGTTTATTCTGCCGGAAATTTTTTCAGCGTTCTCAGCAAATATTGCCGATAAAGCGTTGCATCGACAATATTTAAAATTTTATCCCCGTTGACATCGCCACGGTCGAATGCATATGCTGCATCTGTTCCGTCAATCTTTCGGAGCAAATAGCGATTCAGCAATACCAAATCAGAAATGGTAACGTTCTGGTCATCGTTAATATCGCCGAGAACGTCTGTCTTCGGTGCTTCTGTTGTCGTTGCAGCGGCTGTAGTTGTGGTAGTAACTGTGGTGGTGGTTGTAGATGGCTTTGTTGTGTCCGTGGTTGGCTTGGTGGTGTTGCCGTCTACAATCGTTCCGCCGTCCAAGTTGCTGCCCTCAGTCGATGCATAGGATGCATAAAATTCTGACAGGGACAGACCTGTTCCATTGTTACCCAATGCTTTCTGGTGGTCTAAGCCAATGTACTTTCCGGTTTCCAGCGTCTGCCACAGGGATTTTTCAAACAGTGCGTACTTATCTGCATCCCAAGTCAGATTGGTCTTGCTGGCAGCCTGGTCATATCCAATGCCTGCCCACAGTCCGCCGGTATCGCCGGAGTTGGTATTCAAGCACCAGAAAGTATGGTTGATGTGGTGATTGATCATGTAATCCCGCAGCAGTTCCATCCACTTCTGATTTTTTCCTTCATCCATATGACCGCCCCATTCGCCGATCAGCAGCGGTGCGATGTCCTCGGCATTGATGTATGCCCAGGTGTCATACCAGTAATCATCCAACAGGGTCTGTTCGGTGAAATCTTTCTGGAACCATGTCTGGTCATAAACAGACGGGCCATAGTCATGCGGAGAATAAACGATCTGGCTTGTACCGGAATCCGGCTGAATCGGATACTTCCGGACACCACGCAGATTTCCGCCCCACCATGCCGGAATATACGGTGGGTCAGTCTTAGAATCTGGCTGTCCCCAGGTATACGCATCGCTCTTCACAGACTGTTCTACACCTTCGATGAAAATCAAAGCATTCGGGTTGACATCCAAAATCGAATTGGCACATTTTGTTGCTGCATATGCCCAGTTATTTTCATCAGTTGAGCCGTCCCACTTTGCAGCAGTTGCACCCTCCTGACCTTTTCCGTGCGGTTCGTTTTTCAGGTCGTAGCCAATCAACGTATCATCATTTTTGTACTTATCTGCCAGCCATGTCAGCGTTTCAATCCACAAATCCGTGGTAACCATTGTCCCATCTGCGGTTTCCTTGCCATACCATAAATTATAGTTATGACCGGAGTTGTCTGTATGCGGGCTGTGAATGTCGATAAACGCTTTCAAGCCGTACTTCTTGCACTTTTGCATGATAATGTCGAAGATTTCCATGCTGTTTTTCATGGTTTTATCTGCATTCAAAAAATCTGGATTGATGACATAATACGGCGGATTGTTTTCAGCAGACACACTGGAAACAGGGTTTGGTGTGTCATTCATCCAAGAAATCAGCAGTTCTGTAGAAATCGGCATCCGAATAACATTGATGCCGCGGTCGGCAACTTCGGAAAGCATATCATCCACGTCACCGCTCCACAGATAGTGCAAGCAGTTTTCTCCGCAGTTGAAGCCGAACCAGTTTGCACCCGTCAGCCAGACTTCATTGCCATCCTTGTCATAGAGCCGGCTGCCGACTGCGTGCAACCAGTCATCATTGTTAGTGGTATCCTCTGCCTGTGCAGAGATGGTGGTAAAGCTGGGAATTGCAGCAGCTGTTGCAGACAATGCCATCATTCCTGCCAGCAAAATTGCTTGTAATCGTTTTTTTAATTTCATGACAAAAACTTCCTTCCAACATCATTGTTTCAATCCGTAGTCGGTAATTTCACAGAGTCTGACATGTCAACAGAGGACTGACTGTGGTTTGCCTCGCATCAATGAGGGATACCGATTTCTCTCCGCCCGCCATTGACGTTCCCGTTCTGATTTGCAATTTCTCTCACCACCTGTAGCGGTGGAAGAATCCATGCTGTTATTTGTTCATCGGAGCAATATTCCCCGATAAATATTGTTTATAGGCAATCGCATCCACAATGTTCAAAACGCCATCCTTGTTCAGGTCGCCTCGTTCAAAGGTATATGCTGCATCTTTTCCGTCCATTTTCCGGAGCAAATACCGATTCAGCAAAACGGCATCCGAAACCGTCAATTTCTTGTCGCCGTCAATATCGCCAATCACTTCAGTAATCGGTGCTTCTGTTGTAGTTGCAGCCGTTGTAGTAGTGGTTGTCGTTGTGGTCGTAGATGGCTTTGTTGGTTCGGTAGTCGGTTTGGTGGTGCTGCCATTTACAATCGTTCCACCGTCCAAGTTGCTGCCCTCGGTCGATGCATAGGACTTGTAGAATTCTGATACGGAAATACCAGAACCATCCGTGCCAAGTGCTTTCTGATGGTCTAAGCCGATAAACTTTCCGGTTTTCTGTGTCTGCCACAGAGATTCCTTAAACATATCATACTTTTCTGTATCCCATGTCATAAAGTCATAGCTTAACAGTCCGCCAGTATCGCCGGAGTTCGGGTTCAAGCCCCAGAATGTATGGTTGATGTGGTGATTAATCATGTAATCCCGCAGCAGCGTCATCCATTTTTCATTCTTTCCGCCATCCATATGACCGCCCCATTCGCCAATCAGCAGCGGTGCAATGTTTTCAGCGTTGATATATGCCCAAGTATCATACCAATAGTCATCCAGCAGCGTCTGTTCGGTGAAATCCTTATCAAACCAAGTCTGGTTATAAACAGACGGACCATAGTCATGCGGAGAATAGACAATCTGACTCGTACCGGAATCTGGCTGAATCGGATAATCCCGAACGCCACGCAGATTGCCGCCCCACCATGCACCATACCACGGGGAAACATCTGCCGGAGCTTGCCAGATGTCAGCGGTATCATAAGTATAGCCCTTTTCCGTCTTTGGATACTGTTCCACGCCCTCTACAAAAATCAATGCATTCGGGTTGACATCCAAAATCGAATTTGCACATTCTGTTGCAGAGTATGCCCAGTTGTTCAAATCGGTGGAATCATCCCACTTTGCAATGTCTGTCGGGCAAGTTGTACCATTATAGCCACGTTTTCCGTGCGGTTCGTTCTTCAGGTCATAGCCAATCAAGGTATCATCATTCTTATACTTATCTGCCAGCCAAGTGATGGAATCTTTCCACATATCCCATGTAATCTGTTCGCCGGAATATGCACCCACTGCCATGTTATCTGCATCAGCCGCCGAAGCATCATAGTACCACAAATTATAGTTATGACCGGAGTTGTGAGCTGCCGGACTGTGTACGTCCACCATGACCTTAATGCCGTATTTCTTCATCTTCTGCATAATAATGTCGAAGATTTCCATACTGTTTTTTGCCGGGTCTTTGCCATCTCCGTTTTTGGAGAGTTCCGGATTGGCGTAGCAGTTCATGCTCTTTACTTCCAGCGGTTCGCCATTCATCCAAGAGCAGAGCAGTTCCGTAGAAATCGGCATTCTTACAATGTTAATGCCGTGGTTCGCAATATTTTCTACAAAGACATTGATGTCTGCTGCATATAAGCCATGCGGACTGTTTTCGGTGCAGTTCATACCGAACCAGTTTGCACCCGTCAGCCAGACTTCATTGCCGTCCTTATCATAGAGCCGGCTGCCCACTGCGTGCAGCCAGTCATCGTTGTTCGTATCCTCTTCCGCCTGTGCGTTCAGTGTTCCGATTGCCGGAACAGAAGCTGCAACAGCGGTGCAAGCCATCATACCAGCCAGCAAAACCGCTTTCCAGCGTTTCCACATTTTCATAAAAAGCTCCTCCCTTTTTCGTCAAAACGAACAAAAAATATGTTTGTCCATACAATTTCATTATACCGGATACCAGAAAAAAAGTCAAGCACTTTTGGGAAAAATTTACGAAATGCGTAAAATGACTGGCTTGCATTTTTGACTGTATTGTGTTATAATAAAAATGTTCAATTTTTACAGGCTGCCAGAGGCAAGGAGGGCTTTTCTATGAAAAAAATATGGAAACATTTGTTTAATCAAAATATGCTCTACATTTTGCTGATGCTGGTGCAGATTGCTTTTTTGATACTCTCTGTCTTGTTTCTGAACCGGAATTATGCGTGGGTTTATGGTGCGTTGCTGCTATTGAACGGGCTGCTCATCATCTACATCACCAATTCCAGAAAAAATCCAACCTATAAAAATGCATGGCTGGTGGTCATTGCAGTCCTGCCGATTTTCGGCGGATTGTCCTATCTATTTTTGAAAACCCGAAGAGATACCCGTATTTTCTTCCGCAACTATAAACAACAGATGGAACAGACCAAGCCGCTGCTTACACAAGAACCGGATGCTGCCCGGCATCTGTTCAATGACAGTCAGCAGGTTTACAACTTATCCACCTACTTGCAGCATACAGGTTTTCCGGTCTATGAACAGACCAACGTCACCTATTTCCCACTGGGCGAAGAACAATTTGCAGAGATGAAAAACCGCCTGCGAGAAGCAAAACGCTTCATCTTCATTGAATATTTCATCATTGCACCGGGGAAAATGTGGAATGAATTTCTGGAAATTCTCATCGAACGAGCACGAGCAGGCGTAGAAGTTCGCCTGATGTATGATGGATTTGGCACAAAATTCTTTTCAACAGGCGATTTCCTGAAAATTGCCAAGCAACACCACATTCAATGCCGATGCTTCAACCCGTTTCGTCCGCTGCTTTCTTCCGCCCAGAACAACCGTGACCACCGCAAAATTCTGGTGATTGATGGGAACATTGCCTTCAATGGCGGTACGAATCTGGCAGATGAATACATCAACGAAAAGGTGCGGTTTGGGCACTGGAAAGATACTGCTATCATGCTCGAAGGGGCAGCCGTCTGGAGTTATACCATGATGTTCCTGCAACTCTGGAACATGAACAACCCCAACAAAAAAGAAGCCTACGACCAATACCGTCCGACCTATCTGCCAAAGCAGACCAATGGCGGATTCATTCAGCCTTACGGAGACAGCCCCATGCAGGACGATGTAAAAGGCGTTATGGTCTATCTGGATTTAATCTCCAACGCAAAACGGTATGTCTACATTGAAACGCCATATCTGATTCCTGACCACGACTTATTGACTGCCCTGAAACTCGCAGCAGAAAAAGGCGTTGATGTCCGGATTATCACGCCACATATTCCAGATAAATGGTATGTTTACCAGCTGGCGTGGAATGCTTATCAAGAGTTGCTGGAATCCGGTGTCAAAATCTTTGAATATACCCCTGGTTTCATCCATGCAAAATGTTTTGTGGTAGATGATGAACTAGCGGTTCTGGGCACAATCAACATGGATTACCGCAGCTTATACCTGCACTTTGAATGTGCAACGCTGATTTATCACTGCAATGTGATTCAAACCATGCTGGCAGATTTTTTGAAAACACAGCGGAAATCGCAACCCATCACATTAGAGGACTGCAAAAACCGAAAGTGGTATCAGAAATGCAATAGTTATGTATTGGGGCTTCTTGCTCCATTGCTATAAGTGGCATGCAGTTCAGAATTTCTGACGGCTGCCCCAACAAACAACAAAAAGGAGGATTGCAACATGGGAGAAACATGCAATCATCAGTGCGATTCCTGCGGCAGCAATGGCAATTGCAGCACACAGGATCTGGAACACGAAAAGAGAGTGAAAGAACACACCAGCGGTGTCAAGAATGTCATTGCGGTTGTTGGCGGAAAAGGCGGGGTCGGAAAATCTCTGGTTACCAGCCTGCTCGCCATTCAGACCCAGCGGCTGGGCTATCACGCAGCTATTTTGGATGCGGATATCACTGGCCCATCCATTCCGAAAATTTTCGGCATCAACAAGCCGGCAGAAGCAGTCGATAATTCTCTGCTGCCGCACGTCACCGAAAGTGGCGTTAAGATTATGTCTATGAATATGCTGCTGCCGAACGCAACTGACCCAGTACTCTGGAGAGGTCCAGTCATTTCCGGCGTTGTCAAGCAGTTCTGGGAAGATGTGCAGTGGGGCGATGTGGACTTTTTATTCGTCGATATGCCTCCGGGGACAGGTGACGTTCCGCTGACCGTCTTCCAGTCCCTGCCCATCAACGGCATTCTAATCGTATCCACACCGCAGTCTTTGGTTTCCATGATTGTGGACAAGGCAATGAACATGGCACAGATGATGCAAGTCCCGGTTTTGGGTATGGTGGAAAACATGCGGTTTCTGCGATGTCCAGACTGCGGAAAAGAAATTCCGCTGTTTGGCTCAGATGACCATGTAGATAGCCACGCTGTTCCGGTTCTGGAACGGATTCCGCTCGACCCGACTGTAGCAGCAGCTTGCGATGCCGGAAAGCTGGAGCAGGCGGAAATTGACTATTTGGCAAAAACCGCAGTGATGCTGACGGAAACCTTTGGCAAAAAGCAATAAATCTTGTGTTGACAATGTGAACGCCCCGTGAGGCTTGCATAAAATCGACAAAATTTCAGGAAAAAGCAGCCGGAAATTTGTAGCAGATTTCTGGTTGACAAATGACCATTTCTGTGCTATCATAATAGCATAAACAGCAAAGGTGCTGAATCGGAACAAGAGCCGATTCAGCACCTTTTTTGTTTCTCACATCATCTTGTGTTCCGGTGGAAGAAGGAGCTCGCTTCTCCGAAACAAATTTACAACACGGAAGGATGTATCAGAATGGACGAAACAAAATTGTTAGACCTCGTTGGCGGTCAGGTATTTGGCGTATGGTTCTTGGTCGGTGCGGCATTGGTATTCTTTATGCAGTGCGGATTTGCAATGGTAGAAACCGGTTTTACCAGAGCAAAGAATGCCGGCAACATTATCATGAAAAACCTAATGGACTTCTGTATTGGTACAGTTGTTTTCATTTTAATCGGATTTAGTTTGCTGCTGGGTGAAGATTGGCTTGGTTTGATTGGCAAGCCGGGCTTCGATATTTTCTCCGATTATGCAAACTTCAATTGGTCTGGTTTTGTATTTAACTTGGTTTTCTGTGCAACGGCAGCAACGATTGTTTCCGGTGCGATGGCAGAACGAACCAAATTTATTTCCTATTGTATTTATTCCGCAGTCATTTCTGCATTGATTTATCCGGTAGAAGCCCACTGGGTATGGGGCGGCGGCTGGCTGTCCACACTGGATACCCCGTTCCATGATTTCGCTGGTTCTGGTGTGATTCACTTTGTCGGCGGTCTGTGTGCCCTGATTGGTGCATCCATCCTCGGCCCTCGTATTGGTAAATTCACCAAAGATGAAAACGGCAACATCAAAGTCAATGCCATTCCGGGTCACTCCCTGACGATCGGTGCTTTGGGCTGCTTCATTCTTTGGTTTGGCTGGTATGGATTCAACGGTGCTGCTGCAACCTCTGTTGAACAGCTGGGTTCGATTTTCGTAACCACAACCATTGCTCCGGCAATTGCAACTTTTGTTTGCATGGTCTTCACTTGGCTGAAATATGGAAAGCCAGATGTTTCCATGTGCTTGAACGCTTCTCTGGCTGGTCTGGTTGGTATCACCGCTGGCTGTGATGTCATGGACGCTACTGGTGCAATCATCGTTGGTATTGTTTCTGGTCTGCTGGTTTGCTTCGGCGTATGGCTCTTAGACCATGTATTGCACGTGGATGACCCGGTTGGTGCTGTTGCAGTTCACTTCTTCAACGGTCTGTGGGGCATCATTGCGGTTGGTCTGTTCGCAACACCGGATGCACCGCTCTCCAGCTGCACAGGTTTGTTCTACGGCGGCGGTTTCAGCCTGCTCGGCTCTCAGCTGTTGGGTCTGCTCTGCATCGCTGCATGGACAGCTGTTCTGATTACCATTACATTCCTGATTATCAAGCACACCATTGGCTTGCGTGCTTCTGCAGAAGAAGAAGTCATTGGTTTGGACGCAACCGAACACAACCTGCCTTCCGCTTATGCAGACTTTATGCCGTCTGCTGCAACCGTTTCTATGGATACAGAAAATGCATCGGTTGCAGGGGTTGACCTGCCAGAACCGCAATTGATTGTAAAGCCAGCTACGGGCACTGCAAAGATGTCCAAGATTGTTGTCATCTGCAAGCAGGAAAAGCTGGCAGTTCTGCAATCCGCTTTGAACAAGATTGGTGTCAACGGTATGACGGTTACACAGGTACAGGGCTATGGTACACAAAAGGGCAACTCGCAGTATTATCGTGGTGTTCGGGTCGATGGGCCGAAGCTCCTGCCGAAGGTTAAGATTGAAATTGTTGTCACCAGCATTCCGGTAGAAACGATTGTAGATGTCTGCAAGAAGGTTCTGTACACGGGTCAGATTGGTGATGGTAAGATTTTCGTTTACGACGTCGAAGAAGTTGTAAAGGTTCGTACGGGCGAAACAGGTTACGATGCTTTACAGGGCGACGACTAATATTTGATAAACAACCTCCTATTAAAACGGCAAGCCGGAAATTGCAAAACAAGCAGTTTCCGGCTTGTTGTTTTATGATTTCTGCAAAATTCTTTTTTATTTTTAACTTTTTTCTGTTTTTTCTTTCGTTTCTTAAAAAAGTAAAAAAACAGTTGACAAATGAGTGTGTCTATGCTATAATAATAAAGCTGATTCTGATAGGAACGAGCAAGCCATCTGACATCAGGAGAGGTGTCCGAGTGGTTTAAGGAGCTGGTCTTGAAAACCAGTGATTCCGCAAGGAACCGTGGGTTCGAATCCCACCCTCTCCGCCAATATTTTTATCATTCACAACTTGCAGAAATACCCAAGTGGTGAAGGGGCTCCCCTGCTAAGGGAGTAGGTCGGGAAACCGGCGCGAGGGTTCAAATCCCTCTTTCTGCGCCAAATTTATTTTGGAAAAAGCAGTGTCATTTCGGAGGATTCTGAAGTGACACTGCTTTTATTTTTTACACTCTTTTTTCATCATACAAACAGCAACCCCATCCGGCACTGTTCGCACCAGATGGGGCTTTTTGTTGCTGTTTTGCAAAGCATTTCTTTTTTGCTGTCATGGAACAGAGTCTGCTTGTTCGCATGGTCGGTCAGACACTACAGAAAAGAAAGGACAATGCTGTGCAAATCGTGGGGATAATGAAAAGAATCGTTCGGTTACTGCATCTTGTAAGCGTCGATCATCTTCTTGACCATCATTCCGCCAATCGAACCAGCCTGTCTTGCAGTCAGGTCGCCGTTATAGCCCTGCTTCAGGTTTACGCCAACTTCGTTGGCAGATTCAACCTTAAACCGTTCCATTGCTTCTTTGCCCTTCTGTGTGAATTCGCCCTTCATATTAAAAACACCTTTCTCATTTTAGAATGTTGTTCCAGCAGGATTTCTGCCGGTTTGTGTGCGGCGTTTTCGTCGCAATAGTAGTATCTCACCACAACGGCATTCTATCACAGGAAATTTTCAGCGGTATTTTTACATGAAATTGGGTCTTTTTCTGCTTATAAATGCTTTACTCTGTCCTGCACTTCTGCCCGCTTCGCATCGTTGAAGCGGTCGAGTGTTCCCACCAGATAACCTGTAATCCGGCGAATCCGTTCAAAATTCTCCGGTGCAAACTGACATCGCAGGTCTACAAAATCTCCGTCCACCTGAATGGAAAGCTGTTCAATCTTCCGGTTCGGATAGGTTTTCTTGCTGTGCTTCACATATGCGGCAATCTCTGCATCTGAGAGCGTTCCGCCCGTAACGGTTACAGGAATCGAATCATATACTGTCATTGTTCCATACCTCCAAAATCGACCAGATAAAAATGAATGGTTTCTAATTCTATTATAAACCATCTCCGGCAATTTTGCAAGCACTATCAAGAATTATTTTCATTTGAGAATAATTCTTATTTATCATGACGGAATAATGTCCAGCACAAAAAATTCTTGACAGAAAAAAGAAAACATGATAAGATAAAATTAGTGAATTCGCAAAAAACGAAAGGGGTTTTCTCATGAAAAAACGGACATTTCTACAAAAATTATGCTCTATCTTTACAGTTTCCGCCCTGCTGCTGGGAACAGGTTCTGCCATCGCTCCGGCGGTATCTGCTGCTGCAGAGCCAGATGCTTGGCACGATGACTGGCTGCACGTCAATGACAATGCGGAAATCGTTGACCGAAACGGGAATCCGGTCTGGCTGACGGGCTGCAACTGGTTCGGCTATAATGTTGGCAGTCAGGTATTTGATGGCGTATGGTCGCAAAATATGCATGATATGTTGACGCAAATCGCCGACCACGGCTTTAACCTGCTGCGGATTCCGGTTTCTACGGAACTGCTGCTGCAATGGAAAAACGGCGACCCTGACCCAGCAACGCCAAAGGTTAACGAATGGACAAACCCAGAACTGACCAAAGAGGGTGTTGTCGGCGGAACGGTAAAATACAGCTTCGACATCTGGAATCAGGCAATTGCCTGGTGTCGAGAGCTGGGCATTAAAATTATGATTGATATTCACAGTGCAGAAACTGCCTCCGCTGGGCATCAAGTCAACCTCTGGTATACCGATAAATTCAGTACCGAGGATTGGTTCGAGGCACTGTCTTGGTTCGCAGACTATTACAAAGATGATGATACGATTTTAGCCATCGACCTGAAAAATGAACCACACGGAAAAGCGGATGTTCCTGATAAAATGGCAAAGTGGGACGACACCACCGACCCGAACAACTGGAAATATGCAGCGGAACAGGCTGCCGCACACGTTCTGAAAGAAAATCCGAACTTGCTGGTTATGGTAGAAGGGGTCGAAGTCTATCCGAAAGAGGGATATGACTGGACAGCTCCGGCAATCGACTGGACAACCAACACCGAATATTATTATGGCACTTGGTGGGGCGGAAATTTCCGAGGAGCAAAGGAAAATCCAATTGACTTGGGCGAATATCAAAGCCAATTGGTTTATTCTCCGCACGACTATGGCCCATTGGTTTATCAGCAGAAATGGTTCTATGAGGGCTTCACAAAAGAAACCCTGCTCAAAGATTGCTGGTATGACAACTGGTTCTATTTATTAGATGAAAAAGTTGCACCGCTGTTGATGGGCGAATGGGGCGGATTTATTGACTCCCAGCATGACCCAGACGGTTCTAATCAAAAATGGATGCTGGCACTGCGGGATTTGATGATTGAAAATCATATTCACCACACATTCTGGTGCTTCAATGAAAACTCCGGTGACACTGGCGGACTGGTTTATGACAACTTCGGAAAATGGGATGAAGATAAGTATGCTCTTGTAGAGCCTGCTCTCTGGCAGACAGATAGCGGAAAATTCATCAGCTTAGACCATCAGACTGCTTTAGGAGCAAATGGCATTTCTTTAGGCGACTATTATGGCGGTTCTACCAACCCAACAGACCCTACAACCCCGACAGAATCCCCCATCAAGGGCGATGCAAACGGAGATGAAATGACCAATATTTTAGACTCCATGCTGATTCGGCGGTATCTGTTAAACCCGAAAACCATTCTTGTCACAGAAAATGCAGACTGGAACGAAAACAACACGGTCGATTTAACCGACTTGATTTCCTTGAATCGGTTCTTGCTGAAACAGGATGTTTAACAATTTTAAAATTGGTTCATGCTTTAATGTTCCGCCTTTGCAAAAATTTCTTTAGAAATACCAATTTCTCCCTTGAGTGTATAAGAAACGGTGCTGCATAGTGCCGTTTCTTTTTCTGTATCCGTCACCTTTTTCTCTAAAATCTCTACATCTGTCAAAAAATTTCGCTCGTATCGCTGAATCTGCTGTTCCAAGTCCTGTTTTGCCTCCTCTGGCGTAAATTGCAAGACTGTTTCTGTATATTCCCGGTTGGTTTCCTGACAAATGGCAATCGGCAATGACTTTCCAAAAATCGTCAACGGCGTTCGTTCCGTCATCGTCTGCCCGTAAGCATAGGGCTTTTGCGATTTGGAAAGCGGCAGCTCCAACGTGAAAAAATCCAGACTCGTCTTTGTCTGCTCTCGTCCGGAACTAGTACGAATCGTTTGTTCATACGCACAGGAAAAGGTTTCCTCTATCTGATAAATGCCCTCAATATCCGCCATGGCATGGCGTAAGCGAATGTTTCCCTCTTCATCTATTTGCACGCCACTGACCAGCAATGTTCCCTTTTGCACAGGTTCTTTTACTGCACAAAGAAGTTGTCCGCTCCGCACTGTAACACCTGTGATTTCTGCATCATACGCAGATACGATATTACAGGGTACTCGCTTTTCTAGCGGTGCAACTTCTTCCGGCGTTTCTGTCACTTCCACTACCAACCGATTTCCAGTATGCCGCATGGCAACCCGACACAATTCCGGAATTGCTGCCCGCAGCTGATGTTCACAGCGGCGAAATGGCACTGTTCCCATAAACGAACCCCTTTTTACTCCGCATTCCTCCAGCACCGCACAAATCTTTTCATCGGAAATGGTCGTATTTCCCTGCACTTCAATCAGCATCACGACATTGCAGCAATAAATCAGAAAACAGCTTGCCAGTATCATTCCAATGGGGATTCCAAACCGCAGCCGATGCTGCCAGAGAAAAAATTGCAGCGTTTTACAGGGTGTTTCTGTTACGACCATTCCATATTGTTCCGCCAGTTTCCGCATTTTCTTGCAATCTTTGGCATATATCACGCCTTGTACGGTATCTTTTTCTATCTGCTGCCCGAAACAGCGAATATGCTGTGCACGCAGGGCATCGAAAAATGCCGTTCCCTTTTTCCCCTGTGCAGCAATTCGGACAACGCCGAACACCTGCCCCCACAGTCCCCGTTTTTCTGCGGCTTGGCGTTTCATTTGCAGCGTCCTCCCCTCTGTTCCAGTTCAATGCTTTGCAGCGTTCCGTGAATCAAAACGCCATCAGTTGCGTAAGTATCCACCTGCAACGACTTGCCCCAGACGGAAATCTGCAAATCCTGCGTCTGAATGACAATCCGAATATCATTATATTCTAAAATGTGCCGGCAATTCTCAATTCGAAGTTCCTGATTGCCGGCGATATGCAGCATGGGCTGTATGTTGAGCCATTTTCGTCCCCATTCTGTCCAGCGTTCCAACAACCGCCATCACCTCACTGCACTATATGCGATGCGGAAAGAAAAAAGTACTTGAACCATTTGGCATATTTTTCACGGGAAATCGCTATGATAACATAGAACCTGTACCATCAAGCCCCACTCCATTTCACAGAAAAGAGGGATTTTTTTTGACCGTTGGCACTTGCATCCTTCTATTGTTATTGACTGTTGGCTGTCTGGTCTATGCCGCTCCGATTCATACGGCACTTGCAGAGGGGGTTTTTCTCTGTCTGCAAGTCATTTTGCCCTCGCTCTATGCGATGATGATTCTGGCACAGCTGCTCATCCGCACAAATGCCCATATGTTACTACTGAAACCACTGCACCGCTTTACACAGAATGTGCTGCGGATTCCAGATGTATGCCTTGCAATTTTTCTGCTCAGTCAGATTGGCGGTTATCCCATCGGTGCAAAATTACTGGACAACGAACTGCAAAACGAAACACTTCGTCCCAAACAAGCAGCCATTCTCTCCGGCATTTGTTTTGGCAGCGGCCCTGCTTTTCTCTTCGGAACGCTCTCCGCTCAGGCTGGAACGTCCGGCTGTTGGCTGCTGTTCGGGTCAATTTTGCTTGCAAATTTCAGTCTATTTATAATTGCCTGCCAATTTTTAAAGCTGCCCAACTTGCCAACTGTTTCCCTCCAACGCTTACAGGCGAAAACGCTCGTGGAAACTGTCACGCAATCTGGTGCAGCTTTGTTGCAAATGTGTGCGATGATTTTATTTTTCCGCTGTTTGATGACCGTTGCACAGGCTTCCGGACTGTATACCCTACTTACCATTCCGCTGCAATGGGGATTCCCAAAAAATACCGCCGAGGGTTTGCTGTCCGCTGGTCTGGAAATTACTGCTCTGACGCAGCTTGTTCCAAATACGCCATTATTACTGGCACTTTTTGCAGCTCTGCTCGCTTTCGGCGGTATTTGCGTACATTTACAGATTTTCACCATCACGGGCGGACGGCTTTCCCTGTGCTGGATGCTGTCCTTGCGGATGTTGGCTGGAGGATTGGCAGCCGGATTCTGCTGGATTGGCTGTCAGGTGTTCCCAAATGCCGTTGTTTCACCGGAAATCTGCTCGGTTTCTGCTCCGGCGGTGCAGTATAGCCGCACAACGCCCGTTGCATCGTTGTTTTTAGTTGGGGCAACGCTGCTTTTGTTGCAGGCAGCAGCGAAACAACGGGAATTGTGCAAACACACATAAAAAAATCAGCCCTGCTCTCGCAGGACTGACTCTCTCATCTGGTGACAACATCCCGTCTATGTAACGGATCGCCTCAATCCAGAAAATCTTTTACCTTTTTACTTCTGCTCGGATGCCGCAGCTTCCGCAGTGCCTTTGCTTCAATCTGCCGAATCCGTTCTCTGGTGACATCGAATTCCTTGCCCACTTCTTCCAGTGTCCGAGAACGTCCATCCTCCAGACCGAACCGCAATTTCAATACCTTTGCTTCCCGATCAGTCAAAGTCGACAACACATCATTCAACTGTTCTTTCAACAGCATCAGAGAAGCTGCATCTGCCGGAGCTGGTGCATCATCGTCCGGAATAAAGTCGCCCAGATGGCTATCTTCTTCTTCGCCGATTGGTGTTTCCAGAGAAACCGGGTCTTGTGCAATCCGCATGATTTCCCGTACCCGTTCCGCTGGCATGTTCAACTTTTCTGCAATCTCTTCCGCAGATGGGTCGTGACCCGTTTCATGCAGCAGCTGGCTGGAAACTTTCTTGACCTTGGAAATTGTTTCTACCATGTGCACCGGAATCCGGATGGTTCTTGCTTGGTCGGCGATTGCACGGGTAATTGCCTGCCGAATCCACCAGGTTGCATAGGTGGAGAACTTAAAGCCCTTGGTATAGTCAAACTTTTCAACTGCCTTCAGCAAGCCCAAATTGCCTTCCTGAATCAAATCCAGGAACTGCATGCCTCTGCCGACATACTTCTTTGCAATGCTGACAACCAGACGCAAGTTGGCTTCTGACAAGCGATTTTTTGCCTTGGTATCGCCTTCCGCCATCCGCTTGGCAAGTTCCGTTTCCTCATCGGAGGACAACAGCGGCACACGTCCAATTTCTTTCAGATAAACCTTTACTGGGTCATCAATCGCAATGCCTTCGGTGGAAAGTGCCATTTCTAAATCATCCACCAAATCCGCATCTCCGCCTTTTCCGGAAATTTCTGGTGCAGTATCGTCAATAATCTTGATGTTTAAACGGTCACAGGTGTCATAAAAAGAGTTCAGCTGATCGACATCGAAATCCAGTTCTTCCAGTGCATCACTGATTTCCTTTGTGGTCAGTTCTCCGGTTGCCTTTCCCCGTTCCATCAGTTTTTCAATGGTCGTTTTTCCTTCCATGATTCCTCGTTCCTTTCCAAGGCGGACAATGCCGCATCATTGCCATGCTTGATTCTTCTTCTTTTTCTGTGCAACCAGTTCCAAAAGGGCTGCATCTGAATCCAACGCCTGCACCAAATGGGTTTGCAGCAGCTGGATACAATCCTGCACTTCCTGCGGACTGATTGGACAAGTCTGTTTTAAATTGAGCAGACGGCTCACCGTTCCCATTTCCTGCGGTGTCAGCTGCATTCCCAGAGCGGAAATCCAGCCATCTGATTCCTGTTGCTGGTGCTCCAGCAACAATTGAAACAGCTTCTGATAAAATGGAACGGTAAACTGTTCTGGCTGCAAATGGTCTGCCAGTTTGGAAATCTGCTCCGGCTGTGACAGGAAATAACAGAGCAATCGTTCCTGTGCTCGCACCGTTCGAGAACTGCCTGCCATTCCGCTGGCATCTGCTGCGGTTTGCTGTGCCGTTACCGTATGTGCAACCAGATTGCTGAATTCCTTTTTCTTCTGCATCTTCTGCCGATTCTTCTGCTTTCGATTGATGCTCATCCGCAAAACATCTGCCGATATGTGACATTTTTCAGCGGTTCGCATCAGATAAACTTCCCTTGTCACAGGGTCTGGAATCTGAATCAAAACTTCTGTGGCACGCCGTAACAGCGTTGCCCTGCCGTTTTCCGTCTGTAAATCCAGCCCCATTTCACAGCGGTCTAGTTGGAAATTGATAGCATCTTCCGAACCCTCTAAGAGCATCCGAAATCGTTCTGCCCCAAATTTCCGAATATATTCATCGGGGTCTTTTGCACCCTGCATCCGTAAGATTTTGGTTTCAATCCCCACTTCACTAAAATGCCGCATTGCCTTTTGCGTTGCCGCCTGCCCGGCTGCATCGCTGTCATAGGCAATGATCACCGTTTTTGCATACTGGGAAATTTTTCTTGCTTGGTCAGGTGTAATGGCAGTTCCCAGCGTCGCCACAACATTTTCAAACCCTGCCTGATGAACAGCGATGACATCCATATACCCTTCCGCCAAAATCAGCGTGGTGGTTACAGAATTTTTGGCAAATTGCAGGGAAAACAGGTTTTTCCCCTTGTCAAATACCGGCGTTTGTGCAGTATTCAAATATTTTGGTTGGCTGTCATCCAACACCCGTCCACCGAATCCAATGACATTTCCCCGCAAATCAACAATGGGAAATATCACACGGTTTCGGAACGTATCAATGAGCGTTCCTCTTCGGGAGCGACGGGAAACATCTGCCAGCAACAGTTCCTCTTCCGTAAATCCCTGCTGTAGCAGATACCGACTCAAAGCATCCCAAGTTTCCGGAGCAAAGCCCAGCCCGTACTTTTTAATGGTAGTCGTGGTTAGATGTCGCTGGATGAAATATTGCAGCCCTCGTTTATCGCTGCCAGTCAGCATTCGATAATAGAAATTGGCAGCGGCTCGATTCACAGCGAGAATCCGCTTTCGCATACGGGACTGTTTTTCATCTGCCCCCTGTTCGGGAACAGTCAGACCGCTGTTTTGTGCCAGCAGTTTCACCGCATCCATAAAATCCAGATTTTCAATCTGCTGAATAAAAGTGATGACATCACCGCCAGCCCCACAGCCGAAACAATAAAAGCTTTGCGTATCGGGAAATACCGTAAAAGACGGTGTTTTTTCCGAATGGAACGGACAATTGCAGACGTAGGTTCTGCCACGCCGTTTCAAATCCACATAAGTGCGTGCGATTTCTTCCAGCGGACACGCATTCCGCAGCTGTTCCAGAAACACATCAGAAACCATCTGCTGTCACCTGCCTTCCATCGTTCTCCGCATACAAGGCGTTCTTGTGGTTGTTTTCCTACGAATCACAGCAGTTCCGGCGGCAACCGGTCTGCAACCTCCGCAAAATCTGCATCCAATTGTTCCCCGACCTGAATGGAAATTTCTCCGTTTGTCAGTTCAATCATATCTGCTTGGAACGACGCTGTTAAGCCAGCTGGTACAAGCAACGACAAGGTTACCGTATCGCCGAAATCCGCATTCTGCTGCAAAATGGGCAGCTGCGGCAGTTGATAGGATACCTTTCCATAGAGAGAGTATGCCATTTTTAAGGTCACTGGATGACAGGAAATTTTTGTCTGAATCTGTGCTGCTTCCACTGCCAGTGCAGCACTGTGGGAATACGCCCGTACCAAACCGCCGCCGCCCAGCAGAATGCCGCCAAAATAACGGGTGACCACACAACAGACATCAGTGAGATTCTGTTTTTGCAGAACATTCAGGACGGGAACGCCAGCCGTTCCCTGCGGCTCGCCGTCATCGGAATAACGGGTCATATGGTTTTCCCGCAAGATATAAGCATAAACATTGTGTCGGGCTTTGCGGTTCGCCTTGCGAACTTCTTCAATACAGGCAATGGCAGCGTCTGCTGTCTGTACCGGCACCAATGTTGCAATAAATTCTGATTTTTTTTCGATAAAAGAGGCAGTCACTGCCTGTGCAATGGTTCGGTATCCCATGGAACGCCTCCAATCGTTTTATGTAGACAAACAGGACGGTAAGAATCATATGCCTTACCGTCCTGCTCCGTTGGTCTGTTTGCGTACAGATGAGATACCGTTTTCGTACCATCTGTTTCTTCGCAGGGAAGAAGATCTGTTCGCTTACTTGTCCAGATTAAACCGCTTCTTGAAACGGTCAACACGTCCGCCAGTATCTACCAGCTTCTGTTTACCGGTAAAGAACGGGTGGCACTTTGCACAGATTTCAACCTTGATGTCCTTCTTGGTGGACATAGTTTCCATTACGTTGCCGCAGTGACAAGTGATGGTGGTCTTTTCAAAAGTCGGGTGCAGTCCCTTTTTCATGTAGTTTCACCTCTTTCTGTTGTTTTTACCGATTCCGAAGAATCGCAATAAAATACAGCAGCCCATCCGCCTTGAGGCAGACAGTAGTCCTGTTATTTTCTGAAAGCATGACATCACATCATGGAATTCTATTATACAATATTTCAGAGCGGTTGTCAAGAGAATCTATATTTTTTTACGTTTTTTTCATGATTTTATTATATGTGATGGGGTGCTCTGTGGGAAAACCTCCTGCGTACGATTCGGCAAGGCTGGGGCACATCCCCAGCTTGCCTTGGGAATCGCAATTGCCCCTGAAACCTTGTATCTCATTACAACCTTCTGATTTTGAAGGCAATTGCGATTCTATTTCGATTTTTCTTAGATTTCCGTTGCATTTCATCAAAACCTTCGTTAAGGAGGGCAGCTTGCCCTCCTTAACAAACCACCTCGCCGAGCTGAGCCAGCTCGACCGCAGTTCGCCTACGGCGTGAAAAAAATTGCGTTATTCTACAACGATAATTTGGTCGTTTCTTCTTGGCTTCTTTTCTGGCTGTTCGCCCTTTGCATAGCCCAAAATGCAACATCCAACGCCAATTTCATCATCAGAAACGCCCCATTTTTGCAGCAATGCTCTGCCCTCCGGCAATTCGCTCATTTCCTTTGCCCGATGAATCCAGCAAGCACCCAATCCCAATGCATGTGCTTCCAACAGCATATTGCCAATGGCAAGGCTGCCATCTTCTACATAAGTATGCACATTCCGGTCAGCCAACACCCAAATGACAACTGGTGCTCCATAAAATGGGTCATTCGTCGTTCCCATAATATCAGCGTTCATCTTGGAAAGTTCATCCCGAATTTCCCGATTCTTGACAACAACAAACTTCGTTGCCATCCGACCTCTGCCGTTTGCAGCATACTGTCCAGCTTTCAATACTTTCTCGATATCCGCATCAGATACCATTTGGTCGGTATAACTCCGAATGCTTTTTCTGCTCATCATTGCTTCTAACATCGTCTGTTCCATGGTATTTGTCCTCCTATTTTCTTATCAAATCAACAACACCGCACAAAAATATGCGGTGTTGCGTGTATCAAAATTCAATTACAGCCCGTTATTGTTCCCATTTGTTGCACAGCTGGGTCAGCTGGTCTGCCATCTTTGCCAATTCCTTGTTGGAGTAGCCACGTGCATTCTGAATATAAGCAGTGACACGATCCAATGCAATTTGCAGGCGGTCATAGGTTGCAGATGCCTTTACAGACTTCGGCTTTTCCAGATAAACCGGCTCTGCTTCATGCAAGAACTGCCCACTTGCCACATCAAATTCTGTTCCGCTATAGGGTGCATAGGCAGAAATACCCTGCTCATTCAGCAATGCGGTGAATGTATCCGCAGCGGTTGTTTCTCCGTGAATGACAAAGACTTTCTTCACCTGCTGCACGTGCTGAATCCAAAGTTCCAGCCCTTTCTGGTCAGCATGGCCACTCATACCCTGCAACTGCCGAATCTGTGCGGCAACTTTTACCGATTCGCCGAACAGTGTCACATAGTTCGCACCCTCCAGCAATCGCCGTCCCAATGTGCCGACAGCCTGATAGCCGACAAACAAAATCGTATTTTCCGGCTTCCAGAGGTTGTGCTTCAAGTGATGCTTGATTCGCCCTGCTTCACACATACCGCTCGCAGAAATGACAATCTTGCTGCGAGTGTCTGCATTGATTGCCATAGAAGCTTCACTGGTGACCGCCGTCCGCAACCCAGATACCCCGATGGGATTTTCTCCACGCTGCACATAGGCAAGGGCTTCTTCATCAAAGCAGCTCTCCTTATTTCGCTGAAAGATTTCTGTCGCCTCAATGGCAAGCGGACTATCTACATAAATCGGGACATCCTGATACTTCCCAAGCAAATTCTGGTCTTTGATTTGCTTTAGAAAATACAGCAATTCCTGCGTTCTGCCCACAGCAAACGATGGAATAATGACGCTTCCGCCCCGCTGGAAGGTTTCCAGCAGAATTTGCAAGAAATCCTGAATATAATTCTTTGGCTTTTCATGCAGTCGATTGCCATAGGTGGATTCCATGATGACATAATCCGCAGTATCGGCATACTGTGGGTCACGAATCAAGGGCTGATGGAAGTTCCCAATATCACCGGAAAACAGCAGCTTTTTGCTGATGCCATTTTCCTCCAGCCAGATTTCAATACTGGACGAACCGAGCAGATGCCCCGCATCCAAAAACCGGATCGTAATGCCATCTGCAATGGAAATTTTCTCTCCATAAGGATGCGGAACGAAGTGTTCCAGCGACCCTAACGCTTCCTGCATGGTGTAAAGCGGTGTATAGATATCGCCACCGCTGCGTTTTGCCTTTCGATTTCGCCACTCTGCTTCAAATTCCTGAATGTGGGCACTATCTCGCAGCATAATCTGGCAAAGCGAAACGGTTGCCTGTGTGGCATGAATCTCCCCACGGAATCCGCCTGCATACAACAGCGGCAGCAAGCCAGAGTGGTCAATGTGGGCATGGGTCAAGAATACATAGTCAATTTCCGATGGAGCACAGGGAACACGGATGTTCTCATAGACATCTCTTCCCTGCTCCATGCCGTAGTCAATCAAGATGCGTTTTCCACACGCCTCCAGATAGGTACAGCTGCCGGTGACTTCATGGGTCGCACCAATAAACAACAGTTTCATATCGCTTCACACCTTTCTTTCCATCAATTTTAAAAAATATAGATTCTTATGCTTCTTTCTTTGTATACAGCAGGTACTTTCTTGCGAAGAAGTTCCAGAAGAATGCCACTGCTGTGGAAACGACCTTGCTCAAAATCTGATACAAGCTTGTCACATCTGCCAACGCCCAAGCAAACCCCTTTGTAATGCCGATGGTCAATAGCAATCCCACAACGCCAATTGCCGCAAACGAGAGAAACTCTAAAAAGCGGTTCTGCATTTTGGATTGCTTGAAAATCCAGAATGTACTAAGAAAATAGTTGACCAGCAATCCGGCAACGAATGACAAGCCATTGCAGAGAGCTGCATAGCCAGAACCGGAAAAGGCCAGATAAAACAGCAGCGAGGACAATGCCCAGTCTACTATTGTTGCAAAACCGCCGACAAAACAATACCGGAAAAATTGAATAAATGTATTTTCTGTATCACCGGAAAATAACTTTTTGAATTGATGTTGCTTTAAAATTTGCTTGACTTCTGTCAGATGTTCTGTTTTCATGTTGAATGGTTCCCTTCTTTTTTGCAATGAATTGCAAAAGATTACATTTTACAATTCTTTCCATGGCAAGTTGTTGATTTTTCCAATGACAAACCGCATCAAAACGGTTGCATCTTTATCATCAAAAACGCCATCATCATAGCAATCTGCACATTTTGCGGCAGAATCTGACAATGTAATCATATTTGCCAATGCCTTATTGATAAAAATTGCATCAACCAGATCGACAACGCCATCCTGATTTACATCTCCATAATAAATATCAGCATCTGCTTCTGTAGTTGTTGTAGTAACTGGCTCAGATTCCGTAGTAGTAACTTCTGTTTCAGATGTTGTGGTAACTGGCTCAGATTCTGTAGTGGTAACTTCTGTTGTAGATGCTGTAGTAGCTGGTTCAGATTCTGTAGTTGTCGCATCTGTTACAGTAGTCGTTGTAGTGGTTGTGGTAGCTGTTGTAGTGGTTGTTACAGTTGTTTCTGCTGGTTTTGGTGTGCTGCCGTTCGGCTCTGTACCGCCAACCAGTTCACCACCAGCATAAACACAAATATAATCACTCTTGACTTCATTGCCATCGCCGAACATTTCCGAATCGGTCAATACTGGCAAATCCTGATAGCTCCAGTCGTTGGAGGCATCCCACTGGTCGCCATAGTACAAGCCAACGGAGCATTGATATTTCTTATTGGAATTTGCAATGGTATAGCCATCCCATGCCACTTCAAAATAATAGATATTCGGGTCATAGGATGCATCATACTGGAACGGCCCAGAAATGACACCGTCTGCTGGTGCTGCTTCCGTTGCAGCCTGGTCATACAATTCTGTTGCTTGTACCAAACTTGGATCGGTCATTTCCTTTGTATTGAAGAAATAACGAACCGTAACATCTGTTCTCGGCGTAATGGAATCGGTCATGACTTTCATAGAAATCTTTGTTGTTCCTGCTCCGCCTGCACACGGATTATCAACGGCAAATGCCTCTACCCAGTAATTATTGCCGCCGCCTTCTTCTCCGTTGTTTTCTTCCTTCGGTGGGAAATCTGGCGTTACCTGCATGGAGTCATCGCCGAAATATGCATACAATCCAGCACTTGCTCCGACAAACGCTGCGTTATAGTCAATGGTTACTTCGTTATAGATCCAGTCTGCGGTAACATCATTGTGCTTGTCGGAGGCATCCGGTCCACCAACCAATGCACCGTACAAAACATGCCGCTGTTCTCTGGTATCTTCTGCTTTGGTCAAGCCGGAAGCTGCACGGTGATGCGGATACTTTGCAGCATTTTCGCTATATCCGACAATGTAAGCCCGATTCATCGGGTTGTTGCCCATCAGATATTGCATCTGTTCTTTTGCCCATTCGCTGTATTCGGACGGCTTGCCATTGTTGTTGTACTTGTCATAAACCAGTGCACACAGCTGTGCAGCAGTATTATATCGGGCAGAGCCCCAGGTATTCAGCCAGAAATAGCCTGCCGGTGTAATCGTTCCGACACCGCCTGTCATATAAGTGGTGATTGCCTTTGCAACGGATGCCCAGCAATCCATTTCTTCATAGGGCGATTTTTCAGCAGCTTCCTTGTACTTTTCAATAAACTGCGGATAAACGTGCTCGCCTTCCTTGGCAGGCTTGTCCTCTGAAATTTCGCCTAAGATACACTGCACGCCGTTCCACATATCATTCCAGCAATATACATAGCACGGTGCTGCATAGTAATCATAGTACGGATAAATTTCCTGCAAATAGCTTTCATCGCCGGTGATTTTAAACAGCCATGCTGCTGCCCAGCAGTAATCATCTTCCCACTTGGAAGATACATAATAGGATTTCGGGCCATCTGCATTGTCACTCAGCTGCTTTTCATGGCTCTTTGCGAACTGGAACAGTGCTTTTGCATAGTCCAAAGACTGTGCTGCATAGTCTGGGTCAGTATCCTTAAAGTTCAAATAGTTGATTGCCAGCGAAGCAGCTGCTGAGGCAACATAATCGGTTTGCGGTTTGTCGCCTGTCAGGAAAAAGGCAGGTCTTGCCATGGTATCTACTTCCGGAGAGTTCCAATAAGCGTGGTCAATATCGCCATCACCCACCTGATAACAATGTGCAACAACTTCGCCATTTTCATCTCGGAACGTGCACTTCATCAGATAATCGTTAAAATACCGCAAGATTGTTTCAATATGGTCATCCTGTCCTGTCTTTTTGTAGGAATCCCGAAATTCATAATAGCCCCAGCCCAAGGTAGAAGCTGCATAGTTTTCCGGCATACCAAACTTTACATGGTCGCCAGCGTCATGGAATCCGCCGGAAACATCTACATAGCCATCACCATCCGGATCAAGAATGTCCCGATACTGATCGATGAACGATTGCGACAAGTTCGTGCCGACTTTATCTTCTCCCATTGGCTGCAACGGCACTTGTGCATCATAGGTGTGACAGTTGCCACGCCACTGATAGCGGTTATTTTCGGCAACTTCTGTTCCGCACATATTGCCATCATAGAAATAAATGGAATACTGCAATGCTTTCGCATAGTTATATTCCACATCGTCCGCAGCAGATGCCTGCAATCCGGACGGAACACTGACTGCTGTCTGCAACAATACTGCTCCCAGCAATCCTGCAAGCAGATGTTTTCCAACATGTTTTTTCTGTTTCATTCTGATTTTCCTTTCTGTACATTTGACTTCATAAAAACGGATGAACTGTTTTTATTATACAGCAACTTGTATTAAAAGTCAATTTATTTTTTGCAATTTTACCAGGATTCTAACCAAAAAATCTGGTTGGTGCATCCACTCTTTCTTAGAAAAATCAGATTTTTGTTCTATTTTTTATTCTATTATTCTAATTGCCCCGCTGCTCTCTTTGCATAGATCGTTAAAATCTCAACAGCATCTTCCACACCAATTCTTCCATCTCCATCCATATCCACCCGCTTTTTTGCAGCTTCTTCTGCAATAGGGTCTTCAGAATACAAATATGGCGTTTGTCCAGCTGCGATTTTTACATAATAGGTCAATACTTGCATAGCATCGTCCATGGAAACTCGTCCATCTAAATCCAAGTCACCCTTCAGTTCTGTTGTAACTTCGGTTGTCTGTCCCGTAACCGCTGTGGTTTGCGTGGTTACGCCAGTCGTTACAGTGGTAGCAGTTCCGCCATACTGGTGGGTAGTCGTCGTCGTGGTCGTGATAAATTGCGGCGTTGTGGTTGTGATAAGTTGTGGCGTTGTTGTTGAAATGATACTGGTTTCTGGTCGTTTTGTGGTTGCAGCGACTGTTGTTGTAGTAATGGCTGCTTTTGTCGTTGTTATTTGACTCGTTTCCAATTGATTTGTTGTTTCAAGTGCTGTTGTTTGACTACCAATCGCTTCCGTTGTCGTTTCGGCTGTTGTCACCTGATTACTGGTAACTTCTGTTGTTTTGACCTCCGTTTCAGTTGTGGTTGTTTCATCAATAGAAGCTGCTGTTGTCGTGGTTGTTGTAACAGTATCATCCAACTGAAGCGAATCAAATCCATTCAAGCTCACATATAGTGCACCAGCTGTTTTTTTATAAAAGCGAATCAAAAAGCCTTCTACCATAGAATAGGCTCCTACTTCCGCAGAATCTGTTTGATAGCCAAATGCATAATCTCCGATTTCTATAATCGTTTTCGGCAAGATAACGCCTTTCAAAGACGGACAATCCAAAAATGCACTTGATTCCACTTGACGCACCCCATCACCGAATGTAACCGCTTCCAACTGGTCACAAGATAGAAATGCATAGGATGAGATAACAGCTGCACCGTCCAATGTCACTTCCTTCAAAGAATTGGCATCATAACAAGCATATGGCTCTATCGTTTTGACTGTTTCTGGAACGGTCAAAGATTGCAGCTGTACACTATCCTGAAATGCATAGCTATCAATTGCGATTACTGTTTCCGGAATGGTATAATCCAATCGTGCAATAGACGGCGGATAGAAAACCAATACTCGCTGATTGGCTGTCATCAAGACTCCATCGACCACTATATAATAAGGATTTTCGTCTGCAACTGTCACTTCTGACAGTGAAACACAGCCAGAAAATGTATTTGCATAAAGTTCAGAAACGGCTACTGGAATATGAATTCTCTGCAAGGAACTACAATTTTGAAAAGCATTGGCTTTGATTTTTTCTAAGGTATCTGGCAGCTGCACTTCCTGCAAAGCTGTACAATTTTTAAAAGCAGCTACAGAAATGCTGGTCAATCCTTCTGATAAGGTCGCTCGCTGCAATGCAATACAGTCTGAAAAGACAGAATCCGGCAAAGTCTGCACCCTTGATGGAACGACAACTTCTGACAAAGACTGACAGTTGGAAAATGCCATCATGCCAATTCGTTGCAGGTTTTCCGGCAGTGCCATTCGTTGAATAGCGGTGCAGTTCATAAATGCACCATCTCCAATTTTCTGCAAATTCTCTGGCAATGTGATATCATACAATGCAGTACAATTAGAAAACACCATTGCTCCAATCGAAATGACTGACTGTGGCAATTCAATTTTGGACAGGGAAGAACAATCTGCAAACGCTGCATCTGAAATTAAAAAAACCGTATCCGGAATATCTGTCACTTCTCCATAGCGTCCACTAGGGCAGCGAATCAAAATGCTTTCGCTCTTATCCAACAGCAATCCATTTCTAACGCAATATGCTGGATTCTCTTCGGCAACCGTGAAAACCTGCAAATTTGCACAGTCATGAAATGCTGTGCTGCCAATTTCAATCACACTGGCTGGAATCACAACTTCTGTCAATTCATCCTGCTCTACAAACGCATCATCTTCCACACGTGTGACCGGAAAGCCGTCAATCTCTGCGGGGATTTCTAAAGTGCCCTGAATCGTTCCAGTATAACCGACAATTGTAATTTCATTTTCAGATGCCAGATATTGAAACTGCTCCCATTCTTGCACCTGTCCTATGTTTTCTATGACCGCTGCCGTGGTGGTTTCTAGGCTCAAATCCTCTTCCCACGCAGCTACACCATTCGGTATCACCAGCCAACCTTGCAGCAATACCAGCATGGATAATATACAGGAAATTCCTTTTTTCAAAAATTTTTTCATAAAGCTTTCTCCCTTCACAAAAAGCATCCCTTCTCTTTTTATTATACAGGATAAATGGGAAAATGTAAAGAAAAAATTGTAAATGTTCCGCTCCGAAAAAACGAGAAACGTGCCCGACAATCATTGTCGAACACGTTTCTCTTAGAGGAAAAAATGAGAAAAGAAATTATCCAACGTATGGAAGATTCTTAATATCTTCGTTGCCCAGAACAAACTTCATCAAAACAGTTGTATCCTTATCATCGATTGTTTCTGTTCCATCTTTCTGGTCGCAGTTTGCATTTGCAATTGCAATTGGTGTCAAGGTAATCAGCTGTGCCAGATACTTATTCAAACAGATTGCATCCAGCAGGTCTACCTTTCCATCCAAGTTGACATCCCCAACATTTGTACCCGGCAGAACGCTTCCGGAAGTTGTTGTGGTCGTGGTTTCGTCTGTAGTAGTAGTTTCTCCTGCTGTCGTTGTGGTTTCTTCTGGTGTTGTGGTAGTTTCTTCAGTTGTTGTCGTGGTTTCTTCTGGTGTCGTTGTGGTTTCTTCGGTTGTTGTCGTGGTTTCTTCGGTTGTCGTTGTGGTTTCTTCGGTTGTCGTTGTGGTCGTAGTTGTTTCTGTGGTAGTGGTTGTGGTTTCGGTTGTCGTGGTTGTTGTAACTTCACCGCCGTTTGCAACTGCTACTTCGTCCGGATATACGGTTACTTCATCGCCAATCTGTGCAACGACGCTGCCGGTCTGATACTTGTCATATAAGCCTGCTGCTGCTGCAACTAAGCCGACCTGATAGTCAATTGCAACTTCGTTGGAAGTGGCATCTGTTGCATTGTCTTTATAGGTCGTAAAGTCCGTGCTGGTCGGGCCGCCAACCAATGCACCATACAATACATGTCCTTTGCTGGAGGAATACTTTCCATCCCAAGAGTTCCATTCATGCCAGTCATCGCTTACTTTCAAGTTCGATGCTGCACGGTGGTGCGGAGAGGTTGCAGAAACATCATTATAGCCAACAACCAGACAAACATTTGCATTGTTGTCACCTAAAATATAGTTCATCTGCTTTTTTGCCCATTCGGTATAGTCTACGCCAGACTGTTCATATTTGGAAGTGACCAACGCACAGAACTGCATCAAAACATCATATCTTGCACTGCCCCAGCTGTTCATCACATAGAACTGATTCTGGTTTGCGTTGACTTTCTGTCCGATGTAGTTGGTTGCAAAACTCCAGTTTCCAGTGATTTCAGCGTTGATGATGGCTGCACCCAACTGAGAGTTTCCATAACAATAATCCTGTGTCCAGTCATTTTGAACCTGTGTATACTTGCTGTTTTCGGTCAGATATGGTTCTTCGCCAGTTGCCAGATACAGCCAGCCTGCTGCCCAGGAAATATCATCCTGCACGTCCTTTGCACCGCTGGCATAGGTGTTCTGTTCATAAGTGATTTTCCGGTATTTGGTCGCAAAATTGTACAGAGCAACCGCATATTTTAAATCTTCTTCGTTGCCGAAATTCAAATAGCTCTGTGCCAGAGAAGCGGCATACTGTGCGGCAATATCACTTGCACCATCGGTGGTCGAGTAGGTTTCACTGCTGCCGTGATCCCACATCTGTTCCGGAGCCCACCATTTCGCATGGTCAGATCCATCATCGCCAACTTCATAGATGAAAGATGTCACGGTATCGCCGGACAGCGTTGTGCATCTCTTAAAGAATTCGTTGAATTCATCGCTGATCACCTTGAAGTGTGCAGTCGTTCCGGTCTTCTGGAACTGGTCTTTGTATTCATAATATGCCCAGCCCAAGGTAGAAGCGGTAAATCCGGCAGTCTGTCCGCACTTGATGCCATCGCCGGCATCGTGAAAGCCGCCCAATGCGACATCTCCGGTGTGGCAATTATCTCTCCAAGAGAATGCAGAAGTTTCCCCTACCTTGTCGCCGCACATATTTGCATCATAGAAATACAGCGAATATTGCAGCAACTTCGCATAGTTGTCCAGTTCCAAATCTGCTGCATTGGCAGAATAGGACTGCATTCCCACTGCGGTTGCACTCACTGCCATCACCGCTGCGGCAATTCCGGCAAATATCCGGTTTTTCTTTCCCTGTTTCTTCATGTTTTCTTCCATCCTTTCTGTTTTTCACATCGAATATGAATGACATTACTATAAGGATACCATAATTTATACAAAATGTCAAGGAGAATCATCACAAAAGTTGTATATCTTTTTATGCAAACTTGAATTTTAATTTCCATTTATTAGCAATTGCGAATTCGATTCATTGACAAAGCATCTGCTGCATGGTATAATAACATCAGACAGCCGCTTTTGGCTGCACTTTATGGAAAAAAGGTGACGAGAGAACGATGTATCTTCCAAACTCCACAAAAGCAGCAGAATTTCTCTGCCATGAAGAAGTGATGCAGACGCTTGCTTATGCACAGGAAAACAAAAACAATCTTCCACTGATTCAGGAAATCTTAGCCAAAGCCCGCTTACAAAAAGGGTTGACGCACCGGGAAGCCTCTGTTTTGCTTGCCTGTCCATCGGAAACCGTCTGGGAAGAACTCTACCAATTAGCAGAAGCCATTAAACTGGACTACTACGGCAAGCGAATCGTATTATTTGCTCCGCTCTATCTTTCCAACTACTGCGTGAACAGCTGTGTTTACTGCCCGTATCATGCCAAAAACAAGCATATCTGCCGAAAAAAACTGACACAAGAGGAAATCAAACGAGAAGTCATTGCGTTGCAAGATATGGGACACAAACGGCTGGCTCTGGAGGCTGGAGAAGACCCACTGCACAACCCCATTGAATACATTCTGGAATCCATTGACACAGTTTATCACATTCAGCACAAAAACGGAGCAATTCGCCGGGTCAATGTGAATATCGCTGCAACTACGGTGGAAAATTACCGGAAATTGCATGATGCTGGCATTGGAACATACATCTTGTTCCAAGAAACCTACCACAAGGAGCAATACGAAAAACTGCATCCGGCAGGGCCAAAACACAACTACGATTACCACACCGAAGCCATGGACAGAGCCATGCAGGGTGGGATTGATGATGTCGGGCTGGGCGTTCTGTTCGGGCTGCAAACATATCCGTATGAACTTGCTGGCTTGCTGATGCATGCAGAACATCTGGAGGCAACTTATGGCGTAGGTCCGCACACCATCAGTGTTCCCCGTATCAAGCACGCAGATGATATTGACCCGAATGCGTTCGATAACAGCATTGATGATGAAACTTTTGCAAAAATCTGCACCATTATCCGAATTGCTGTTCCATATACGGGCATGATTATGTCAACCAGAGAGGGAAAAGCGGTTCGGGAACGGGCGTTGCAGCTGGGGATTTCACAAGTGAGCGGTGCATCTTGCACCAGTGTTGGCGGATACGATACGCCAGAACCAGAGTCCGAAAATTCTGCTCAATTTGATGTCAGCGACCGCCGTACTCTAGATGAAGTTGTCCGCTGGCTGATGGAACTGGGATACATCCCCAGCTTTTGCACCGCCTGCTATCGGGCTGGCAGAACCGGCGACCGGTTCATGTCCCTCTGCAAGAGCGGTCAGATTCAAAACTGCTGTCACCCGAATGCCCTCATGACATTAAACGAATATTTGGAGGATTACGCAAAGCCGGAAACCCGTGCCATCGGAAAAGCCCTGATTCAAAAGGAACTGCTGAACATTCCAAACGAAAAAGTACGGGCAATTGCAGCCGAACACATTGCAGAAATGGCTGCTGGAAAACGAGATTTCCGCTTCTAATTCTACTGCACCTCAAAGACAAGGAGATGAACCATGAACACTGCAAAAAAATGGATCGCTGCTTTTTCGGCAGGATTATTTGCCCTTTCCGCCTGTCCGCTGCTCACTTCCGTGCAGGCTGCTAACGCTGACCGGAAACAAGTCTTACAGGACACCTATCAACAATGGAAGAAAACTTATGTGACCGAGGACACTTATATTTCCTCTGGCAAACCACAGTATTATGTTTCCTATGAAGAAAATCGCTATGCTGGAGATGGTGTTTCTGTTCCAGTCACTGTTTCTGAAGCACACGGCTACGGCATGCTGATTACGGTTTGCATGGCGGACTATGATGCACAGGCAAAAGATACATTCGATGGAATGTACCGCTATTATCGGGCACATCTCAGCGATATTGGTAAAAATCTGATGTCCTGGCAGCAATGCGACAATGGTTCTGCTCTGATTGATGGGGCAACCGATGGGGCGATGCAGGGCGGAGATGCAGACTCTGCAACAGATGGTGATTTGGATATTGCCTATTCGCTGTTGTTGGCCGACCAGCGTTGGGGCTCTAGTGAGGAAACACCTTATCGGGAAACAGCTCTTGCCATGATTCAAGATATTATGGACTATGAAGTGAATCAAGAGGACTGGCTGTTGCAGCTGGGCGACTGGGTGCATGAATGTGACCAGAGCGATTCTTATTATTCCGCAACCCGTTCTTCTGACTTTATTTTGCAATATTTTCCAATCTTTGAAGCGGTTACTGGCGATGAACGCTGGGGAAAATTATATGATGGAACATGTGCAGTAATGGAAAGCATCACCGCTGAACAATCCACGGGACTGCTGCCGGATTTCATCGTAAAAAATGCAGCGGGGAAATTTGTTCCAGCTCCGGAAAACTTCTTGGAAGATGTCACAGATGGCACATATGCCTATAACAGCTGCCGGACTCCGTGGCGATTGGGAATGGATTTGCTCTACCCTTCCGAAAAGGGTGCAAATGATACCGTAAAGACCGTTATTCACAAGCTGAACAGCTGGATTCAGACGGAAACCGATGGTGACCCGGAAAATATCGTTGCTGGATATAAACTGGATGGCACACCAACACAGGATTATGATGACCTCTGTTTCACTGCTCCGTTCTTGGTGGCTGCTGCCTGCGAAGATTCTGCATCTTCTTGGGAACAGGCATTATGGGACACGCTTGCCGACTATGGCACAGATGTTTATTTTGGTGACACCATCCGTATGCTTTGCATGATTTCTGTAACCGGAAACTGGCTTGTTCCGGATACTGCAACAAATTCCACAAAGGGCGATTTGGATGGAGATGGAACTGCCACGGTTTCAGATTTGGTTCTGCTGAATCGGTATTTGCTGCGATTGGAATTGCTCACCGCAGAACAGGGCAATCGTGCCGACTGGAACGATGACCAACAAATCACCGTTGTAGATGCCATGTTGATGCGACGTTCATTATTATAAGGAGGATGCTCCATGGAAGCAGGTTTACAGCAAACACCCAGTGCTGACCGCATTCACATTGCCTTTTTCGGCAGAAGAAATGCTGGAAAATCCAGCTTAGTGAATGCCATTACCAATCAAACCATGTCAATTGTGTCAGAAATTCAAGGAACAACGACTGACCCCGTTCGCAAGGCAATGGAACTGCTCCCGCTGGGGGCTGTTGTCATCATCGACACGCCGGGGCTAGATGACGAAGGAACATTGGGCAGCCTGCGGATGCAAAAGACGAAGGAAATTTTGCACCGCACGGATTTAGCTGTCATTGTCATCAACAGCACCATTGGAAAGACAGAACTGGAAACAAAATTGGAAGCAGATTTGCAGCAACAGCAGATTCCCTTTTTGGAGGTCTACAATCAATGCGACCTGCACATGCCGGAACAGCTGCCGGATGGAGCAATTGCAGTCAGTGCAAAAACTGGATTCCACATTTCAGAACTCAAAGAGAAAATGGCTGCCTGCTATCAGAAACAAGCACCAAAAGCAAGCCGTTCCCTGCTAGGAAATTTTGTCAAGCAGGACGACATCATTTTATTGGTCACACCGATTGATGAATCTGCTCCAAAGGGACGGATGATTCTGCCGCAGGTGCAGGCGATTCGCTCCATTTTAGATGAAGAAGCCATTTGTCTGGTCGTTCAGCCACAGCAATTACAGCGAACGCTTTCCCTATTAAAACAGCCGCCGAAATTGGTTGTGACGGATAGTCAGGTATTTCAACAGGTCAACCAGATTGTTCCACCGGAAATTGCCTTGACTTCGTTTTCTATTCTATATGCACACTATCACGATGTACTGCAAAAAGCAGTGACTGCCGCCGCTACGCTGGAATGTTTGCAAGATCACGACCGCATTTTGATTGCTGAGGGCTGCACGCATCACCGACAGTGCAACGACATCGGAACGGTTAAGCTGCCGAACTGGATACAAACATACACGGGAAAAACGCTGGATTTTACGTGGACTTCTGGGAATACGTTTCCGGATGATTTAACCCCGTATCGGCTGATTGTTCACTGCGGCGGATGTATGTTGCAGCCACGTGTGATTCAATATCGAAAAGAGTTGGCGGCAGAAGCTGGCGTTCCATTCACCAACTATGGAACATTAATTGCTTATGTACATGGAATTTTGCGGCGAAGTGTTTCGACTTTTCCGGAATTGCAAGAAAAAATGCCCCATCATATTCACGAAACAGATTGACATTTTTTCATAAATGTGGTATATTATATACAATGTCGGGATTTCCCTGCATACTACTTCTAAAAAGGAGCCAATACAATTATGGCAAAAAATTACTCACCGGAAATCGCAAAAGCAGTAGAGGAATTTTTCACAAAAGAGGAACTAAACTATATTCCTTGCAATGAAAATGGTGTCATTCGCAGCGGAATGATGCTTTCTTCTCAGATTCACAGAGTCGATATTTACATGGATATCCGGAAAGACGGTTACAGCATGATTTCTGTTTTTCCGCTGCATGCAGAAGAAAAAGCTCGTCCGGCAATTGCTGAATTTCTGACACGGGCAAATTATGAAATCAACCTCGGCTGTTTTGATATGGACTTTGAAGACGGAGAAATCCGCTATAAAATGGCACAGTTCTGCGGTGCAACCGTTCCGACTTATGAGCAGATTCAAAAGATTTTTTATGTTGCAATTACAACCATTAATCACTATGGAAATGGCATTGCAAAAACACTGCTGAGCCTTGGAACACCAAAGGAAAATTTAGCAGAATGCCATCAAGAACCGAAAAAACAGTAACATCTTGAAATCAACGGCATAAAAAAATGGCTTGCAGATGAAAAACCTGCAAGCCATTTTTATGGTTTCCGATAACATGACAAATAAAAAGAGGCGAATCTTGAACGATTCGCCTCAAAGAAAAGATGCCGGCATCTACCGATTTTTCCAGGTCGTCACCGACCAAGTATCTTAGGCGTAAAGGAGCTTAACTTCCGTGTTCGGAATGGGAACGGGTGGAACCTCCTTGCTATCGACACCGGCTGCTTTAAAAAACAGAATTGAAATACTCACAAATGAAGTTTTTAGAGAACTGAAAAGACCAATCACAAAAGGAAAAGCAATCGACCGATTAGTACTTGCAAGCTAAACATGTCACCATGCTTACACTTTAAGCCTATCAACCTCGTAGTCTACAAGGGGTCTTATTCCGAAGAACGGATATCTTATCTTAAGGTCGGCTTCACGCTTAGATGCTTTCAGCGTTTATCCGTTCCGCACTTAGCTGCCCAGCCGTGCCACTGGCGTGACAACTGGTTCACCAGAGGTGCGTCCATCCCGGTCCTCTCGTACTAGGGACAGCTCCTTTCAAAT
>ERZ773264.830-NODE-830-length-42365-cov-5.021744_pt1 | contig 42365 bp, 37 predicted proteins | sample MGYA00511910_ERZ773264 | MGnify/ENA primary metagenome ERZ773264 (study PRJEB29015, sample SAMEA2737739) | human gut metagenome | biome: human gut; feature: human-associated habitat; material: faeces | place: China | collected 2012 ...
CATCGAATTTGCTCAAGTGGATGTGTTTTATCCCATTTTTCCGCTTCACGGTCAGGAATTAGCAACGGTTCGGATTTCCATTGAGGTTCGTTATCTGATTTATAAAATATGTTATATGCACTTTTAAGTAAGTCGTTATTGAACGATTTTGTAAGTAACTTTTGTTGAAAATCTTCAATTGTATATTCCGAAATAATCGTCTCATCTTGAAGTACTCCTGTTTCGCTTTCACCAGGTGCAGAAGTAGGTACGATATCCAAATCAACATAACTTAAACTTATACCAATTGACCTGCCTTGAATTCTATATTTGTCTTTATAATGTTTTTCTAAAAATGGAACAAATAAATCCAAAGCCTCCTCTGGTGTAAACTCTTCAGAGTCTAATTTCGTTACAACAATTACATCGACATCTGATTTATTGCCGTTTTTGGGTTTTACTGCTGTGGAACGTCGGTAACTTCCCTGTAAGAAAGTACTAATAATAATCTTTGATAATGTTTCATCTTCCTCTAATCTCCTTCTTAATGTCGTATGCCCTGTTTTCAAATCCTTCACTTGATTGTCAGACAAACGAATATTAGATAGAAAATCTTTAAAATATGACGGTACAGTAGACATAAATAATCCTCCCTTAATTAGTAAAACTTATTGATTGTGAATATGTACAAGAATTCCTTTGCTCAAAATCATATTCATATAGAATACATTTGCCAAATCCAACTGAATTTTGACCTAAGAAAAACATAAATGCATTTGGAGCAGCAGCAAAAATATGTAGTGTTGCACGCCGTTCCACAGTGCTTCTTCTGCCAATAGCGTTATAAACTGAATTAGCTAAAGCAGTTGCATGTGTTCCATCTTCTATCGAAAAATTTGTAGCACCAACATCGCTTGGCATACAATTAATGATACATCCAATTGATAGATTGTTTTCTTTTATGAATTTTACCACGTCATTGTAAATGTTACGAGTGACATTTAATACTAATGCAGAATCATATTGATTCTCATTAAACTTTTCGTGGGAAATATCCCAATTAGTATAGTTCCTTTTAGATGACAGTTTCACATCCCATAATACAGTGCCATTGGTCGACGATTTTTGTATCGGAAATACGTTGATACCTGATTTACTATCAAGAATTCTTCCTGCTGCAAAGGCTATAGACGCATGTGTATCTAAAAATATTTGATATGCATACTTGTTGCTTGTATTTGTGAGCAAAAATTCCTCCAAATTTCTATAAATATCTTTGTTCCAATCGTATTCACCCTTTATATTGCGACCATCAAACTTATTAATGAATGATAAACAACTCTCTGTGTCTTTTTCCAAGTTTTCTGCTCCACGGGTAAAGCTTTTCACACCAATAGATATTCTTTTAGGGGAATACTTATCGGCAACAAGAAAAATGCGTTTTTCCATTTCTTCATCAAAGTCTTTTCTATCAATACCTTTACCATGTGTTGAAGAAATCATCTGATCATTTACAGTCGCTGAAGCAATAAACCTAATTTGGTCAAACGTCATCATTTGATTACTATCTGAAATATACTGATGCAACGAATCTCTTACAATTTTTTCTAAAACTTCTATTTCAAACGGCAAAATAAAAAACCGTATTCTCTTATTATCAAGCAAATCTGTATCAAACCCATTTAGCGACGATTTTGCTTCTTTATCAAGCACTTTCCCATAATACTTTTCGATTGACTTTATAAATGTGTTGGCGGACTTATCACATTGCCCGATTAAAAATAATTCATATTCAGGACTTTCTATATCCTTTATAAGGTCATCTAGCCATATTTTGATGTCTGACTTGGTAAAAGTATTTATCGTTGATTTTACTTGTATGCATTTAACAATTTGATTTTGCTGCTCTAATGCTATATCAACCTTATCATTTGATGTTGGAAATTCGACATATATCTTATCCCAGTTACCTTTATCAGTTAAGGCCTCTAATACTGAAGCAAACCCCTGGTATAAAAATCCCCGTGATGCTTCTTTTCCACCCATAATCCTCACCCTTTCCATCATTTATTTGCTTTACTAATCCATGTGATATTCTATAAACAGGCTACCTATTAAATAACCCCAAAATATTTCAAAGCATCTTTGATTGCTTCTACCTTTTCCGCTGTCGGATGCTTCCTCGGCTGTTTCAATTCTTCTACCGCATTAGGAGCATCATACATTGGCAAGCCTAAATCTCTCTTTACCTCTGCGATATATGCGGTATGTACCTTGAAGCCATATTTAGCTTCTATGTACTCCTTTATCATTTTGTAGGTCACTCGTTCCTTGGGCTTGTATTCTTCGGCTCTTTTAGCGATATTATCAAGCGGAACTTTTCCCTCACCCTCGCCAAACTCAACTTTTACGTTGATATGTCCGTCTAGCTTTTTGTGGGAAAGCAGTACCACAGTCTCCACATGTGTTGAGACTACTTTCGGAATACACTGCCTCCAGCTTGTCACTAACATTGGAACACATTTTATCGACGGATGCACCAAGTTTCTCCATGGCATCTTTAGCCGTCTTTCGCTTTCCAAACTGCTTTTTTGCATTGTCAAATCCATCCTTGAAACCTGTTTTGTATATAAAAGTTATTTTATAGGGAACAGCATTTCCATCTTTATCATAACCACCTATAATAACCTTTTCAATAACACTTTCAAAAACAGCTCGATCAAACTCCTCTAAAACACCATTGTTTTTGAGAGATTTTCTAAATTCATTTAATCGTCTTCGAATGTTACATTCTTCTTCAGACTGTTTCTCATAATAATTTAGCTTTGCCCGATTTTGTGTCAACTCTTTTTCATAAGAAAGCTCTGCCTCTTCGTAAATATCCTGTGCAATTATCCCACTCAAATATTTATCCAGCAAATTCTTACGCTTATTTGTTATATTATTTATCTTCTTTTCCAGACGATGCATCATTTCTTGTGAATCATCTTCCTTCAAAGTTTTCTCAACTCTTCGTAGAAATTTCTCCAATACATCCTTGTGATCCGTGCATATCATGCGGTATGATTCCACAAATGCCTTTTCAATAACTTCCTCCGGCATACCTTTACACTTCGGACAATATTGCTTTCCATTCCTAACAAAATTATCACATTGCCATATATATTTCTTATACTTTGATCCACTATGCCATGCCCGCCTGCATAATGTAGTATCACAAAAACCACATTTCAACATGCAGCTAAAGGCATATTGTCTACTAAATTTTTCTCGTTTTCCCACAACTACTTCTTTTTTTCTACCACTGGTTCTCCTTGCACGAATTTCCTGTGCTTTTTCAAAAGTCTCTCTTGAAATAATTGGAATATGGTGATCTTTTATATAGAATCTATCCTCTTCCCCTCGATTTTCCAATCTTCTTTTGGAAATTGGATCTACGGTAAAACTTTTACCAAGAAGAATATCTCCCATATATTTTTCATTATTCACCACTCCCATAACACTAGAGCTGCACCATGGATTACCACGTATCGTATGGCTCCCCTGTTGATTCAACTCCTTCGCTATCATAGTGCTTCCAGCTCCGGCAACATATCTGTCAAATATATATCTAACAGTTTCTGCCCCCTCTTCATTTATGGATAATGTCTTAGTCACCAAATCGTAATCATATCCAATGCATCCCTGGAAGCCAACCAACTCCCCTCTCTGCATTTTCATTTTCAAGCCCTTTTTCACATATGCGGAAGTATTCTCCACTTCCTGCTGTGCAACAGAACTCAAAATCGTCATTAAAAACTCGCCATCTTTCAAGGTATTGATTTTCTCTACCTCAAAATATACAGCTATGTTTCGCTCCCTCAGCATACGCACATATTTTAATGTATCTAATGTGTTACGAGCAAATCGTGGCAAGCTTTTGGCAAGTACCATGTCAATCTTTCCATCTTTGCAATCTTGAATGAGTTTCTGAAACTGCTCTCGATTATCCTTAGTTCCTGTCATCGCTTTATCCGCATACACTCCAGCATATACCCAATCCTTATTATTCTTAATCATGTCCGTATAATACCGAACCATAGAGTCATAACTCTTTATCTGATCCTCATCATCCGTACTGACACGACAATAGGCTGCCACACGCATACGCTCTATTTTTCGCGGATTTGCTAAATTCTTATTATTCTCTTGTGCCTTTATCACTTCGACTTTCAATGTCTCACCTCGTTTTTTGTGTTCCATTCGTAGTGTATATAGCCATATATACAATAGTACATTTATTCTGTCAAGGTGAAATATCAGATATAACCTGATAATCTTTTCTTATTGCACGCAGTATCTTTTCATACTCTTCCTCCGTAATCATATTCTTTGACTTTAGTTGCTTGAGCATTGCCAACTGCATACTATATCTTATGATTTTGTTCACATTCATTCGCATATCATTCCTTTTCTATATCTGCTAATAGCAAACAACAACATAACTTATTACCTGCTATTAGCAGATACTCCATATAATCTCCAGTTGAAATCACCGGTCACTGTGGTTAGCAGCACACTCTGGACTCGCACCATCTCCTATAGACCATAAAGGGAGTATCATTATCGTAGAACAGTCGCAACCACGGAATCACCACAATTCCTCTTTTGCATGGATGTTATCGCTCCCGGCATCTCACATCAGGCAGATTGATCATATGTATATTTCCTCTCCATCAATTCATCCTTACCGATCCTGGCGCATCTGCGGCACGGCGCAATGCGTAACTGTTCCCTATGTCCAGTGAAATCATCATATTTAATTGTCGTGCTCCCCAGAAGAAATGTTTTCCTGTGTGGACACATCTAAATTATAAATGCCTGCTTTACTCTTGCAAAGAACACATATTTCGGTTATCTTCCACGATTTATCGGCGTATTTTTTATAAAGTTCTTTGTTTTATTCAATAAATATTTTACGAAATAAAAAGAGAAAAGATGATAATTACAGTTTCGATAACCATTACTCATCTTTTCTCTCAGTTTTCCGCCAATCCCACCAAGTAAGGTCGGTTTAACCATACCTAAAATAGTACAATGCATCAATTTAGTAAATTGTGTTTTTTTAACTGTTTATCACATTTTCCCATCATTTTTTACTCCAATCTGTCATTAGTGCCATCATACCATATCTACAAAGTATCTTTTTACCATTTTTACATTTTATAAGTATGGCTATAACATACTTATAGGAGGTGGCGCTATGGCTCTCAACCCAAAACAGTTTGGCACTGTTATGAAAAATGCCCGTATGGATAAAAAACTCACACAAGCTGAATTGGCTGAAATTCTTGATCTTTCATTATCATATTTGAAAGACTTGGAGCGCTTTAAGAATACTCCCAGCCTTGAGGTTTTTGCCAAAACCATACAATATTTTAATTTATCTGCTGATACTGTAATTTATCCAGATAAAAACCTGAACAACAGTACATACCAAAAATTACAAAGACATCTACTTCAATGCGATGAGAAACAGCTTAAAACTCTCCTCGCAATCACAGAAGCTGTCCTATCAGTCGATGACACTCGCACAGACAATTCTGATATTTAATTTTTGCTCTAATATTCAAGGTTCGTTTTGTCATAAAATGAACCTTTTCTATTATTTATTCAACTGTTCAAAAATATCATTTGCCACACTATCTTTTTCAATAATTCCCATACCACACAATAAGAACAGACAATCTATATATCCCTGACAATAAGCCTGTTGAGCCTCTAGTGATGCATTATCTTCCAAGCATTCTATCCATTTCTGAATAATTCTTTGTTCGGTTTCCTTCATATGCTTCATCCGCTCTTTTCCAATCGCCTGTATCTTTTCCAATTCATTTTTAGCATTTTTCTGTCCTGGTATCTGAATTATTGATTTTTTCGATAAATTTTCGCCACGCAATTGTTGCATAAATTTCGCCACTTGGTTCCATATCTGATCACTTTCCATATTTTCGCCTCCATTCTTGTATGTAGTATTTACATATTTAGAATTGTTACACCCACAGTTAAAAACGGATTTTAATCACAAGGCGTATTTCTTACACTTGTAATATTTTAATTATTACACGTGTAAGATAAATAATCAAGTTTTTATTTGACTTTGTATATAGTGGGCTTTATAATAAAATATGTATATTACACTCGTAAGAATTAGGAGGTGTCTACATGAGTGCATTACCACAAATATCAGAAGCTGAATATGAAGTGATGAAAATTGTTTGGAAGTATGCTCCTATTAACACAAATGAGATTACTGAAAAACTTTTAGCAACATCTTCATGGAGTGCAAAAACTATACAAACCTTAATCAAACGCCTTGTTAATAAAGGAGTTCTGACCTACGAAAAAGATAGCCGGGTATTCGTTTATTCACCTTTAGTGAAAGAATCTGATTATATTGATCAAAAAAGTAAATCTTTTTTAGAACGATATTTTCATGGGGATATCACCGCCATGTTATCCACATATATTGAAAATGACCACTTATCCGAAACAGAACTGGAAGATTTACGCTCTCTTCTTTCCAAAAAAGATCCTACAGGAGGTTCCACGCATGGATGAATTTATAACCCATTTTTTATTATGCAATATTGTTATCAGTATTATTATTGGCATTTTTTTAGTATCCAAGTGGATCTTTAAAAACACTCTGACAAGCCGGATGCAGTATAATTTATGGTATTTTTTACTTGTTCTGCTTTTAACACCATTTTTCCCAGTACAAAGTAAACAGTTTCCTGACCTTTTTTCCTGGCTCAATCATGTAATTATATCACCGGCATTTCAAACAGATCAAAATAAAACCGTAGTCTCCCCTGCAACCCTCTCCAATTCTTCTGACTGGATGAACGAATTTACTATCTCTGTAAATTCCAGCACTCCGACAATTATCAGAAGCATTTTGTTATGTGTATGGATTGCCGGTATGTTTGTAGTGCTCGTGTTGGTACTAAAGTCCTCACTGCAATTGCGTTCTTTAAAAAGATCCGCACTTCCTCTTCAAAATACCACTATATGCAAACTATATAAACAATGTTTATTCGAGATGAAAATCACAAGGAATATCCCCATTTATAGCACTGCTTTCCTAAAAACACCTATTATTACAGGCATTTTTAAAACCAGAATTTATATGCCAATTCATCTGATATCGGATCATCAGAAAACGGATGTGCGCTATATCTTGCTGCACGAATTACAACATTATAAACACAAAGACTCTCTTGCCAATTATCTAATGTTTCTTACAGCAATACTATATTGGTTTAATCCTATCGTCTGGTATGCGTTAAAAGAAATGCGTAATGATCGAGAGATTGCCTGCGATACTTCCGTTTTAAAAATGCTTGATGAATGCGATTATGAAAAATATGGAAATACACTGATTAATTTTGCTGAGAAGATTTCCTCTTCTCCTTTTCCGTTTGCTGCAGGTCTTGGTGGAAATATCAAACAGATAAAACGGCGTATCATTAGCATTGCTTCTTATAAAAATCCCTCTTTTCATAAGAAGGCAATTGGAATTATCGCCTTTATGCTGATTACTGCTGGAATTATAAGTTTTACTCCTTTTATTTCATCCTATGCTGCTATCAACGATCAATATAACTGGAATTATTCTTCAGAAAATATAACGCAGACCGATCTTTCTTCATACTTTAAGAATTATGAAGGCAGCTTTGTTTTATTTAATTCCAATCGTGATAGCTGGACTGTGTATGACATGGAACATGCCACCCATCGTATATCTCCAGACTCCACTTATAAAATATATGATGCACTTTGGGGATTAGAGGAAAATATTATTACACCACAAAACTCCCTACTTATATGGGATGGAAAAGACTATCCTTTTGAAGCATGGAATACTGATCTGACACTAGATTCTGCTATGGCAGCCTCTGCTAACTGGTATTTCCAGACAATAGATGAACGTCTTTCCCTTACTCGTATTCAAAATTATCTAAACAAAATTGAATATGGAAATAAGAATATAATGGGCGGATTATCTTCCTATTGGCTTGAATCCACCTTAAAAATTTCTCCTGTAGAACAAGTGGAACTTCTGAAAAAATTACAAGCCAACAGTTTAGAATTCCATTCCAACAACCTTCAGGCAGTAAAGAATTCCATTCTTCTTTCATCTGTCAATGATAAGAAACTTTACGGGAAAACCGGTACCGGACGCATAGATGACAAAGATGTGAACGGTTGGTTCGTAGGTTATATCGAAACAACAGATAATACCTGCTTTTTTGCCACCAATATCAGTGCAAATAGTGATGCTACTGGAAATAGTGCAGCACAAATCACCATGTCTATCTTATCTGACATGAATATCTGGAGACAATAAAATTTCACATGTCTTTTAATTATCAAAGAGATTGGATAAACATACATTATATAATTCTTTACCCAATCTCTTTATTTTTTATCTTTTCGATTTCTCCTTCAATATTCTATATTGATACTCTGGTATTTTCTTGATACCACCATTTAAGATCTTATTTCCTAAATAACGGAAACTACCATCTTTATTAAATTTTACAGTTAGCTCATGAGTAATGACCGCCTCATTGCATAACACCATTTCGCAAACCGCATCCACGGTAAGAGTAACTGTTCCATTGGAATTATGTTTAATCTTTGTTACTTCCGGGATAGAAGTTCCAAAAAAATTAGGAGCATAATTAAAACATCCCAATCGCATCCAATCATATGTCTTTTTCTTTTCATTATAACTTGCATACTTTTCAATATCTTCTCTGGAAACAGGTAAATATTCCATGATCAATTGCTCAAATTGATCTTTGGGTATTCCACTTGGATATTTTTTTCCATTAAATTTCTTTTTATATTTCATAGTATATAAATATTCATATAAACCATTATAATCTATCTTTTGCATATGTTCTTGATCCCAATTAGAACATAAAATATTATTGCCCTGATACGCTAAACCACGAACGCATTTTCTTGATAATTTCCGCTTATTATCACTCATTGGCTTAATCCTGATCAGACAGCTTCCATCTACCATTTCCGTCACTTCAGGATATTCCGGCACACACAATTCATAGCAAAACCATCCTTTTCTCGAATATCTCCATTTCTTTATCCTTGTGTAGGAAACAAATGTAATAATTGGCTTACCATTATCATCCCACGATGCATTTGAAGCCAATAGAAACATCTCCTTTCCGTCATAAATAAATTTTTTTCTTCCAATGCTGCCCTCGGAATGAACTTCATAAATAACACCCGACCCTTTCTGTTTCTCCTGTGCTTTTGCAAGAAATGAAGAAAATCTTTTATAATTCTCCATATTAGAATAATCTTCAGAAACTGTAACAGAATACCCCTGTTGTTTTATCTTTTTAATCATTTTACATATCGATTTGTTATCTAAAACAACATTTAACGAATCTCCTTTATCCGCATTTCTATATATATGTTCAAGTCCCGACATTATCTGCATAGAATCTCTTGTAGCCTCTTCATTCTCTTGAGCGGATACCGGCAAGTCATACCCTTTTTCCAGATCTTCTTCCGATATAACATCTTCTTTTGTATTATTATTTGGGACACTTTTTAGCTTTTTCTCATGCTGACTTGATGTCTTTTTCACATCATTTGTCTTTTGACTGCACGAACAGAAAAAAACACAAAGAGTCATTACAAAAAGGATTAAATATAAAAATTTTCTCATAATTCTGCACACTCCTTCCTGTTTTCAATTTTTACCAAACCATTTATCCAAAACAGCCTTATCTTTTTTTACCACATAACCACTTCCTCCTATTCCCTTTACATCTTCAACCATACTGACAATAAGAATAGGTTTTTTGTTTTTCTTATCTGGTGTCATAACAGCAAACCACCCTAATTCAGTTCCTGTCGTATCACTCTGCGACTCTTTAATTTCAGCAGTTCCTGTTTTTCCTGCTAAAATCATATCTTTACGATGTATGGCGTATCCCGTCCCGTGTGAATCATTTACTACACTTTTTATACCCTCTAACACTTCTTGGGATACGGATTTGGAAAAGGCTTCTGAAATCCACTGCTCTGCTTTGGCATTTTCTTTATACAATAAATACGGTTTCAACACATTTCCGTCATTGCAAAAACTTGTGTAAATACAAGCCAAATGAAGTGGATTGACAAGTACCTGTCCCTGACCATATCCCGTATCCGCTAACCCTACCTCACTTTGAATATGCTTATTATTGGAGAACTTTGACTCCGCCATCTTTATTTCAAATGGAATAGATGAATGAAACCCCAACATAGATAATGACCTCTCCATCTCTTCTGTTCCGATTTTAAGTGCTGCTTTGGCAAAATATATGTTATCTGAATATATCAATGCATTTTTCAGTATAACGGGGCTATATGTATGAAGTGTCGTAACATGATATGTCCCCCATGTTTTATCTTTTTGCCAGCTATGTCCTTCATTTCCAAAATTATCTGTTCCGGTAAATGCTTCAGACTGTAAACCAATCGCCGCAATAACAGGCTTGAATGTGGATCCCGGACACCATACTTGTCTAAAACGGTTATACAATGGTTGTTTCTTATCTTTATTTAATCTATCCCATTGCTTTTTACTCATTCCCATTATAAATGCATTCGTATCATAGGAAGGTGTACTAACCATTGCCAGCACTTCCCCAGTAAATGGATTCATGGCAATGGAACAACTTTTGTCACTTTTAAAATTTTTATATAATTGCGCCTGTAAATCCGCATCTATCGTTAATTTAATGTCTTTTCCATCTTTCACTATTTTATATGCCAGCTGCTCTTTCTCTTTTCCTTCTGAATCAGCAATATATATTTTGCATCCATTTTCCCCCTTCAATTCCTTTTCATATACCCCCTCTAACCCCGTTTTTCCAATGACACTGGCATTTGTATATCCTTCTCCTGCATGCTTTTCTAAATCTTCTGCAGTTACATTTTGTACATACCCCACTAAATGTGCAGCCTCATCCTTTAATGGGTATTCTCTGACTTCTACATCCGAAATCATTACACCAGATATTTTTAATAATTTTTCCTGTCGTTTTTGTTCCTCAACAATTGTTTCATCCGGATCCAGTGCGAGTAAATCAAGTTCTTTTACTTTTGCAATTTTTTTAATCGGTACAAATGAATCTTCTTTTACCCATTTTGCCGTTAATTCCTTTTCTATATCTTCTGGTTTTATTCCCAACAATTTCGCAATTCTGACAATGGATTTTTTCCTATTTTCTAACTTTCCAGGTATAATTCCAACAGATGAAGCAACACCCTTTCCCGCAAGCATTATTCCATTCCTATCCAGAATTTGACCTCTCTGCGCCTGTATTACGGACACACGCACTTTGTCATCCTCTGTAAGCCCTGGATAGATTACTGAATTACTCCATACCATTTTGTACTGATCATCTTGTTCTAAAAAAGCAACTTCGTTTTTAAAATCCACTTTTCCGGCTACTGTGTCAAAAGCTGTATTATATTTAACTGTTAAACTTTCTTCTTCATAATCTATTATTTTTATATTGATGTTTTTTGCTTCAATCCCCTCATAAATAGCAGAATTGCGCTTCACAAAGTCCTCTTTTTCAATGGTTTCTTTACTCTCATTTGTTATCATTTCATACATTTCGCTATAGTTTTTCTGACAAATGCAATTCATATATGACTTCAAAACCTGTTCAGGACTTTTGACAACCTCTTTCTTAGTTATCCCTTTTACAGTAAACAGGACTACACCAGCTATAAATATTATACTTAGCACCAAAAAACCAACACGGATCATTCTTCTTTTTCTATTATGTCTATATTTCATAATTACTCATTTTCCTTTCATTTTTCTTTCATCCAATCTATGCAACCTAACACCTTTTTTCCTGTATGACCGGATTAACTTTTGATCTACAGGAATAATACACATACGAACACTTTCGCCGTATGCGAAATAAGGATAAATTCCTACTCCATCTCTATAATACAAATCGCTTGGTAGATTATAGCTATGAAATCCTTTTTCTGTCTGAAATATATGATCATATGCCTTTTTATTTAATTTTTTATACAAACTTGTTATCTTATTCTTCTCCATATTCGGAAAAAGCATTTTCAAACAATAAAAGCATAATTTCTCATATTTCTTATACATTTTTTCTGTATAACTATGATCATCAAAATTAACAGTAATAGCTTCTATGTTTTTTGTATGTTTTATAGTGTACACAGCAACAGTGGGTAGTGTCAGTATTTTCTTATTTTCCGTATATTCATAACACATATCTCCTTTCAGCCTTCCAAAATCTTGTTTATATGAATACCATGTTACAAGCGACTGAATATATTTCTTTCCATAATCTTGGTAATAGCAATAGTTGTAAGCATCTATAAAATCTTTAATCTCTATTGCAAAGTACAATTTCTCATTTTTCCTGGCAACACTATTATTCCAATCAATATAACTCTGCTCACAAGGTAAAGCCGTACTTTCTGATGTTTTAGTATCCTTTCGTTTATCTTCAATCACTTTTTCGTTTTTGCAGGCAGTCAAAACAAATATACATATCGTCATATACAAAGCCCATTGTACTATATGTTTATTCTGAAACATCTTTTACTCCCTTCTTGTGTTTCTTACATTTGTAAGAATTAAGGCTAAAAAAATATGTTTTTGTTTTATATTACACCTGTAAGATTTAAGTGTCAAGATACAATATATTTTTCTTGAAGCCTAAATATATTATATCAATATACTTCATGCCAATTGGTTAATATATTCTTTTGCCTTTTTAACAATCTCATTTGGCATGGGAAATTCTATATTTTCTTTCTCAAAATCCTTTATTAAATAATTTAGCATTTTCCCTCCCCCCATTTTTTCATTCATATTGTGATACTCAAAAACAGAAAAATCAATTGCTTTTTGAAGAACATATGGGATATATACCTTCAAATATTCTTCAGACGACAAATCAGACATAATATTTGAATAGAATAACAACGAAAAAAATTGAAATGTTATATCATTTCTAATAAAAGGATATACATTATAAGTTTTCATTAGATTTCCTATCCCCAGTGCTTGCATACAATATTGATTTGTAATCATAAAAAAAATTTGCGGTTCAGAAAGACCATCAATAATCGACAAGATTTTTTTGTTATTTGCTAAATATTGCAAGCATTTATCTCTTAACGGTAATCTAGAGTCTTCCAAAGAATCATACACCAAACGATCTCTCATCTTAGGCATCAATCTTCTATCTACATCCTCGTAACTACAACACTCTTCCATAATAGCATCTACAGAAGAATAATTGTTATCAAACAATGCTAATACCATATTCTCAGCCGCATCTGATAATATAGAATAATATTGTTTCAAATCTAGTGTATTTATTGGCTCCATGGGCAATATGTAAAAATCATCCCTAAACTTGGCATACAGTCAATGAGAATGTAATCATAGAACTCTCTCATGCTTTCCACATAGGTTTTCAAGACAAACTCTCTACTCATGGCATTTACAAGCGAAACATCCACTCCTGACAGATCAATGTTACATGGCATAAGGTCAAGTCCCTCTTTATGATGGATGATTCCTTTCGTTACATCCACCTCCTTGTCCATGATGATCTGCTCCATGATACTCGGAAGTGCAACTTCCAGTTCATCCGGATTTTTAATTCCGAGACTCTGTGACAAATTTCCCTGTGGATCTGCATCAATCACAAGCACTTCCTTTCCTGCTCCTACTAAGCCAACCCCAAGATTTGCGGTTGTAGTGGTCTTGGAAACTCCACCTTTCTGATTGCATATAGCGATTACTTTACACATAATTCTGACCCTCCGTATTCTTTATTTTTATAAACTGTATGTCTTTTTTTCTTTCTTTCGGACTGTTATATAAATCCGATAGATTCCCGGCTTGTCCCACAATTTAAAATTTGAGACATGACATATCTCAAATTTTGTCATCCTCTCTAATGATTTCAGATAACTTCGCAGGTCTTTTTTTGTCCCAACATGCCTTGAAACAATAACGCCCATGTTCTGCATCTCCTTTCCTAAAATTCAAAAGGCATCCCTGTTAGGAATGCCCTTATATAAAAATAGGGACACTCTGTTGCAAGTATCCCTACATTCATCATAATTGATGATCACTATTCACTTTTATATACAAAATTGTATTTCAAGTATCCAGGTCAAGTACCACAGACACCTCCACTTTACGAACTTGTACTTTTTCTTTATGATTTACACCAACTTCATTAAAAGTCCAAAACTCTGTAAAGTGCGTAAATTCAAGGATTTCTACATACTTTTGCGTTGTAGTCCTACCACAGTCTCCACATGAAAACTCCCCCCAAACATATCGCAGGCCCTTACTCTCTTAACTTCATATCCCCTCTCAACAAGCACTTTCACATCTCTTGCCAGCGTTCCCGGGTCACAGCTTACATATACAATCCTTGATGGTGCCATCTTTACAACTGTTTCAAGCAGTTTCTCATCACATCCCTTTCTCGGTGGGTCAAGTGTCACTACATCTGCCCTTAATTTTCCACCGCTTTTTTCGTACTGCGTGGGTACTACATCTTCTGCTGCCCCGACGAAAAATTCCGTGTTTATCATATGGTTAAGTTCTGCATTCTGTTTTGCATCTTCGATTGCCTGCGGTACTATCTCAACACCACACACTTTCGCCGCTGTCTGTGCCATGAAAAGAGATATTGTTCCGATACCGCAATACAAATCCCATACAACTTCACTTTCTTTTATGTCAGCAAATTCAAGTGCCGTCTGGTAAAGTTTCTTCGTCTGCTCAGGATTTACCTGATAAAATGAGAGCGGTGATATGCGGTATTTTATGTCCCCGATATAATCTTCTATATATGAGTGTCCATAGAGTGTTTCTATCTTTTCTCCAAGTATTACATTTGTCTTTTCACGATTTATATTAACAGTGATACTTTTTATCTCAAGGTTAATTCCACAATTTCTTATCATTTCCACAAATTCTTCCGGATGAGGAAGTTTTTTTGCATTTATAACAAGACATACCATGACTTCACCAGTTGTTTTTCCCACTCTTGTAAGTATATGCCGCACTATTCCTTTGTTCTTTTTTTCATCATATGCCGTTACTTTATACTTTTTCATAAATTCAAGAACAGTCTCAACTATCTGTTTGTTACATTCATGCTGTATAAGACAGTCCGTCTGTGGTATAATACTGTGTGTTCTTCCTGCATAAAATCCTGCAACAAGATTTCCGTCTTTGTCATATCCGACCGGAAACTGTGCTTTATTTCTATAATGAACAGGCTTTTCCATCCTTAAAATTGATTCCATTATTATCGGTGTGCCATTTAATGTATTATCAACATTATTTTCAGTTTTTGCCCTGTCATATTTATTTGCTTTCTTTGTTTCTTCCTGATGCAATATATTTTTACATTCTTCTTTATCCGGTCTTTTTTCAACCGATTTACTGCCATATGATCTCCTAGCTGCAATTTTTTTATATTCCTCCTCAGTATAAACAGGCACTCCGCCTATCCTCCTGAGACAATTAGCCACTTTCTCCTCTTTCCACGAAAGCTGCTTTTCATATGAACAATGCTGAAGCTGGCAGCCTCCACACTGTCTTGCAACAGGACATTCAGGCTCTACCCTGAACTCAGACGGCTTTATTATCTCTAACAGTCTTGCGTAACCATAATTTTTCTTTGTCTTTATCACCTTAACTCTTACCTTATCCCCGATAAGTGCATCTTTGACAAATAATGTGTACCCATCAATCTTGCCTATTCCCTCGCCAGTACTGCCAAGGTCCGTTATATCAAGTTCAAGTTCATCGTTCTTTTCACACACGAATTTTTTTTCCTTACTCATAATGCCATTTCCTTTATTATATTCAACTGTTTTTATAATGATGTTTTTCCACTTAAACAGATGCAACCCACCACTTATTGCTCTACGCAATAGAAACTGTTGTCTTCCTTGATAGTGTTAAATTACTATCCCCTGGTGAAAAAAGCCGACAAACCAACTATCCATATTTCTATTAAGATAATCAGCTCCCCGGCTTTTTATTTCTATATCGTCACTATCTCCTCTTTGCCGCACTTCCTGAACTCTGTCTGATATTTGAATCGACAAATCTGTTAAATCCGAGCCATTCAGTTGTTGGATTTGCCCTGTCATATATCTCAGTCATAGTCTCAAGCTTAGCATCCGTGTTGTCTGCAAAGTTAAGTGCCATCGCTTCTGCTATAGCAGGCTTTTTCGGCGAACCATACTCAAGTTCTCCGTGATGAGCAAGTATGCAATGGCGAAGCTCCGTTGCAAGTACCGGTGGAAATCCGCTTATCTGACGCACTTTGTTTCCGATAAGTTCCGCACCGATAAATATATGTCCCAAAAGCTGACCGTCATCCGTGTAATCATTTGCCGGAAAATCTGATAATTCAGATACTTTTCCTATATCATGGAAGATTGCGGCAGTAACAAGCAGATCTCTGTCAAGTATAGGATAATTGTCTGCAAGAAATACACACATCTTTGTAACTGCAAGCGTATGCTGCAAAAGTCCTCCGATAAATCCGTGATGTACTGATTTGGCTGCTGAATGAATCTTAAATTCTTTCACAAACTCTTTATCATTTATAAAACATTCTTCCGTAAGCTGTTTAAGATGTGGTTCTTTTATCGTTGCTATGATACCTTTAAGCTCTGCATACATTTCCTCTATATCATACTTTGATGCCGGAATGTATTCTTTAGGGTCATACTCACCCTCTCCGGCTTTTCTTATGCGATTTATGTTTACCTGACGGGCTCCCTGAAATGATGTTACAGTGCCATCTGTCATAATAAAATCCATACTGTCAAATTCTGCTATCCCGGCATTTAACTCCCAGACTTTTCCGTCTATAATTCCCGTTTTATCCTGAAGTATCAGAGAATAATATGTCTTTCCTGCCTTTGTCTTTAATATCTGTTTAGACTTACAAAGATAAATCCCGGAAAATTTATTTCCCTCTTTATATTCTTCTAAATATGTCATTTTAATCCTCATTTCTGCACATATTTTTTGTGCATAGAAAGTTTTTTACTTTCCATACTATTCCTTATCTAATTTTAATACTGCCTTTACCGATTTTATAACTTTTTCTGCCTCATAAGGCTTTATAATAAAATCTTTTGCTCCCGCTGTAATTGCATCAACAACTTTCTCCTGATATCCCATTGATGAACACATTATTATCCTTGCATTGTCATCAATCTCTTTTATCCTGCCTACTGCCGCAATCCCATCCATCTTAGGCATCGTAATATCCATGATAACAAGATCCGGTGAATATAATTTATATTTTTCTATAGCCTCTTCCCCATCACCGGCTTCAACATATTCAAATCCAAATGCTGCATCATCAAGAATCTTTTTTAACGACATACGCACAAATGCCGCATCATCTACTAAAAGTACTTTCATTGATATCCTCCTACAATCTGTACTATAAATCACTGAAAATTTATACTAAGCCTGTAATATCAAACTACAAGTTCAGATCAATCGTACAAAATCTCCCATTCTTATCCTATATATTAACACAACCGCCATCTATAAACAATCATTTTCATAACTTTTTCTCAGCTTAAGCAATGCTGATTTTTCTATTCTCGATATATAAGACCTTGATATTCCATACTCGGCTGCAATTTCACGCTGCGTTTTTATCTTAAAACCACCTATACCGTATCTCTTCCTTATAATATCCTGCTCCCTCCCACTTAAAACTTCTTTTATTTTATCATCAAGTCTCTTTATTCGCTCATCCTGCGTAATCTTTTCTACAATATCCTCATCTTCATACTCGATAACATCTATAAGATTTATTTCATTCCCCTCTTTGTCCGAACCTATCGAATCGTACAGATAAACATTTCTTGATGTCTTTTTTTCCGTTCTTATATTCATCAATATTTCATTTTCAATACATCTCGCACAATATGTTGCAAGTCTTATATTTTTTGAACCGTCAAAAGAATCCACACCTTTTATAAGACCTATTGTCCCTATCGAGATAAGATCTTCAAGCTCCCTGTCAGATGTATTATATTTTTTAACTATATATGCGACTAACCGCAGGTTTTTTTCAATAAGAAGTTCTCTCGCACTCCTGTCTCCCACTTGGTATCTTTTGATGCATTCTTCCTCTTCTTTTGCACTCATTGGTTTTGGAAAGGATTGCACCTCAAGCACCTCTAAACATTATCATTTATATATTATGCCCGTTGACAACATTTTGTGCATGACCACCCGGTAAAATGATACAGCAGCTATCCTGCATATAATTGTATCCGAAAATCTGTTGCAGCCACACAATTTTTAATACAAAATAATACATAAACATCTGTATAAATCAAAAAAGACATGACCTGTCTTCTTATTTATGCCATGTCTTTTTTATTTATGATGTTTTGTCAAAAAGTATTTTATAACAGCTTGTGCAATATAATCCTGCAAATATACCCTGTCATTTTATAACAGACTAATGATTATATAACCTATCATCGCAGCGACTATCTGCATTATTATAAATCTGAACACAACCTGTGTATCCGACCACCCTTTATTTTTTCGTGCATGGTCATGAAGCGGTGTTCTTGTATTTACAAGGATTGAAATCTTCAAAAATCTCTTCAAAAAAATCTTTACAAGTCCAAGACCTCCGTCAATTATAAGCACAATAGCAAGTAATATGTAGCTTATCGGATGTCCCGTTTTCATTGCGATAATGGCAATGTAAAATCCGAGTGCTCTTGAACCTGCATCTCCCATAAGCATACTGCTCGGATTTGAATTGAAATAAAGATAAGCAAGAAGCGTTGCCACAAATATAAAATCAGCTATCACATAATATCCGAGTTCATTTGCAAAAATCACCGTAAACGCTGATATTACAACACAGCAAAGGCTTCCTGAAAGCCCGTCCACACCGTCTGTGCAGTTTGTTACATTTATTGAAACCCAGATAAGAATTATACCGAGCACAAAATAAACCGGCATCGGAAGTGTGATGACATTTTTTCCAATGTGTATAACAGACTCATTAAAGTTTAAGAATGTCCACATTGTAACAATAGATAAAATAAGGTCTATCGCACCTTTTTTGTAATCCTGCCATGGTGTCTCTGCCGCATCATCAAGATAACCGCTTAACATTATTGCAAATAAAAGTATGCAATATATGATAAACTCTCTTGTTATCGGCATAAAGAGCAGCGAACAGATAATAAATACTATTACAAATGTAAGTCCAACACCTCTTGTCTTTCCCTTTGATAATGCACCGTTTACCGCAAACTCCCTGCCCTGATCCACTGGCAGAAACGGAAATGGAAATTTAAGACATATAAATGTCAGCAGGAATGCTGCGAGAATACCTATCATCGTTATCTGATTTGGATTTAAGCAACCGCTTAGTATATTATACATATTTTCTTCCTCCATATGATATTTCACATTGTCACTTCAACTATGTTCTGCATACACACCATAAAGCCTCTGACTAAGAAACTATTCCCTTATATGTGTACTCTTATTTGCATAGCATGAAATTTTGACACAACCACTATTATACATCCCACAAACTTTTATTACAAGAACTTTGTTTTATAATCGCTTTTCCAAAATATCCACCGTGTGTGCACCCGCACCTACAAGTTCCTGTCTCTCGCAGGTTGCAAGATGATACTCCACAAACAGATTAAAAGTCTCCTCATCCATCGCATTTAACACAGGACGCATAAGGTCTGCCTGTCCGTCAGCAGATATAAGTTTTATCCTGTCTAAGTCAGCCGCTTTGCGGATTTTGTCTATATCCTCGACCCTCACATAATCGTACAAATCCTCTTTTTCAGGCAGACAATGAAAATCTTTTGTAACTTTTCCCGCTTTTACAACTTCTTTTATATGATTTTGCTTAAATCCGTATGTTAATATACTATATTCATTCATGCAATACGCAACAAGTATCTTTCCTCCCGGCTTTGTCACCCTTTTTGCTTCATTCATGGCTTTTAATTTATCCTCAAATCCAAAAAGATGATACATAGGACCAAAGAGCAATGTTATGTCAAAAGTATCATCCTGAAGTTTTGATAATTTCATAGCATTTCCCTGCATTGCCTTGACCGTACTGTTTTTTGACTTCAATATACCGAGATTGTACTTTACAAGTTCAACTGCCGTCACATCATGCCCTTCCTCTGCAAGTGCGACAGAATATCTTCCCGTACCTGCACCTATATCAAGTATTTTTACACATTTTCTGTCACCTATACACTCATGTATGTATTTCATAGATGTAATAAATTCCACCTGACCATGTCTTCTCGTCAGTCTTTTTTCTTCATTAAATTTATTGTAATATTTTTCAAGTTCCGTCATTTCTTTCACGGCAAACCTCCGGATTTATATATAATTACATAATAATACATTATATAATATAACATATTATTAAAAAAATCCAGTATATATAATGTAATATGTCACTAACCGTAACAGTTCAGCCATAAAAAATAATTGACAATACTTGAGCTTGCTCATTGTATTGTTGATTATCTTTTTATGGTAGAATAGCCTTTCATTTCTGAAATGAAATAAACAAAAGCTGCATAGCAGCGACTGACAGCTTGCTGGCAGGTTTATGAATGTTAGAGATGAAAGACTGAACTGTTACATACATTATTTTTTCAATCAATAACCATGCCTATTCTCAATCTGCTGCTATACCTGTTCATATACAATATTTCTGTTCTTTTGCACCAAAAACAGAGGATGTAATCAGATTATACACCCTCTGTTTTCGATACGGTCACTATTATTCATGTTTATCACAAATAATAACAAACCATCTATTTTATTTTAAGGACTTTACTTTTAATGGCTTTTGTAATTTATTGATATATTTATAGTTATCTTTAACATCTGTAATTTTTTATGGAAGATTTGTGTAACCCATAAGGAACTCATCAACTTCCCTAGCTACATGTCTTCCCTCATTTATTCCCCACACAACGAGCGACTGGCCTCTGTGCATATCACCGGCAGTAAACACCTTATCTACAGATGTTTTATAACTGCCCTCTGCCGTCTCTACATTTGTACGGGCATTTAATTTTACTCCGAACGCTTTTGCAACATAATCCTGAGTACCAAGAAAGCCTGCTGCGATAAGTACATAGTCGGCAGGAATCTCAAATTCACTTCCCGCTATCTCGACCATATTTAATCTGCCTGTCTTTGCATCTTTCTTTGGCTCGAGTTTTACAAGTTTAACTTTCTTTAACTTGCCATTCTTGTCAGCGATAAACTCTTTTACAGTTGCCTGATATATTCTCGGATCTTTGCCAAACACAGCTATTGCTTCTTCCTGACCGTAATCTGTCTTGCAGACACGAGGCCATTCCGGCCACGGATTGTTTGCTGCTCTCTCATCAGGAAGTTTTGGCATCATCTCAATCTGTACTACCGACTTTGCACCCTGTCTTACTGCTGTTCCGACACAATCATTACCTGTATCACCGCCTCCGATAACAACAACATTCTTTCCTTTTGTATCTACCCAGCCGTCTTTTTTGCCCGTAAGCACATGCTTTGTAGAGCGTGTAAGGAAATCTACGGCAAAATAGATTCCGTCAGCTTCACGACCTGTCGCTTTTATATCTCTCGGATTTGATGCTCCGCAGGCAAGGATAACACTGTCATAATCTTTGACAATATCTGCCGCTTTCACCGTTTTTCCTACATCCGCGTTTACGACAAATTTAACGCCTTCTTCTTCCATGACTTTCTGTTTTCTGTCGATAACCCATTTCTCAAGTTTCATATTTGGAATACCGTACATAAGAAGTCCGCCGATATGGTCATTTCTCTCAAAAACGGTTACATCATGACCTCTCCTGTTAAGCTGATCTGCTGCCGCAAGTCCTGAAGGACCTGAGCCGATGATTGCAACTTTCTTGCCTGTGCGTACCTTAGGCTTTCTAGCCTCCATAAGTCCGTTTGCATATCCATACTCTACAATGGCATTCTCATTTGCCTTACATGTTACCGGCGAATCGTTAAGCCCGCAGGTGCAGGCTGCTTCACAGAGTGCCGGGCATACTCTCGATGTAAACTCCGGAAAATTGTTAGTCTGGCGGAGCATCTGAAGTGCCTCTTTCATACATCCGTGATAGAGAAGATCATTCCATTCAGGCACGAGATTGTTTAAAGGACAACCTGATGCCATTCCATTTATCATCATACCTGACTGGCAGAACGGAACACCACAGTTCATACATCTTGAAGCCTGTTCTTTTCTATCCTTATCACTCATAGGAGTGTGAAATTCATTAAAGTTCTTTATTCTCTCTAAAGGCTCTACTGCCTTATTATTTTTTCTTTCATATTCAAGAAATCCGGTTGGTTTGCCCATAATTATCCTCCTTATCCTGTCGCTCAAACATCACCGCACTGCCCGACTGTATGTCAGGCGTGCGTATAAACAGTATTTCCTATAGTTTATGCCTGATTTTTGTGTGCATAAAATGCTTCTATCTGTGCCTGCTCGTAGCTTAATCCTCTTTCTTCCATCTGAGCGATAAGCTGAAGCATCTTGCTGTAATCATAAGAAATTATCTTTTTAAACTTAGGAAGATAATCACTGAAGTTTTCAAGGATATTCTTTCCTTTTGCTGAATTTGTAGCTTCAACATGCTCCTCTATTATCTTCTTTAACTCAAGTACATCATATTTGTCTGTTACCGGCTGTGATGAGACAAGGTCTTTGTTAAGTTTAAGGTAAAGGTCACTGTTCTCATCAAGTACATATGCGACACCGCCGCTCATACCTGCCGCAAAGTTCTTTCCTGTAGGTCCGAGTATAACTACGCGACCGCCTGTCATGTACTCACATCCGTGGTCGCCGACACCCTCAACAACTGCTGTTGCTCCTGAGTTACGGACACAGAAACGCTCACCGGCAATACCGTTTATAAATGCCTTACCGCTTGTAGCACCATACAGTGCAACATTACCGATAATGATATTATCCTCTGCCTTAAATTTAGAACCTGCCTGTGGATATACAACAATTTTTCCGCCTGAAAGACCTTTTCCGAGGTAATCATTTGAATCACCGACAAGCTCAAGTTTAAGCCCCTTAGGGATAAATGCACCGAAGCTCTGACCGCCGCTTCCGTGACACTCAACAGTAATAGTGTCCTCCTCAAGCGTATCGCTGAATTTCTTTGTAATCTCTGAACCGAGTATCGTACCAAATGTACGGTTGATATTTGTCACATCGACTGTAACTTTTGCCGGTTCTCCTGTCTGGAGTGATTTTTTAAGTTTAGGAAGTAAAACTTTTTCATCTATTGTCTTTTCAAGCTCAAAGTTATATACATTCTTTGGATTGAATTTATTTTCTTTTCTCTCATTTGCAAATGATGAGTCAATTATCTCGTTAAAGTTGATGTGATGTTCCTTAACCTTTGGATCATCCTTAACTTTAAGAAGGTCTGTGCGGCCGATGAGGTCATCGACTTTCTTAATTCCAAGTAAAGCCATGTACTCACGAAGTTCCTGTGCGATAAACTTCATAAAGTTCTCAACATATTCAGGCTTTCCTTTAAATCTCTTTCTGAGTTCAGGATTCTGTGTTGCAACACCTACAGGGCAGGTATCGAGATTACATACACGCATCATTACGCAGCCCATTGTTACAAGCGGTGCTGTTGCAAATCCATACTCTTCTGCTCCAAGAAGTGCTGCCACAAGCACATCACGGCCTGTCATAAGTTTACCGTCTGTCTCAATACGGACACGGGAACGGAGTCCGTTCATTATTAGTGTCTGGTGTGTCTCCGCAAGACCAAGCTCCCACGGAAGACCAGCATTGTAGATTGAACTTCTAGGTGCTGCTCCGGTACCTCCGTCATATCCTGAGATAAGGATAACTGCTGCTCCGGCTTTTGCAACACCGGCTGCTACAGTACCTACTCCGGCTTCTGAAACAAGTTTAACTGATATTCTCGCATCTTTATTACTATTCTTTAGGTCATAGATAAGCTGTGCCAAGTCCTCAATAGAATAGATGTCATGATGTGGCGGAGGTGAAATAAGACTTACACCAGGTGTTGAATGTCTTGTCTTTGCAACCCACGGATAAACCTTTCCTCCCGGAAGATGACCACCCTCACCAGGCTTTGCTCCCTGTGCCATCTTAATCTGGATTTCCTTTGCACTTACAAGATAACGCGATGTTACACCAAAACGACCTGATGCAACCTGCTTTATTGCTGAACATCTGTCCTCCGGCTGTCCTGCAGTAAGAAGTCTGTCAAGACTCTCACCACCCTCACCACTGTTTGATTTGCCGTGAAGATGATTCATCGCAATGGCAAGTGTTTCATGTGCCTCCTGTGAAATAGAGCCATAAGACATTGCTCCTGTCTTAAATCTCTTAACAATCTCGTCAACACTCTCAACCTCATCGATTGAAATGCCTTTCTTAGGATAATTAAAGTCAAGCATACTTCTGAGTGTTACATTGTGCTCTTTTTCATCTATACATTTTGAATACTGTTTAAACAGTTCATAGCTTCCTGTCCATGCAGCCTGCTGTAAAAGATGTATAGTCTCAGGATTATATAAATGTTCCTCCTTGTGACCTCTCTCTTTGTGCTGGCCACGGCTCTCAAGATTCATATCCGTTTCAAGACCGAGCGGATCAAATGCTGCTGAATGAAGTGTATCGACCTGTTTTTCAATATCCTCAAGTGTAATATCTCCTGCACAGCATACAGTGTCAGTAAAGTACTTCTCGATAACATCCTCTGAAATACCAATGGCTTCAAAAATCTTTGAACCCTGGTATGACTGAATTGTAGAAATACCCATTTTTGATGTAATCTTGACAATTCCGTGAAGAACCGCTGCATCATAATCATCAACCGCTGCATAATAATCTTTGTCAAGAAGATTCTGCCCGATAAGCTCTTTTATAGTGCTGTGGGCAAGATAAGGATTTATCGCACAGGCACCATATCCCAATATTGTAGCAAAGTGATGTACTTCTCTTGGCTCTGCCGATTCAAGTATCATTGCAACACTTGTTCTCTTCTTTGTAGTTACAAGATGCTGCTGCATTGAAGCTACCGCAAGAAGTGACGGTATAGCCACATGGTTCTCATCAACTCCCCTGTCAGTAAGGATAAGAATGTTTGCACCCTCCTTGTAAGCTCTGTCAGCTTCAAGACACATACGGTCAAGTGCTTTCTTAAGTGATGTATTCTTATAATAAGTAATAGGAATATCAACGCACTTAAATCCCTCTTTATCCATATATTTAATCTTCATAAGGTCAGTGTCAGTAAGGATAGGATTGCGGATTTTAAGCACCTTGCAGTTGTCAGCCTTTTCTTCAAGCAGATTTCCGTCCTCACCGATATAAACGCTTGTCGATGTTACGATTTCCTCTCTTATCGCATCAATAGGAGGGTTTGTAACCTGTGCAAAAAGCTGTTTAAAATAGTTGAACAATGGCTGCGGCTTATCTGAAAGCATTGGAAGCGGTGTATCAGTACCCATTGAAGCAATAGGCTCTGCACCTTTCTGTGCCATAGGAAGAATCGACTCCTTGTAATCCTCATAAGTATAACCGAATGCCTTCTGAAGTCTTGCTCTCTCCTCGTCAGTAAACTCCACTACTTTCTTATTAGGAATACGAAGTTCCTTTAAAGTAACAAGATTGCTGTTAAGCCACTCACCATAAGGCTGGCGTGAAGCATATTTTTCTTTAAGAACTTCATCATCGATAAGCTCACCCTTGACTGTATCAACAAGAAGCATACGACCCGGTCTTAATCTGTCTTTCTTAACAATCTTTTCAGGCGGAATGTCGAACACGCCTACTTCTGAAGAAAGGATAAGCTGGTCATCTGTTGTAATGTAATAACGCGATGGGCGAAGACCGTTTCTGTCAAGAACCGCTCCCATAATATCACCATCAGAGAAAAGGATTGAAGCCGGTCCATCCCAAGGCTCCATCATCGTCGCATAATACTGATAGAAATCTCTCTTTTTCTGGCTAACGCTCATGTCATGTTCCCACGGTTCAGGAATGGTTATCATAACAGCAAGCGGAAGCTCCATACCGCTCATCACAAGAAACTCAAGTGTATTATCAAGTCTTGCCGAATCAGAACCGTTTGGATTGACAACCGGAAGAACCTTGTGGAAATCATTTGCAAGGAGTGAAGTTTCCATAGTCTCCTCACGGGCGAGCATCTTGTCGGCATTACCTACGATAGTATTTATCTCACCGTTGTGAACGATAAATCTGTTCGGATGTGCTCTCATCCAGCTTGGATTTGTATTCGTACTAAATCTTGAATGTACCGTTGCGATAGCTGATACATAATCAGGATCCTGAAGGTCTTTAAAGAAAAGACGAAGCTGTCCTACAAGAAACATACCTTTATAGACTATCGTACGGCTTGAAAATGAAACAACATATGTGTCATCGTTACTCTGTTCAAACACACGGCGTGCAATATAGAGTTTGCGGTCAAAATCAAGTCCTTTCTCAACCTCCTCAGGTCTTTTAACAAATGCCTGCATGATGTATGGCATACATTCAAGTGCCTTATGTCCTAATATTTCAGGCTCAGTAGGAACTTTTCTCCAGCCGAGAAGTTCAAGCCCCTCCTTTTCAATAATGACTTCAAACATCTTTTTGGCACGGTTTCTTTTAAGTTCATCCTGTGGAAAGAAAAACATTCCGATACCGTAATCTCTCTCATCTCCGAGTTCAAAACCGAGTGGTTTAACTGCCTTTTTAAAGAATTTATGTGAAATCTGTAAGAGAATACCAACACCGTCACCGGTCTTTCCCTCAGCATCCTTACCTGCACGATGCTCCAGCTTCTCGACAATGTCAAGAGCTCCGGAAACAGTATCATGTGTCTTATTTCCCTTGATATTTACAATAGAACCGATACCACAGTTATCATGTTCATAACGGGGATCGTAAAGACCTCTCTTTTCATGATCAATAACCTTTGAGGCTTCATCTAAAACCCTGCTGTTACAAGTTTCAGTATTTGTCATCATCATTACCTCCATATCAATATTTTACAATTTTGTGTTTTGTTTCACTGCTGTCTGCTGCACCTACTATGAAACAGACAACACTCAATACTCTTTGGATACATTTAATTTACATATAGCAAACAAAAAGAGGCTCAGCAAATAACTGAAAACACACATGGAACATTTTTCATGTAAAAAAGTCCTATCATGTAAACAGATACTATATCAAAAGACACTTCCGGCAAAAAGCCATACCAGTCTTTTGACATAAATATCTCTTTACTGATAATTGTTTTCATATCATTTGCTGAACCCCTTTGTTCATCAAACTGGTTTGATTATATATTTTTTGAGCAAAAAAAGCAAGATTATTTAGTAAAATTATGCTTTTTACTAATAAAATTAAGTGAAATCGCTTTTTACTTTATTTTCTTTATTTACTCAAACTTATGTTCTAAATAAATTATTGATAAAATTTATTTTTTTAAGAGGAGTTTTGATGCTTATTTTGTATCAGAGGCGATAAGAACCTTTTATCCACTTGATTATTCTCTTCAATAAGTCTAAACAACATTTCATGAAACGATTCACCTGCTTCCTGCACTAAAGCCGAAAGATCCTGTTTCTGCTGTTCAAACTTTTTTCCACTACTTTTAGTTATTTCTTCTTCATTTATATCAGGACATAAAAAATCTTCTTCTACACTTGCTACATAATTTAGCTTTATGTATATTTCAAGTTTTCTTTTTAAATTATTGTCTAAAACCATCTAATTATCTCCCGCTGTCTGTTCATTACCCATTCACATACCACTTAATCACATTATAATAAGGCTGGTACTCCTCGTCCTGTTCATTCATATACACCAGTTTTATCGTTTTTTTGTCAAGATGCTGCAACTGCTGATATACCGCCTTGCGTGCTTCACGCAATTCATAGTCATTTAAATTTAAAAGATTTATTGTGTATTCATCCCCTACTATTGTTCCATTTCCATAATATGCAAACTTTTTCTCACACTCCTGTTCTAATGGAGACACAAATTTATCCGAATCATATTTGTTTTCCTTTTTTCTTCCGCAGGTTCTTATTGTATTACAACTTGCCACAAGATTTGAATAATCTAATGAGCGTTTACTCACATATTTCCACGGATTTCTTGGTTCTATATGCTCATTATGAACATTTTCCTTTTTTATTCTGCCACAACAATATGCACAGATTCCTTTTTGCTCTTTTATAAGTACATCTGTAAGAATTCCTCTGTAATGTGCAAATTCTTCCGAATCATAAGTCTTATCGGGATTTTTTCGTTTAAACTCACTCAAAAACTCTGGTTCTTCAGACTTTTCAATATATATCATATATATCTTCTCCTCTTTAATTCCATCCTTGCCGTAATAACATCCGGATGGTTCTCACTTGTAATTTCAGCAAGTGCATTTATTTTCACTTCTGCCTGCTCAAATAATCTACTGTTTATATCATCATATATCGAGTCTATAAAACTTTTTATTTTTTCATTAATAGAACTTGTATCCATAAACTGTTCTAAAACAGCATTCGCATCATATCCGTTTAACTGTTTATTTTTTTGAATACTAAATTTTCCTTCACTGTTATCTATAAAAAACAGATTATAATTTTCATCAGCTTCACTTAATACAATAGGTGAATGTGTAGTAATAATAAACTGTATATTTGGAAAAGTATCTCTTAATGCAAATAACACTTTTCTCTGCCATGATGGGTGCATATGCAGTTCCACTTCATCAATCAGTACGATTCCCTCTCCAAGCAATGGATTTTCTTTATTTGGATTTGCTAAAGTAAGCCTTCTCGCCAAATCACCAAACAAAGCTAATGTGCATTTTTCCCCATCAGACATTTGAGAAACATTCAAGCTGATATTTGCCTTGTTTATTTTCATTTCCAAACGAGGTTTTCTTACAACACGAAGATTGGAGCAGCCATCTAACATTGACAAAATCGCCTTTCTTACCGCTTGCAGAGAATTATCTTCATATTTTAAATTTCCCGTCTCTATTTTTTGCTCATTTTCATAATCTTCCTGATTTCTATACCACTCGAAAAAAGTCCTAAAGTCTATTTTATTTTCAATCGCCTTTTCAAATGCAGAATATATATCAAAAGTATGGTGTGTTCTAATGCGCAAAGGTATATCCAACACAAGACGATTTGTCCCATAATTTGCAAAAATAGGAATATCATTCTGTTTTTCATCACTAATATACTTTTCATGGAATATCTCAACAATTTCATTTAATGCTTTTTTGTTATGTGTTTTTCTTCCGCTACTTCGCACCATATTTTTTGAATATTCAAACTCCGTACCTTCAAATTCAATCGTTGCGTGTATGCTTGTTCCACTTTTTCCATACATAATATCTTCTAATTGAATAGCATAGTTTTGTTTTAATTCTTTTCTGTTTACAACCTGGTTTATAATATTTGCAAACAATAAATTAACAGAACGAAGAATACTTGATTTCCCTGTTCCGTTAATTCCAAAAATAACCGTACTTTTACCGTCAAATTCAATAATTGCATCATCAATAGCTCTAAAATTTGTTAATTTAATCTGTTTTAGTCGCATCAGCCACTTCTCCTATATTATATTTATTCTCAATTGTTTCATACCAAACCTGCAGTTTCTTCGATATATTTTTATATAATTAATTGTACCACATATCAAGCGGATATTCGCAATCCGCTTTGCTGCCTGCTCATACATTTAAACACCACTTCCAATAACTTAACAAAATAGTGTCCTTTTCTGTTTATGTTTATCCGAATAAAATTTTACGCTAACCTAACTCCAATACGGCTTCTGGTCCTTATGCGTAAATCCCTCAAGTTCCCTCTTATACCTCGTAAGCCTTGCTTCATATTCTAACTTTTTCTTTTCGCTAAGCTGCCCATTCTCCCAAAACTCATTTATCCTTTTTTCAAGACAGACAACCGCCTCCTGCGCCGCATCTTTATAATTATTTGCAGCATTAGACTCTATCTGTGCTATTATCTCATCAAGTTCTTTATTAACTTTACCATTCTTAAAAAATCCATACATTTTAAACCTATTCCTTCTTATCCTATTTTCTATAGTATAACAGTACATCCCAAAATACACAATGTTACAACAAAAAATAATAATGCTTACCTACAATGTAACTGACAGCGGTTACTGTACACACTTATCAAATCTATAATCGTATTTTCCATTTGCTTTTCTTTACTATCCGTCATACAATCTATATTATGTTTGTTTCAAAATGTATTTTGACATATAAATTTTATAAATAATCATAGAAATGGAGATTTTTAATAATGAAAATGCAGCAAATTCTTATTATAGAAGACGATATAAGTCTTAATAAAGGTCTTTGTCAGGCTCTTAGTTCAGAGAACAGACAGATTTTTTCATGCACCAATCTGCAAGCCGCCAGACAACAGCTTGCCTGTTTTAAGGCTTCACTCATACTGCTTGACATTACACTTCCGGATGGCAGCGGACTTGATTTTCTGGTTGAAGTAAAAACCGATTTTCCTGATATTCCTGTTATCCTGCTTACCGCAAATGATACTGATTTTGATATTGTAAGCGGTCTTGAACTCGGTGCTGATGATTATATAACAAAACCTTTTTCTCTCGCCGTTCTTCGTGCCAGAGTTAATACACAGCTTAGAAAACATCCCATTTGCAATTCCCAGACGGCTAATTCCATTATAACAATAGATAATTTTTCATTTGATTTTGTGCACCTAACTTTTCTTGTTTTAGGCAAGCCTGTTGAATTAAGCAAAACCGAGCAAAAACTTCTTTCTCTCCTCGTTGAGAACCGTGGCAATATCATGACCCGTGATGTCCTTACCGACCGCATATGGACAGATGGCTCTGAATATGTGGATAACAATGCACTTTCCGTTGTTGTCAAAAGGCTCCGTGATAAACTTAACGCTTCGGATTATATACATACCGTCTATGGCATCGGTTATAAATGGGACAAAAAATAAAAAGAAAGTCACTATACCCCAAAATACATAAAAACTATCAAAGCATACTCCAAACGAAAGGATTTTTATGACTAAAGATTTCATTATATTTATTCAGTTTGTAATTATTATAATATGTATAAGTTCCATACTCCTAAACCGTTATAAAACAGATAAACTTCTCACTTCTCTCGAAAATATGATTGACTCAGCTTTAAAGGGAAGCTTTACTGAAAAGGTTTTTGATGAGAGCCGCCTGTCAGCACTTGAGACAAAATTTGCACAATACCTCTCAGGTCAGACCTGCTCTACCCAAAATATAATGCACGAAAAAGACAGCATTAAAACTCTTATCGCTGATATTTCACATCAGACAAAAACACCTGTCGCAAACATTCTTCTCTACTGTGAATTACTTTTAGAAGATGAACTCTCAGAAAACTCAAAAAATAATCTTATGGCACTTTATTCCCAGACTAAAAAACTCCGTTTTCTGATAGAGTCTCTCATAAAACTTTCACGGCTTGAAACAGGTATCATTTCCCTATCTCCAAAGAAGCAGGAAATCCAGCCGTTACTCGATAAGATATTTATACAATACAACCAGAAAGCCGATTCAAAAGATTTGCATCTTAATACCGTCAAAACTGATGCAACGGCAGTGTTTGATGAAAAATGGACACTTGAGGCTCTTTGCAATATAGTTGACAATGCTATCAAGTACACCGTGACAGGTGGCATTTCCATAAATGTAATAGTCTATGAATTTTTTGTCAGAATTGATATTTCAGACACAGGCATTGGTATATCAGATAATGAGCATGAAAAAGTTTTTTCAAGATTTTACCGCTCCGAAAAAGTCAACACTACAGAAGGTGTCGGAATAGGACTCTATCTTGCAAGAAAGATAATTACAGGCGAAAATGGTTATATCAAAGTTTCTTCTTTACCGGAACACGGCTCAACTTTTTCCGTATTTCTTTCAAAACTGTAAGATTTCATATTATGTTCTGAAAGATTTTGGAAAGTTTTATATGCCATACTATTATAGTAAAATCTTACAGATATTTTTTCAGAACGGAGGTCATTATGACAATACTAAAAACAGAAAATCTTACAAAAATCTATGGCTCAGGTGACAATGCCGTACACGCATTACAAAATGTAAACCTTGCCATCGAAAACGGTGAATTTGCCGCAGTCGTCGGAACATCAGGCAGCGGTAAATCAACACTTCTCCATATGCTCGGCGGTCTTGACAAGCCCACTTCCGGCAAGGTGTTTGTTGATGGAAAAGATATTTCTTCATTAAAAGACGAACCGCTCACCATATTTCGCAGAAGAAAAATAGGATTTATTTTTCAGGCTTACAACCTTGTACCAGTCTTAAACCTGTATGAAAATATCGTACTGCCGCTCGAACTTGACGGGAGAAAGATAGATAAGGATTTTGTAGCACAGATAACCGATACCTTAGGACTTTCAAAAAGACTTAATGCACTGCCTAAGCTTAACTTTTCCGGCTGCAAATACATTTTCGTTCATTATCCAAGAAAAGATAAATATAAAGCTCAATAAAACTGATATAACTATTTTCTTTCTGTTTTTCATAAGCATAAACTCCTATTCTGATTTGTTTTAGATTTTCCTGCAGTTTTATCCTTGTTATTATGTTAAATCTTCCATAATAAAAAAGGTCGCTTAAAAAGCGACATTTTATTTTTATATTTCATTATTATATAATGTTGTATTCAAAAGGTATTCTGAGCCTTACCGATGCCATGCCACGGATTGCATCATTATATTCACTCCTTATTAACCGTACTTTTTCCATCCAATTCAAAGACTGCCCCATCAATCGACCTAAAATTTGTTAATTCAATCTGCTTTAGTCGCATTAGCCACTTCTCCTATTTTCCTTTTTTTAATCCAAACATCTTAAAACAATTCCTTCTTATATTTTATAGAATTTTCCTTGGTTATCTCTCTTATAACTCTGCATGGATTTCCTGCCGCCAATGAGTTTGCCGGTATATCACGCGTCACTACACTACCTGCACCTATCACACAGCCTTCTCCGATAGTTACACCGCCTATAACCACAACATTACTTGCAAGCCAGCAGTTTGAACCTATCGTTATCGGCTTAGCATACTCATCATCATAAGCCGTACCATCCTCCTTATATTTGATATTTCTCTCCTGATATCTAAATGGATGTACAGGTGTTGCCAGCATACAGTTTGGTCCAAAAAACACATTATCTCCTATTGTAACAGGGCATATGTCAAGCACTGTGAAATTAAAATTTGCATAACAGTTTTCGCCAAATGTCGTAAATGCACCATAATCAAACTGAATCGGTCCCTGTATATATGTTCCTTTTCCTATATTTGGTATAAGCTCTGACAATATTTTATTTCTTATATCTTCTTCATCCTCAAACACACTGTTATATCTTGCAGAAAGCTTATGTGCCTTTAATCTCATTGCTGCTAATTCTTTATCACTTGTATCATATATTTTTCCTGCAAGCATCTTTTCTTTTTCTGTCATTTTAATACTATCCCTTTTCTATATTATTGTTGTTATTATTTACAAAACTAATACATTTGTAGCCCCTTTTATATAGCGTACTGTAAGCATTGTCAATCGGATATTAGCAATCCACTTTGCTACTTGTTCATAATACTATTTACTCAATTCTTTTTCAATATTATTTCAAAAATCATCCTTTTGTTTCATAAGCCGCATTTCCTATAACATAAAAAAAGAAAGAGATTAACCAAATAACCTCTTTCTGATTTTAGGATCTGACACTCAAATCCCTAACATACGATTAGTATTTGCGCTTACGAGCTGCCTCAGACTTCTTCTTACGACGAACGCTTGGCTTCTCATAATGCTCTCTCTTACGAATTTCCTGCTGGATGCCAGCTTTAGCACAATTTCTTTTGAAACGACGTAAAGCGTTATCCAATGTCTCATTCTCTTTTACGATTACATTTGACATAGTCTCACACCTAACCTCCCTCCAGTTGTAGATTATGCATCAAATACACAAACAACTGTGTAGGGTATTTTTTCACAGAACCACAGTCCTGTACGCACAAATATTATTATACCACAAATCTATCATTAGTCAACAGCTTTTTATATTTTCCCCCCAATTTTTTTTGACCTTTTTTTTAAACAGTTTACCATTTCATTTTTCTATTTTTACAAACAACTCATTTCTTTATTATTTTATCAAATCAAACTCCACTATTGTCTGAAATGTAAAATTTAACTTGATGAAATCAAATTTACTTATCAGTACATAACTTTATATCTTATACTATACCTACGATTGAACGGTAACAATATATTTCTTTAATTGCTTAGTCGGTATTTTTGACTCACATATCTTCCTTATTGCTTTTTTATATGACACTTCATCAAGCTTCAAGTTGTTTTTGTCATTCAAAAAATCCCATACTGCTTTTGGATATACCACAAACAACTCTGCTATAAGCCAGCCTGCCGCCATCTGCGTATAGTAGCCGTTATTTGAAAAATCCCTGTTTACAAGTTCAAGTATTTTGTCTGTATATTTACCTTTATAAACACTATTTGGGGCTTCATTATTATATCTGACTTTACTGGTATCACTATCCGACTGCAAAGCGTTTCTTTCCTCTATTACACCTTCATCTGTCAATATGCCTTCTAAATCTATGTCATATCTGTCCACCGTTTTCTTTCTTGCAATCTTATTCCCTGCCATATCAATCTTTACATAATGCTCAAGCAAAAGTACAAGTCCCGCCCTCGCCACATACTCCTTTTTAGAAGCTGTCATTTTTTCAATATCCTTTATAAACTCGTCATGATGTTTATCAATTATCCTGAACTCTTTACAAAAACCATCATTTATAGACCAGTTATTTATATAAGGAAGAAAATCATTCAATTTCTTTCTTGCAATTTTCACATCATCTTCCTTTGCCGTCGCTATACCTGTAATAAATCCACGAAGCATCGTCTCCTCAAAGTACAAATCATCTTCTTCAAGCAATCCCTGCCAGTCCTCATTTTCTCTTAAAAGTTCTCTCGCATACTTCCTGATAAGGGGCACTCTAACCCCAAGCATATTATCGCAGCCCGGAATAAGAGCCTTAGAAAAATCTCTATATTTCTCCTCACTCATAGAAAAAAGTCTTTCACGCACTATTTTATCCATATTTTAAAAATCTCCTAAAATTTTATCTTATAAGAGAACAAACTCTCTTGTCTTGCAAATTTATGATAACATTTTATCCTTTATATCCTATTATAAGAAAACAAAAACATTAGTGCAAGCCGACTCATTATCCCGTACCACAAATAAACATCAAAAACATAACTATCCTATATTATATAACTATAAAAACAGCTTAAATTCACAATAATACTTTATAATTCATAATATATTTTTCAACCTATAACACTTTAAACTAATACAACATACTTTCATAAAAACAGCCGTGAAAAAGGATTATTAATCTAACTATATTAAATATTTGCGAAACTATCTGTTGCATGAATAAATTGTGCAAATATAACAAATAGCACAACATATAATTAGTTTCGCAATTACTTAACAGAATAATAATCCTTTTTCACGGCGTCACTTTATCATTATATTGTAAGCCCTCAATCCTACATTCCGGCAAGCTGTTTTCCGAGACTCTCACATTCACTTATCACATCACCATCAGGTGTTTCCTGGCATATAAGACCCTCTCCGTTTACGACTGTCGCTCCGGCACTTGTCATGCGTTCTTCCCAGTCACGCATCCACTGACCATCTCCCCAGCCGTATGAACCAAACAGAGCAATCTTCTTACCTTTTACATTTCCCTCAAGTTCTGCAACAAATGGCTCCATCTCACTTTCCTCAAGAACCTCAGCTCCCATGGCAGGACAACCAAGTGCAAACACTTCCTCTGTATCAAGGTCACTGACCTGGCAACTACTTACATTGACAACTTCTGCCTGTGCTCCGCCATCTGTGATACCTTTACCTATTGCCTCCGCCATAGCGAGTGTATTTCCTGACTGCGACCAATATACAACACTTATCTTACCCATGATTATAATTCTCCTTTCAAAATGAAATACTTTATAGGCGTTTGCGAAACTATCATAAATCTTGATTAAATTGTGCAGATATAACAAATAGTGTTAGTCGGCATTTTTGTCGTCGTCAGCACTTAATCAGCGTTTTTTGCTGATTTATGTACTGCTACGAACGACAACATAGCGAAAGCGTGCCGACGATATTATTTGTTATATCTGTGCAATTAACACAACATATAGTTAGTTTCGCAATTACCTATGAAATACTTTAGTTAGTTTTCCCTAACTTTGAGATTATGATACATAAATTATATACTAAAGTCAATAAAATAAATGACACCTTTTTATCAATATAACTATTATTGATAAAAAGGTGTCATTTTATTCATCACTTATCTAATTAGTCAAGAAAACTTTCCATACTCTTAAGACTTATTGCAAGCGTAGATGCATTATGCAAAAGTGCTGATGTTGTAGGTGCAAGTATTCCGGTCACACCACAGAGTATAAGTCCCGAATTAAATCCAACTATTGTTCTGTAGTTTTTCTTTATCCTTTTCATAAGTGCATCGCTTAACATCTTAAGTGTTACTATCTGATAAAGATCGTCCGAACCAACCGTTATGTCGGCAATTTCTCTTGCTATCTCTGCTCCATCACTTATGGCAATTCCGACATTTGCTGCCGAAAGTGCAGGCGAATCATTTATTCCATCACCTATCATGATGACTTTTCTTCCCTCACTTCTCTCTTTCTCTACAAATGCAGCCTTATCTGCCGGAAGTACCTCCGAATAATAAACATCAACTCCGACTTTCTCAGCTATGTTCTTTGCAATCCTGTCACTATCTCCGGTCATCATTACAACCTTACTTATTCCCGATTTTCTCAGAGAATTAACAACTGCTTCTGCTTCATCCCTGAGAGGGTCTTCTATAAGTATAACTGCCGCAAGTTCACCCTGTATCGCAAGATAAAGTCTTGAATATTCATCAGATATATTTTCAAACTGTTCTTTCTTATCTTCAGGTACAATGCATTTTTCATCTTCAAAGACAAAATGATAACTTCCGATAACTGCTTTTCTGTTGTCAATATAGCTGGATATTCCATGAGCGACAACATAATCAACCTTTGAGTGCATCTCCTCATGTTCAAGAGATTTTTGTTTTGCTGCCTCAACGACTGCTTTTGCCATTGAATGAGGGAAGTGTTCCTCAAGGCAGGCTGCAATCCTCAAAAGTTCATCCGGTGTCTCATCACAGAACGAAACAACATCCACTACAGTAGGCTTAGCCTTTGTGAGTGTTCCTGTTTTATCAAACACAATAGTGTCTGCTTCTGAAACTGCTTCAAGGAATTTACCGCCTTTAACAGTTACATTATGAAGGCTTGCTTCTCTAATCGCCGACAGAACCGTTATCGGCATTGCAAGCTTTAGTGCACAAGAAAAATCTACCATAAGCACTGATAATGCCTTTGTGACATTTCTCGTCAAAAGATATGTTAAGGCTGTTCCTCCAAGTGTATAAGGAACAAGTTTATCCGCAATATGACTTGCCTTACTCTCACTTGCAGATTTGAGTTTTTCTGTCTCCTCTATCATCCCAACTATCTTTTCATACTGGCTCGTTCCACCGACTTTTTTAACTTTGATGGTTATCTCGCCCTCTTCAACTACAGTTCCGGCATAGACATAATTGTCTTTAACTCGTCTTACAGGCATTGACTCACCCGTTATCGAAGCCTGATTTACCATAGCTTCGCCGTCATAAACCTCACCGTCAAAAGGAATGATTGTTCCCATATGTACGACTACGCAGTCGCCCTCTTTTATATCATTTGAAGAAACCTGAACCTCTTTTCCTTCACTGAGCATCCATACACTTCCCGTATTGAGCGACATTGTCCTTGCAAGATCATCAACAGATTTCTTATGTGTCCACTCCTCCAACAGTTCACCTATTCCAAGCAGGAACATAATCGAATCCGCAGTTGCTATATCGTTTCTGATAACTGATACACCTATTGCAGTCGCATCAAGAACCGGAACTTCTATCTTACCTTTAAGTAAAGTCTTTACACCTTTATAAATATATTTCAATGACATTGCCGTTGTATAGACCGCCCTTACCGGATAAGGAAGAAGTATCCTTCTCGCATATCTGTAAACGACTTTTTCAACCATTTTTCTCTGATATGTGTTGTTAAGTCCCCTGCCTGATGTCTCTAATACTGCTGCCGGCACATCAACATTTTCATAAGCAAATTTTCTCAATGCTTCTATTATATTTTCCCTGTCACCGACAAAATAAATAGCAGCATCCGCTGTTCTCTCAAACACCTTTGCATTTGTAACATACTGGTTGTTGGTCAGATAATATAATAATGTATCTGCCTGTTCAAAGGACATTCTGTTTTGATGTAAATGAACTCTTATTCTGCCTTTTATTTCATGCTTAATAGAAAATTTCATTTTTTGCCCCCTTTTCCGTATTATTCCTTTAACTTCGATATTGTTATTTTAACTTCAATTAGTATCATCTTACTGTCATATACCTAAAACAAGACACCTGAAAAATCAGATGTCTTGTATAAATATATGTCAGATTATTATCTAATGATAAATTTTGTGTAAAAAGATAAAACTTTAAACCTTATCTTTTCACATTTATGTTGATTACTCAGCATCTGCTGCTGCCTCATCGTCTGCTTCGTTTTCAACTTCCTCAATATCCTCATCGTCTGCTTCGTCTTCAAAGCACTCTTTCTTTGCCGCTCTCTCTTCGTTAATCTCTACGGCTTCTGCATAAATATCTTCTGCATTTTCCTGAACTGTTGATACAACATTCATAACACAGTCTTTTGCACGAAGAACTGCTGCAGTACAATTTGAATATACATTCTTTGCATCATCACTTGAAAGAATTTTGATTCCTGCTGTACCAAATGCAACACCCGCTGCAAATAAACCTGTCTTTTTCCAATTAATAGCCTTTAAACAATCTAACATAATAAGTTCCTCCTCTGGATAAAAAATTTTATTTGTATTTTTTTCACAAAAACAGACATATCCGTCTGCTTTTGTGACATTATACAACAAAAAATCCAGTACGACACGGCTAATTTTGCTTATTGAGAAATTTTAATCAATATCTTCGCTTAGCTATACTTATTGAAAATGTTTATCAATTTTTTCAGCCGACATGACGCTCAAATCTCTTAAAATCGAGTATTTTTTCAATCTCCTCAAGTGCGTCAGCAGGAATTTTAAAATCTGCCGCCGCAAGATTATTCTCAAGCTGTGACGGTTTGCTTGCACCTGTTATAACACTTGAAATGATGGACTTTCTAAGTATCCAGCTAAGTGCGAGCACCGACATATTAGTACCAAGCTCCTCGGCTATCTTTGAAAGTTTCTCCACTCTGTCAAGATTTTCATCCGTAAGAAGATTATTTATCTGTTTATCTGCCTGGTGGGTTGCCCTTGAACCCTCAGGATATGGCTCACCTTTTTTATACTTTCCGGTGAGAAGCCCCTGTGCCAGCGGCGAGAACGGTGTAATTCCGATACCGTACTTTTCACAAACGGACATTATCTCATGCTCTATGTATCTGTCAATCATATTGTACTGCGGCTGAACAACCGTCATAGGATAAAGTCCGTATCTTTCGATTATCCTCTGTGCTTCCTCAAGCCTTGCAGCACCCCACTCCTCGCTGACACCATAATAGAGAATCTTTCCCTGTGAAACAAGGTCATTTAATGCTCTCAAAGTTTCTTCCATCGGAGTTGTGTTATCAAATCTATGGCAATAATAGAGGTCAATGTAATCCATGTTCAGATTTGAAAGGGAACGGTCAACATTCTCAAAAATATGTTTTCTCGACAATCCCCAGTCATTTGCACCGCCGCCTGTCGGGAAAAAAACTTTACTCGAAACAACATAGCTGTGTCTCGGATATTCATTAAGTATCTTGCCTAAAAACTTCTCAGCTTCGCCGCCGCTGTAAGCATCAGCACAATCAAAAAAATTAATACCATTTTCATATGCAAGTTTAATCGTATCTCTTGCAATATCAACCTTTTTAGAACCCACAAGATCTGTCATCCAGCTTCCAACAGCAATCTCACTGACTTTCAATCCCGACTTACCAACATTTCTGTAATTCATAAAAAATCTCCTATTTATGTTTTATACGAAGAACCGTAACAGAATACTTCGGAACAGTATAGTTAAACTTATCTTTAATACCTGTCACCTTATCACTCTTTAAAGTCACAGCCTCCTCTTTTCCGAGAATATTATCATCTGTCTCGCTCTGTCCTGCAACAACATCTACATCTGCTTCATCTGAAATTTCGCCCAGTCCCGTCACATCTATTGCAAATGTTTTATCTGCTCCTGTTACATTGACAAGTTTTATAATAACATCGCCCGTCTTGTCCGTACTTACAACCTGGTAGCTCTCGCTTCCCTCTGTCTCAGGTATAGTATAATCCACATAGAGCATATCATCAAGATAGCATTTAACATTTCTGTCTTTTACTACTATCTTTATCTTATACTTTTCGTCCTCGCTTATTTGACAGCTCATAATAGTTCCTGCTATCTGACCTGATTTTGAACCGCCTGATACTCTCTGTAAGCATGATACCGTATTGTTCCAGCCGCCAATGTTCCAGAAATAATTTTCGTTCTTATCTCCTACGGCAAACGGTATCATAAATCCTTCCTGTCCTGAAGTCTTTGTCGCTTCAACAGTATATGTATAATTTTTCCATGTATTGTTTCCAAAGTAAGCAACACTTCCCTGATTTCCATATGCCACAGTGTTTGTCACATCTGATGACTGGACAAGTTTGCCATTCTTGACCGACCAGTTTCCGTCTGTTGCTTTCTCCCAGTATTTCGAGAAGTTTTCTGCTTTTGTAAATGTATCCTTTCCTAAAATCTTTCCGGTGTCGTTTGACACAACCTTTGCATTGTCAAATTTTGCAGCCGTATTCCATGTACCTACACCGACTTTTCCTGCAAACGGCTTTGATGCCACCGTTGCCCCTGACATATCCGATTTAAGAAGTGTAGTTCCTGCATTCTTGGCAAATATTTTCTGAACATAATAATTTACCGAGCTTGTGACTGTGTTATTGTTAAACCAAATAAGGTCAGGTGACCAGTGAAGTGCCGTCAAGTTTCCAAATAATGGTGCATATGCAGCCATCTTAACTATGTCTCCGTTTCTTTCTAGTCCCGTCATATATGCGGCTTCGGAAAGTGCCGCTTTCCAGGTATTTGACTGTGCCGCATATTCTCCAAGGAACACATTCATTCCGCCGCCGTAAGTTGAAGTTGTCATGTTGTCAGTAGTTCTGCTGTAATTCTTTTCATCATAATAATCCGTGTGTGTTAAGAACCAGCTTGGCTCATTATAATAATGATGGTCGATAGCCCCCGCAAAGTCATTTATTGTCTTGTCAGGATGTGCCTTAAGCCATTTTGCAGCTTCATTATATGCTTCCATATAAACATCTTTTCCACTGTCTCCGTCATCGACACCTGCTGTAAACATAAGCTCTATATCACCATAAAGTGCAGGATTTGTTTTCTTTGCATCGTTAAACGCATCTACAAACGCTTCATAATGCTTAAAGAAATCATCACCCCACTGCTCGTTGCCAATACCTACATATTTAAGTTTAAATGGTTTTTCATGTCCCATCGCAATTCTTATTTTACCCCACTTTGTAGTCTTATCACCACGACAGAACTCAACAAGATCAAGGGCATCCTGGATATACTGCTTAAACTCAGCAGAGTCTAATGACGGACCGCTTCCATCCGACTGTCCCATACAACATTTACCACAGTTAATAACCGGAACTCCGACTGCATCTATATCCTCAGCAAGCTGGAAATACTCATAAAATCCAAGACCGTATGTCATAAATGAAGGATATTTATCATTTGCTGCCCTCTCATCCGTCCATATATTTTGTCCCTGTTTTCTTGCTGCAACATCGCCATATTTTCCGTTAAATTCAAACGGCTGCCCGCTTGAG
>ERZ773264.833-NODE-833-length-42166-cov-12.413906_pt1 | contig 42166 bp, 69 predicted proteins | sample MGYA00511910_ERZ773264 | MGnify/ENA primary metagenome ERZ773264 (study PRJEB29015, sample SAMEA2737739) | human gut metagenome | biome: human gut; feature: human-associated habitat; material: faeces | place: China | collected 2012 ...
AATGGAACTGGAACTGTTAATGGAACTGGAACTGTTAATGGAACTGGAACTGTTATATCCCATAACGGGGATATATATAATAGCGCCGCACCCGCCGCCGTTGACGTAGAACTTTCCAAAATCGTCCAGCATTATCAGCAAGCCGTCGGGGACTTCCCACGCTCTGCACTGGACAAGCTGCAGAAGTGGAGGCAAGAGTACAGCACAGAGATGATCCTGTTGGCGATTGACAAGGCTGCAGAAGCTGGCAAGCGGTCGTGGAACTACATCAACGGCATATTGTCCGGCTGGAAACGGGACGGCCTGCGCACGCTGGGAGACGTGGAAGCCAACGAACAAAGCCGACAAGCCAGACCGAGAGGCAAGCAGCCAACCGAGACCGTAGACGACCAGCTTGCACGGGTGCTGGCGAAGATGGACAGAGAAAGAGGGTTTGAGACATGACGCGGGAAGACGTGGCAAAGCTGATCCGCATGAATTTTGTGCTGTACAAGCTGGGTTCCAAGCCACTGACCGATGAGGAGATGCAGACCACTATCGATGTGTGGGCGTATCAGTTTGGCGACTATGACGGCGATACTGTCAAGCGGGCTTTTCTGGCGGCAAACCGGGTATGCGTTTATCCGGTCACGGTGGCCGACATCTTCAAGCAGCTTTCCCAGTGTTTTGACCCGTCCGCTGAATGGGAAGCTCTGGCTGTAGCGGCACGCAAGGCACAGACATTTTTGAGCTGGCGCAAGTTCCCGATGGTGACCGGCACTGATGAAAAGGGCGGGCTGCTGCGTAGTGACGGACAGAAAGAGCTGAAAGCCCTGTATGACCAACTCCCCCCGGCGGCAAAATCCTATGCCGGAAGCGTGGGAGGACTGGCAGAGCTGGCTGAAATGCCAGACCTTACATACCGCCGTGCTGAGTTTTTGAAGCAGGCGCAGGCCGATATCACCACTGCCCCCCGTGAAGCGGCAAGGCTGCGGGCGAGCGAGCCGACAAGGAAGGAGCTCGGAAAAGAAAATCAGGAGGTGCAGACCGATGGTAAAACTTGAGCCCTGCAAAGACTGCCCCGACCGGCACCCGATCTGTCACGGCAGCTGCCCGAAGTACGCCGAGTACAAGCGTCAGCTGAAAGCGCAGCGCATCTACACCAGCGCGCACCACGCGGCGGAGCGAATCAACCGCAACGACTTCAACAAAGAGGGATGGATGGGAGGAAAACACCCGCCCAGAAAAAGGAGAAAAGCATGAAAACCGTACAGGAGATTATGGCTGAAAACGGCTCTTTGGCGAACATCGAGCGCTTTCAGACGATGCAAAAGTGGGAATACAAGCGCAAGGTAGAGCACGCGCAGGAAATGGCCGAGGCATTTTACTACTGGGCAAAAGAGCACGAAAAGGGCGTGCACCTATCCGTGGGCGGTCTGGATTCCATCACGCTGCATTACTTCTTGGAGAGCATCGGGCTGCCCGTCACCTGTGTGTCCTGCTCATTGCTGGAGGGAAAGGGCGTTCAGCAGGTACACAAGCGGATGGAAGCGGAGATGGAAGCTGAGTACAAAAACTGGATGGGCGATGGCGAAGCGCCGTCTTTCGTGTTCCTGAAGCCGCTGAAAAGTAAGGTTCAGGTCTTACAGGAATTTGGCTGGCCTGTGATCAGCAAGGAAAAGGCAGGCAAGATCATGTTGCTGCAAAACCCGACAGATCAAAACGCAACCGTGCGGCATGCGATCATCACCGGGGAAACCGGCGAATATGGCGGCTGGCAGAAGAACAGCCGCATGAAGCTGCCGCAGAAGTGGCTCGACCTGTTTGGCGGCGCAGACGCGGAGGGCGCAGCGCTTGGGTATCAGGCGGCCCCATTCAAGGTGTCTGACCGCTGCTGCTACTACCTCAAGGAAAAGCCCTGCAACGACTGGGCACGGGACCACAACAGTGTGCCCTACATGGGCCTTATGGCCAGCGAAGGCGGGCGGCGCGAAAAAAGCCTGAAGATGCACGGCTGCAACTATTTCGGCAAGACCACCACCAGAAGCGCGCCCTTTGCCATTTTCGACCGACAGGACATTTTGCAGCTTGCGCTTGATTTGAACGTTCCTATTCCCGCCGAATATGGCGAGATCGCGAAGGACAGAGACGGCAAGTTGTACACCACAAAGGCGCAGCGCACCGGCTGCACCATGTGCGGCTTTGGGATCCACGTCGAGGGCAGGCCGCATCGGTTTGATATTTTGCGGGAAACCAACCCCAAAGAATGGGAGTTCTGGATGAAGCACGTCTGCCGGGACGAAAATGGAAACTGGTACGGCTGGGGCCGTGTGCTGGACTATATCGGCATCGGCTGGGAAGACGTGCCGGAGCAGGCCGTGCAGATGCACATTGACGATCTGATGGAGGATGTGAAGTGATAAAAAAATCATACACTGTTCTTCCTTGCCCAAAGTGCGGGAGCGGATTTATTGCATGGGGAAAGAAAATCGAGTCAGTTAATCCGAAGCTCACAGTGCTGTCAGCCCCGGGGACTGAACTTTGTTGTTTGATGTGCGGGCATTACGCACCAACACTCAAGCAGTGGAACAGCGAGGAACGAAAGAAATGCACTTGACTCTCTACGGCGACCCGCGCACAAAGAAAAACTCTGCCCGCATTCTCCGCACACGCTCCGGGACCCCATTCGTTTCCCCCAGCAAGGTTTATGTGGATTATGAGACGGACTGCCTGCGGCAAATCAAAAAGCTGCGCAGCCCCATTTCTGCCCGCGTGAACGTGAGGTGCGTGTACTACATGAAGACCGCCCGCCGGGTCGATCTGGCAAACCTCATCGAGGCTACAACGGACATTCTGGTGAAAGCCCGCGTACTGGAGGACGACAACAGCAAGATCGTCGCCGCCCACGATGGCAGCCGGGTGAACTATGACAAAAACAACCCGCGGGCGGAAATATGGATCGATGAAATGGAGGACAAAAATGGATAACCCTAGGTTGATTGATGCAAATGCCCTGATGGCAAGGTTTTTCCGCAAGGAACGTTTGGTGCAGGGTGCGGCCAGCGCAGCTTATAGGGACGCTCAGAAAACGGTATTAGCTGCGCCTACGGTAAGCCTGTGGCCGGAATGGCGCGACCCAGACAAAGACCCGCCGAAGGTCGAAACTGAAGTTCTTGTTTTAGTTGATTGCGGAAAAGGCTATTGCATTACAACGGCTTTTTACGAGGATGGAACGGTGTCTCAGTATGAAAGCGTCTGGCAGTGGGAAGACGTCGACGATTACGGCATTTATGACGAAGAAGAGGATTTGTATAGGCTCCCGAAAGGCTGGTGGGAATACCGCCACTTTACACCAGAAGATGCGCTGGAATGCCCGATTGATAAGCCGGTTGTTGGCTGGATGCCGCTGCCGCCGAAGGAGGGAATGCAACATGACCCGCACATGGACACCTGAAAGCGATGCACCAAAGCCGGACAGCGGCGTGGACTACCACACCGTCAAGTCGTGGTTTAAGCAGCTTCGGACTATGGACGACCGAATTGACCGCATCCAGCTGGACATCCGGCAGGCGCATGACAAGGCCACGAAGTGCACCGCCAGCATGACCGGAATGCCCGGCGGATCCGGGCACGGAGACAAAATCGGGCTTTGCGCCGAAGAAACAGACGAAAAGGAGCGCAAGATGCAAGAGTTGCAAGCCGAGCTCGAAGTTTTGCGGATGGAAGCAAAGCGCCGAATCAAGTACATTGCAGGCACCAAAAGCAGCGACATGATGCAGGCATGCTTGTATGGCTACTACGTCCAGAACCAAAAGCAGGTCGTCGTGGCCCGCAGTCTTGGTCTGCCAAACGAAAACCGCGTTTCTTTGTATGTGCGGGATGGATGCAAGCAGCTTGCGCAGATTTGGCATCAATTTATGTAATTTTCTTACATGTTGTCGTTGTTGTTGTTACATGTGAGATGTGGTAAAATTGGTATAAGCGGAACCGCCGAAAGCGGTGAGACGCTTGCCACGCAGCCTCCAGAACGGTCCCTTCCTTGTGACAGGTTTTCATGCTTTCCTGTTCTCCTTCGCCGTTTTGCGGGCTGCTTCTATGCGAGGTTTGGGAAGCCACATAACAGGCTGGCAGTTTTGTGGAACGGTTCGACTCCGTAACCTCGCACCGTATGGCGCATGGACTAGACAACCCGCAAGGCCGCACGTGCAACCTCCCGTGCCGAGAAAAGGCCTTAGAATCCTTGCCAAGATGTAGCTTTCCTGACAGAATGTGCGCCAACCAACAGCCCCGGCGGCGAACCGGAGCTGTTTTTATATGGCCGCCTGAGCGCAGTTTGGAGCGCGGCGCGTGTGTGTAGACACGGCTGGTTCGATTCCAAGGGCGGCTTTTTATATTCCCGTAGTTCAAGTGATGGAACAGCGGTCTCCAAAACCGCAGGCTGCAGGTTTGAGTCCTGCCGGGAATGCCATCTGCGTGCCCTGTGAGGGGGCCGCGCAGCACGCCGGGTGTCTGGCGGCGTACGTTCCGGACACAGCAGCACCCACCGTTTGACGCCTGTCCAACGCAACTGAATGCTGGGCGCTGCTTATTTTAATATTTTGACCGTTCGGATTTCCGGGCGGTTTTTCTTTTGCACGAATTTAGAGAGGTGGTGGCGGTGAGCGCGAAGCGGCTGACAGACAGGCAGAAAAAGAAGATCATTGCTGACTATGTGCAGCTGCAGAGCTACACCAGAGCCGCAAAGCTGAACGACGTGGCAGAAAGCACTGTGCGGAAAATCGTGAAAGATAATCCAAAGTGCGCGGATTTGTGCGCCTTAAAAAAAGAGCAGAACACGCAGGACATGCTTTCCTACTTAGGCAGCAAGTGCGGGGAAGCACAGAATCTTCTCGGGCTGTACCTTCAGGCGATGGCAGACCGTAACAAAATCGCGGAAGCAACACTGCCGCAGCTGTCAACGGCGTTCGGCACCATTGTGGACAAGTTTGCCATGCTGGGAGGTCAGAGCGGCGTTGAAGTCCCGGACGATGGCCTTGCGGAGGCCCTGAATGCCGCCGCAGACCTCAGCCCGCCTGACGATGTGGATCTTCTGCCAAAGGAAGAGGACGACAATGCGGAAAAGTAACGGCTTTCGCTGGAAAGCCCTCAGCCAGCGGCAGAAACAGGTTCTTAGCTGGTGGACACCGCAGAGCGCATACAGCGGATACAACGGCATCATTGCCGATGGCGCTATCCGCTCGGGCAAGACCTTTGCCATGAGCTTTTCTTTTGTCCAGTGGGCCATGACCTGCTACAGCGGCCAGCAGTTTGCCATGTGCGGCAAGACCATTGCCAGCTTCCGGCGAAACGTGCTTGGCACGCTCAAGCAGCAGCTTGCAGCCCGTGGCTACAATGTCAAAGAGCATCGGGCAGAAAATTTCATGACCGTCAGCAAAGGCGGCAAATCCAACGAGTTTTACTTTTTCGGCGGCAAAGACGAGAGCAGCCAAGACCTGATCCAGGGCATCACGCTGGCTGGGGCATTCTTTGACGAGGTGGCGCTGATGCCGCAGAGCTTTGTCAATCAGGCCACTGCCCGCTGCTCCGTCACCGGGTCAAAATTCTGGTTCAACTGCAACCCGGGCAGCCCACAGCATTGGTTTTATCTTGAGTGGGTGCGGAAATGCCGTTCCCGCAAGATGATGTACCTCCACTTTACGATGGACGACAACTTGTCGCTCTCCGAGGAAATCAAGGCCAGATACCGCAGCCAGTACAGCGGCGTTTTCTACCAGCGCTACATTCTGGGCCTGTGGACGGTGGCAGAGGGACTTGTATATGACATGTTCGACCGCAAAAAGCATGTCGTTGATGAGCTGCCGGAACTGTCCCCCAAAAGCGCCTATGTGGCGTGTGACTTTGGCACCCAGAACGCAACGGTCTTTTTGCTGCTCCAGAAGCAGGCAGATGCAGACTGCTGGATCGTCACCCGGGAGTACTACTACAGCGGCCGCGAACAGAAGCGGCAAAAGACCGTGGGCGAGTATGTTGCAGACCTCAAGGCGTGGCTGAACGGTCTCAAGCCGGAGAGGATCATCGTGGACCCCTCTGCCCTGCCCCTGATTACGGAACTGCGCAAGAATGGCTTTACCCAGACCCCCGCAAATAACGACGTTCTGAGCGGCATTCTGGACGTGCAGACTATGCTGCAGATCGGGCGGCTGAAGATCTACAAAGACTGCAAGCACACGCTGGAAGAGTTCGGCGTGTACGCTTGGGACCCGGACAAAGACGACACCGTGCTGAAGGTCAACGACCACTGCATGGACGCTATCCGCTATTTCGTGCGCACAAAGCGCCTTGTGAAACTGAGGGATTGATTTTGAGCACTGTATACACATTCCAGACCTTTCAGCAGGCGCAAGCCGCCGGGGAACAGCCCGATTTTGTCCGGCGGTTCGTGCAACAGCACTGCACTTCCGGGCCCTACAAGATGGCTCTGGACGCCGACCTGTACGACGCCCAGAAAAACCCGGGCGCGGAACGCTTCGCGCAAGCCTACGCCTTTATGCTGAAGCGCCTTTCCAAGAACACCCGGCAGGATGTACCCCGGCCCGATATGGTCAAGAGCAATCTGTTCCGGCGGCTCAACAAACAGCGTGCTACCTACTCCCTGGGCAACGGCGTCACCTTTGCGGATAAAAACGTGGACAAAGGAAAACTGGGGGCTGAATTTGACGAGCAGATCCAGAAAGCCGGATACTTTGCCCTAATCCACGGTGAGAGCTTTGGCTTCTGGAACAACGACCATCTGGTGGTGTTCAAGCTGACCGAGTTTGCGCCCCTGTACGATGAGACCTCCGGCTCCATGCGGGCCGGGGTGCGGTTCTGGCGGCTGAATCCTGACACGGATATGCACTATGTCCTGTACGAAGAGGACGGTTACACCGAGTACACGGAAAGCAGGATCGGCAGCACTATGCAGGAGACGGCCCCGAAGCAGGCATACAAGAGCGTGACCGTCTCCACCCCCGGCGGCGGGCTGGAAAGCGTGGAGGGGGAAAACTACAGCACTCTGCCTGTGGTACCGCTGTGGGGATCCGACCTGCATCAAAGCACCCTCGTAGGCCTGAAAGCCTACATCGACAACACCGATCTGGTGACGTCCGGCTTCTGCAGCGACTTGCAGGATTGCGCACAGATTTACTGGCTGTGCGAAAACTTCAACGGCATGACCGATGATGAACTGCAGGAGTTCCTTGCGAAGCTGAACCTCTACCACATCGCCGGTGCGGACACCAGCGAGGGAGGCAAGATCACCCCATACACCAGCGAAGTGCCGGTGACTGCCCGGCAGACCCTGCTAGAGCTGCTGCACACCCGGGTCTATGAGGATTTCGGCGGTCTGGACGTGCATTGTGTCAGCGCAAACAGCACCAACGACCATCTGGATGCAGCCTATGAACCCATGAACCAGAACGCAGACGACTTCGAGGCTCAGATCAAACCTTTTGTTCGTCAGATTTGTGCGCTGGCTGGCTTTGGCAGCGCAACGCCGACATTCAACCGGAGCCGGATCGTAAACACCGCAGAGCAGGTCAGCACAGTAATCTCCGAGGCGGCGATCATCGGGCAGGACATGGCCATTGACCTGCTGCCCAACCTGACCCCGGAGCAGAAAGAAAAGGCCAGGGCGTCCCTGATGGCGGAAAGCGCAGCACGAGAAACCGTGGGCGAGGACGAGGATGACAACGGTGATGAAACATGATCTCTGACCGTGACCGCATTTCCACCCGGCAGCTGAACCGCCTGCGCCGCCGCATTTTGCGGGTATACGGCACAGCCCGCCGGGAAATGACCGAGCAGCTCACCGAGTTTCTTGGGAAGTACCGAGCGTTGGACGAGCGCAAGCGGGCGCAGCTGGATGTGGGCGAGATCACCGAAGAGGATTACCGCATCTGGCTGCAAAATCAGGTCTTTCAGTCCGATTTGATGCACGCTAAGCTGGACGGCATCACCCAGACCTGTACCACAGCACAGCAGACGGCCTACAAGCTGGCCCGGGATGAGCAATACAATATCTTTTCCTTTGGCGCAAACTGGGCTTTCTACGAGCTGGAACAGGCCGCAGGCGTGACGTTCGGGCTGACCCTGTACAATACCGAAGCAGTCAAGCTGCTGCTGAAGGAAAACCCCAAGCTGGTGCCAAACAAGCGCATCAAGAGCGAGAGCAACCGCACCTATGACGCCCGGGTGTTCAACCGCTACGTCATGCAAGGCATCGTGCAGGGCAAGAGCGTCCACGACATCGCCGTGCAGGCCGTCAACGGCATGGCTGATACAGAGATCCACTGGGCCATGAACAACGCCATCACGGCGCTCACAGGCGCTCAGAACGCCGGGGCATTGCAGCAGATGCGCAACGCCAAGGCTCTGGGCATCGAGGTCAAAAAGCGGTGGAACTCCACCCACGACTACCGTACCCGTGAGATGCACCGCCTGCTGGATCAGCAGACGGCAGAGCTTGACGAGCCGTTCAAGGTCATGGGCTACAAGATACAGCGCCCCGGGGACCCCAACGCCGCGCCGGAGATGGTTTACCACTGCCGCTGTGTGCTGTCCTCTGCGCTGGGCAAGTACCCCAGGCAGAACGCCGCCCGGCGGGAAAATATCGTCACATACGAAGACACGGGTATGGTGGACGCCAAAGGCAAGCCCATAAAAGTGGCAGTAAAGAAAGCCGTGCCGGTTATGACCTATACCGAGTGGTATAAATCCAAGGGCGGCACGGAAGCCGAACAAATGTGGTGGGCAAAAGAGCGGGAGCGCAAGAAAAAGGAGAAGGTAAAATGATTGAGTATAAAAATAAAGCCCTGCCTCCCGGCAGGGTGTAGGGTCACTGTTCGGATTTATCCGGCACATATTCCAGTATGTCGCCGGGCTGGCAATTCAGAACGGTGCAAATTTTTTCAAGAACCCCGATGGGGAGCTGTTTGACCGTTCCAAGGCAAAGAGCCGAGATAGTTGGAGGACGAATCCCGGTTACTTCGGCAAGTTCCTTTTGCGTCATGTTTGCATCTGCGAGTAACGCTTTCAGATGATAACGAATCGACATCTCTTTCACCTCTTTCTTACATCTATAATACTACGACTTTCGTTTCAAATCAATACGAAAAAAGAAATTATTTTCAAGAAACTAACGAAAAACGTATTGACTGATTACGCAAATCGTAGTATAATATATCTTGTGAGTGAGAGGGGCGGAAAGGAGACGCCCATGAAGTTCAAGGATTTCAAGAAGCTGAACCCCGAAGAACAGCGCAAGAAGTTTGAACAGTACAAAAAAGAGTGGTTAGCTGCTCGTAACAACTAACCACTCGAAGATAAGAGAAACCAACCCAACAAAAAAGCTCCTCTTACTCACATTTTATTTTATTTATAAGAAAAAGTCAAGTAAAATGTGAGGTCATGATGATGCAAACAAGCAAAATCGCAAGCGCAGAGTTTGAGTTGGACATGGTTTCCGGTGAGCTCCAGACGATGCACAACCTGTTGAACATCTTTGCAAACTGGTTTGAGGAGACCCACAAGACGGATGATCTGATCCGCCCACGCAACGAGCGTGATGTTTCCCGCCTGTGGGATGAAGCGCCTATGTATGATTCCATCCTGTGCACGCTGTTCGGCAGCATCTCTGGTCTGGAGAAAGAAGTAAACGCAATCATTGATGAAAGCAATAAGGAGATTTCTCATGTCTAATATTCAGATTTTCAACTACCAGAACAACGAAGTTCGCACCGTGGAGCTGAACGGCGATCCGTGGTTCGTCCTGAAGGACGTGTGCAGCACGCTGAACATCAGCAACCAGAGATACGTTCAGGAGCGACTTGACCCTGATGAGGTGGGTAGGTTTGACCTCCCCCACCCCCAGAACCCCGAAAAGACCATCGAAATGGTTTGCGTCAACGAGTCCGGTCTGTACAACGTCATCCTGCGCAGCGACAAGCCGGAGGCAAAGCCCTTCCGCAAGTGGGTCACGTCCGAGGTGCTGCCGTCCATCCGCAAGAACGGCGGGTACATCGCCGGGCAGGAGCAGCTCACCCCGGAGGAGCTGATGGCAAAGGCGCTGCTTGTGGCGAACAAGACCCTTGCAGACCGGGAAGCCCGCATTTGTGAGCTGACCGCACAGAATAGCCAGCTTAACGTGGAGAAGCAGATCATGCAGCCCAAGGCAGAATACTTCGACGAACTGGTTGACCGCAACCTGTTGACCAATTTCCGGGAGACAGCCAAAGAGCTGGGCATCAAGCCAAAAGCCTTTGTGGCGTGGCTTCTGGACAAGAAATTCCTTTACTGTGACCAGAAAGGCAAGTTGCTGCCCCGTGAGGACAAGAACAACGGCCTGTTTGAGGTCAAGGAAGCCAAGAACGACAAGACCCAGTGGAGCGGCGTGCAGACGCTCATCACCCCCAAAGGCCGTGAGACGTTCCGGCTGCTGTACCTGTAACTGAATCACCGACCCTGCCCCACACCGGGGCGGGGTTTTGTTATACATGGAGTATAGCATGAATTTCAACTACGACATCAAATTCACCGACAACACCCCGCAGCTGCATGAGGCGCTGGATTCATGGGCGGAGCGGGTGCTTACCATCTGGGGCATGAAGGTGCAGGACTACGCCCAGCTGCTTGTGCCTACTGGCACGGAGGAAAGCACAGGCATACAGGGCTATGTGGGCGGTGCGCTCAAGCAGAGCCTGACCTACGCCCTCGACCTCGCAAAAAAGACCGTGACCATCGGCAGCAATCTGTTTTACAGCGTGTATGTGGAGCTGGGCACGGGCGTCTTTGCCGAGAAGGGCAACGGACGAAAAACGCCGTGGGTCTGGAAGGACTTTAACGGCAAGTGGCACTTTACCCGGGGCATGAAAGCCCGTCCGTTCCTCCGCCCGGCGGTGGAGGACCACATTGAAGAGCTGCGGCAGATCGCCGTGGAGGAAGGGAACAAGGAGGCGTAATTTATGAATTTGGAGAAAATGTTCAAAACACCAAAAGAAAAGTTCCTGCCCGATGATGTGAAAACTGCGCACTGCGAGGCAGAAGACCTTTTCCTTGAGCTTGCAACGCAGCTTGACGCACTTCCTGAAAGCCGAGAAAAAAGTCTGTGCATGACAAAATTACAGGAAGCGAAGTTTTGGGCGGTCGAATGTATCACCAAAGTTGCACGCAAAAACTAAATACTCAGCGGTTGGCGCACAGCGTCAGCCGCTTTTTTATGCCGCTTTAGCTCAGGCCGGCAGAGCACCGGATTTGTAATCCGGGGGCCGTGGGTTCAAGCCCCACAGGCGGCACCACACCGGCAGCACGTCCGGCAAATAAACCTTATTGCCAAGCATGGCAGCCCGAGCAAGGGCAGAAAGGACTATCACATGGCACTTGAGAGAAAAGACCTCCGCGCAATTCTGGAGGATGAGACCGTGGACGTCAGCGGCAAGATGAAGAAGATTCTGGACATGCTGCACACCGAAACGGACGCTCTTCAGAACCAGCTGGATGACGCCAAGGCCGCGACCGCCAAGGCCGAGAAGGAGCGGGACGCCGCCGCCAACGGCAAGACCATTGCGGAAAAGGCGCTGACCGATTACAAGGCCCAGCAGACCCAGAGAGACGCCCACGCAGCAAAGGAAGCCAAGTTCCGGGAGTTGCTGAAGTCCGCCGGGGTGCTGGACAAGTATGCTGATCGGGTCGTGCGGCTGTCTGGCGAGGATATCGACAAGCTGGAGCTGGACGATAAGGGCAACGTCAAGGACGCCAAGAAGCACGCCGACAGCCTGAAAGCTGATTGGAGCGACTTCGTAGGCACTACGACCACCACCGGCGCGAAGGTGGACAACCCGCCCACCAACACCGGCTCCAAAATGACCAAAGACCAAATTTTTGCAATCAAGGACGCTGGCGAACGCCAGGCCGCGATTGCTGCAAATGCCGACCTGTTTACAGGCGGCGGAAAGGAATAACATATGGCAGCAAAAGAAGGTATCACCATGACCACCGATATCACCGTAGCCGCGCGTGAAATCGACTTTGTGACCCGCTTCCAGCGCAACTGGGACCATCTGCGCACCATTCTGGGCATCATGCGCCCCATCCGGATGCAGCCTGGCACCGTGCTCAAGAGCAAGTATGCACAGGGCACCCTGCAGAGCGGCACCGTGGGCGAGGGCGAAGAGATCCCGTTCAGCAAGTACACCGTCAAGGAGAAGGAGTACGGCAAGATCACCATCGACAAGTACGGCAAGTCTGTCACCATTGAGGCAATCCAGAATTACGGATACGATGTCGCCGTGCAGAAGACCGATGATGAGTTCCTGTACGACCTGACCGCTCTGGTAACGGATAAGTTCTACAAGTTCCTGAACACCGGCACCCTGAAGGGCACTCCCAAGACCTTCCAGATGGCGCTGGCACATGCCAAGGGCGCGGTCGAGAACAAGTTCAAGACCATGCATCGCACCGTGACCGGCGTTGTTGGCTTTGTCAACGTGATGGACGTGTACGACTATCTGGGCAATGCCAATATCACCGTGCAGAACCAGTTCGGCTTCCAGTACATCAAGGACTTCATGGGTTACAACACCATCTTCCTGCTGTCCGACAGTGAGATCGCGAAGGGAAAGGTTATTGCCACCCCGGTAGACAACATCGTCATGTACTATGTGGATCCTGCGGATAGCGAGTTTGCCCGCGCAGGTCTGGTCTACCGGACCGCAGGCGAGGCAAGCAACCTCATCGGCTTCCACACTCAGGCAAACTACAGCACCGCAACCTCCGAGAGCTACGCCATTATGGGCGTGACCCTGTTTGCTGAGTATCTGGACGGTATCGCTGTCGAGACCATTACCCCGGGTGAATCGGTCTAACCTGCAAGGGGGTGACTTTGCATGACCGTCCCTGAGCTGTGCGTCTACACGCACAATTTCTTTGACCGGGCAGACGACCCAATTGCCGGGGAGTTTGTCTTTGAGCCGGATACCGTTCCCGCCGGGGTAGTGCCGGGTCAGTATTTCCTCGTGTGCGGCTCTATCTTTAATGATGGCGTGCACATGGCCGGAGACGGAGACCTCACCGCCGAGACGTTTAACGGCACAGTGCAGCCCATGCGGGTGCCGCCTGCTTTTGTGGAGCTGGCCCGGAAGATCACCGACTACGACGCAAGACTCCCCTCCGGCGGTATGTATGTGTCGCAGTCGTTCAATGGGTGGTCCGGGTCCATGGCGACCGGATCCGACGGACTCCCTGCGGATGGTCTGACCCGGTACCGCAAGGAGATCAACCAATGGAGGAAACTGTAATGGCAGTCAACGACTTTGTCCGGAACACCGTCATGGACGGTTTCAGCCGGAAATTCTGCTTTCTGGAAAAAAAGCTCGTTTCTGATGGGCTGTTCGGCTCCACCACCACATGGGTGCCGGGGCTGGAATTCGAGGGCGTAGAACGCCACGACACCACCATTGAGGCACAGCAGGCCGAGCAGCAGGGCACCGCTTCCACCTATTCGATCTACGTTGACAAGGGCGTTCAACTCGCCCCCTTCGACCGCATCAAGCGGTTGGAGGACGCGCAGGTATTCGAGGTCACATCTGCCAGCGCAGACAAGCTGTCTCCGGCGGAAAGCGGGATGAACCTTGCAGTTGTCCAGTGCAAAAAGGCGGTGTTGACCTGATGGGCACAGCAGAAGCCATTACAACGGCGCTGAACAGCTTTTTTGTGCTGTTTGATATTCCTGTGTACCCGGATGATTTTGTGCCGCAGGGCGCTTCCTTGCCCTATATCACAGTGCTGCCGGTCATTCCCAAAGGATTTGACGAGAGCAGCACCTTCCACGCGCGGCTGTGGTATCCGGTGGACGGCGGAAAGCTGCCCATCATCCGCAAAACAGACGAGATCCGCGCTGCCCTTGGCGATGGGCTTACCATCGAGTGCGAGGGCGGCGCGATCCTTTTATGCGCAGGCAACCCGTGGGCGCAGTCTATGGACAACCCACCGGAAAAATACCTGTGCACATACCTTACTTTTGACGTCACATCCTTTGTGGTGTGAGAAAGGATAACGCATGAACAAAATGTATCACGCCATTTCGGCAGATGCTTTCAAAAAACTTCAGTTTCAGGCGGGTGCGCTGCTCAAGAAGTTTGACCCGGCGGGTACAACCCCCATTGCTGCAGAAGATCTTATCTGCCTGACCTCCGGCGGCATCACCATTTCCTGCAAGCCCAACACCATTGATCTGGGCGAGGATCTGGACGAAGTGCCCGAGAACACCTACCAGCTCAAGCACATCACCAGCTGGGATTGCGGTATGTCCACCACCTGCATGACCGTGAGCGCCGACACCATTAAGCTGGAGCTGGGCGCTGCGGACGTTGAAACCAACAAAATCACCGTGCGCGAAGACTACAAGGACACGGACTTCCAGGACATCTGGTGGCATGGCAACCTGATCGGCGGCGGTTATGCCGCGGTTAAGCTGATGAAGGCTGTGAGCGATGGCGGCATCGAGCTGAAAACCACCAAGGACGGAAAGGGCAACATCAGCCTGAGCTTGAAGGGTCACTACGACATGACCGACACCAGCAAGGTGCCTATGGAGTTCTACGTCAAGGAGGCAGAATAAATGATCCTTACCATCAATCTTGACCCCGTGGAAGCGCTGCCCAAGCTGTATGATGCGGTGGACGGAATCACACGCATGGTCATGGACGCAAAGGACAACGTGGATAACCCGGAGACCAAGGCAGCTCGGGAGACCATTGTTGCGAACGCCCTGAAGATGCTGGGTGCAGAGCCGCAGCCCGGTGAAAAGAAAAAGCTGACACCGCGCGAGTTTGCGCTTGCCGCGCTGGACTTTGTCAAGCCTCTGATGAAACTTGACCCTGAGCGCACCGTGAACGCCCTGCACCAGCTGTACACGCTGGAAGAGGGCGAAAAAGACACCCTGCCCAAGGCGTTTACTGCACTTACCAAGTCCGTGATGCAGAAAGACGTGCAGGATTTTTTGTCCTCGCTGGCAGACTTGAACGGCCTGAGTTTTGGCACTACGTCTGCCGAGCCGACCTCCAGCATCTCCGCGCATACGGCTTAAAGTATTTCGTATGGTTCGTCATCAGCGAGATGCGGGAACAGCAGCGCACAAGAGCATACCAGCTGTACACGGCTGATATGCTTTATCTTTGTGCTGTATCTCTTGGTCAGCCGGTGGAGAAGCCCTTCAGCGAGATCATGGCAGAGTACGACAAGCCACTATCTGAGCGCAGGCACGAGACTACGCTGGAGGAAGCGCAGGCGTGCTGGGAAAAGACCCTTGCAGACAGTAAAAAAGCCGCAGAGCAGAACGGAGGTGGTGGAATCTGAACATTTTTAATTTGATGGCCACTTTGGGGCTTGATACCTCCGAGTATGAGCAGGGCATCGAGCAGGCCAGAAAAGAGACGCAAAGCGCCGCAAACTCGCTGAACCGTAGCGCAAACACCGCCGGGAGCGGCGTTTCAGGCATGGCAAACCAGTTTGCAGCAGCCAGCGCAAAAGCGACTGTCCTTGCAAATATGCTTACCTCGCTTGGGACAAAAGCGGTAGGCCTTGCAAAGGGCTTTGTCGAGATGGGCATTTCTTATAACGCCCAGATAGAAAAGTACACCACCGGCTTTACCAATATGTTGGGCAGCGCAGAAGCTGCACAACAAGCCATGGCAAAGATTCAGGAGGACGCCGCCCGAACCCCGTTCAACGTCGAAGCTCTGACGCAGGCAAACCAGCTGCTTATCAGCGCGGGTGAAAACGCCGGGTATTCCGAAAAGGTCATTCTGGCACTTGGCAACGCAGTCAATGCGGCAGGCGGCGGCAATGCGGAACTGTCCCGCATGGCGCAGAACCTGCAGCAGATCGCCAACGTTGGCAAGGCTGCAAGCATTGACATCAAGCAGTTTGCTTATGCAGGCATCAACATCTATCAGGTTTTGGCCGACTATACCGGTAAATCGGTGCAGGAAGTCCAGAACATGACCATCAGTTATGACTTGCTGTCTCAGGCTCTTATCGCAGCCAGCGAAGAGGGCGGGCGCTACTACGGTGCTATGGAGACACAGAGCCAGACCATGAATGGGCGCATGTCTACCCTGCAGGACAATGTGAAGCAGCTGGCGGGGCTTTTGACCGGCAACCTTACAAGCGCACTCGGCGGCGTTATTACCAAACTGAATGAAATGGTTTTGGCTGCCCAAGACGCATACAAGCTTGACGGATGGAGCGGGCTTATCGGAGAAATAACGGGACTTTCCAACGTTATTGATAAGGCAAAATCCTCTGCTGTTGGATTGAAAGCTGTTTTTGACGCTTTAAAAAGTGGAGAAATCGGCATATTTCACGGTGACTGGGATGCTGTTTATCAAAAAGCATTCAATTCAGACCAAGAGAGCAAGAAAATCCAAAAAGAAAGCAGAAAAAACTGGGACAAAAACCATAATGGAATGGTCTGGGACGAAAATGACGGCTGGGTTCCAGCTAAAACCAGCGGAGAAACCGGCAGCTCCATCGTAACAAGCCCTACTGGCACAACCAAGAAAAAATCCACAGGTAAAAAATCCACAACCGAAACGGTCATTGCGTCGGTGTCCAACACCGTGACCACCAGCGCCATGAACGCGCTGGGCGCCGTGACTACAAGCGTTGAGACCTTGCAGGAGAAGGTAAAGGACGCAGCGGGCAACATCAAAGACCGCGTTACAGAGACCACCACCGAGACCGGCAAAGAGATGGTCAACGGCGTTGCTACTACCTATACGCTTGTGACCAAGAAAGTCACGGACGCGAACGGCAAGATAAGCACCACGACCAAGAAGGTCTACGCCGATATGTCCAAGACCCTGACCGGCACCCTGACCAAGGTTGCAGAAACGACCTTTGACGGCATCACGACCAAAATCCAGGAAGCTACAGAAAAATACGCCGACGGCAGCGAGCATATTAAGAAGACTGTCACAGAGACCGGCCAGCGCATCGGAAAGAACGGCGCGGAGACCTACGAGAAGATCATCACCTACATCGACGGAATCGAAGACAAGGTGAACGAGACCTCTACTCTTATCGACAAGAGCGTAAAGGGCACCCAGAGCCGCATTGACCAGCAGCTGAGTGAGGCTTCCGGCCAGCTGGATAAGGGCATTTTCGGGCTGGTAAAAAGCGCCTTTAGTGACGCCAAAAATGGCGACTGGGGCGGTCTCGCTCTGGATTTTGTCAATCTAATCTGGGGCGAAGTGTCGCAGGATCAGCGTGACGTGATCTCTAAGTGGTTTGCGGACGCGCTGACCGCAGTCAATGAGGGCTACTTCAGCGGCGGCATTGGCAAGGCGCTGGGGTCTATCCAGAGCATTTTCACAAACGGCATTACTGCCGGAGTGGATGGTGCCACTACGTCTGTAAAGGCGTTCTCTGAGATTGTGCAGGGCCTTGCGAGCTCTGGCGGCGTTGGCGGCGCACTTGGCAGCATTGTGCAGGGTTTTTCTGGTATGGCTGGCGGCATCACGTCCGCGCTTGGCACTGTGGTGTCGTTCATCTCGGCGAACCCGGTTTTAGGTATCATTCTCGGCGTTGGAGCTGTGGGTGCTGTAGCTGGCGGCATCGGGCTTTCGCTGTGGGCCAAAAACAAAAAGAGCAAAGACCCGGTCAATAATTACAAGAGCCCGTTTGACGATGTAGGCGTGTACGACAGCCTGAGCGAGTTTTCTACGCGGTCTGCGATGCAGTACCGCGTGATTGGACAGAGCAGCCACGCAGACAAGCAGACCAGCATTCTGGAGCGCATCGAGGAGCTTCTGGACGAGCATCTGCCTGCCATTGGCACCGGTCAGGTGGTCATGGATTCTGGCGAGCTGGTGGGCGTCATTTCGCCCAGAATGGCACAAAATGTTGACGCGCGCATCGGTGTGACCGTGACGAGGAAAGCGAGGGGTGTGTAATGGGCAAACTTTTGGGCGCACAAATTGGCAACTTCCACACCCTGAAAGACTGGGGGCTGTATCTCAAGGTCGGAAGCCCAAAAATCGGCCCTGCTGAGGTGGATGACTACCTTGTGCAGGTGCCGGGGTCTGATACCCTGCTCAACCTGACCAGTTCTTTGGACGGCAGGCCACACTACAAAAAGCGCACCATTACCATGGAACTCAAGTGCACTGCACCGAAAAAGCAGTGGGAGAACCTCTACAGCACTATCGCAAACGCCATCCACGGGAAATGGCTCCAGTGTAAATTCGACAATGACCCCAGTTTTTACTGGGAGGGCCTGTGGGAGGTGTCCGTCAGCAAGGACGCATTATACTGTGTGTTTACGATTACAGGCACTTGCGACCCCTTCAAACGCAGTGTATACGACGGCTCTGATGACTGGCTGTGGGATGACCTTGTATTTGATACGGCGATCATCCGCGATTATACGGATATCCAGCTCAAAGCCAACGAGGACATCACCGTAACCGTTACCGGTGCACCAAGAGCGGCTGGCATCTACTTCAAGCGCAGCGAGGACGCTGCGGACATTGCGGTGTCTCTCAATGGCCTTGAGGTTGGCATCCTTGCAAAGTCTACAGAGTGGCAGTACATTGAGGGCTTGCATATGCCGGATGGCGTTGTAGGTACTCTCATCTTTGCGGCGTCTGCGGATTGCAGCATTAGCATCCGATATCTGGGGGGCAGCTTATGAGCTATAAAGTTTATGCGGGCGTCCAGACCGGCGTTGACGTGTGGAAGACAAAGACCTGCATTTACGACCCAACGGACTACACGGACACAAAAAAGATCATCAGTCCAACTCTGACACGGGAGGTGAGCAAGGCCGGCAGCTTGGAATTCACTCTGCCGCTTGGCAATGTGGCCCACTCAGCTTTGCAAAAAATGCGCACGACCGTGTCCGTAGAACAAGACGGTGTGCGCATCTGGGAGGGCAGGCCCATGAGCCATGAGCAGGATTTTATGCTGCGTCAAAAAGTCTTTTGCGAGGGAGAGCTGGCCTACCTCAACGACAGCTCTGTTGCGCCATATACAGCCAAAGACGTGACGATCAAGCAGTTTCTTGCGTTTCTGCTGGAAAACCATACCGGCATGGTGGACGCATACAAGGCGTTTACCTGCGGAAATGTTGGCTTTCCGAGCACCAGCGTGGTGGTGCCAGAGCTGCATAACTGCGTGATGAAGCTGGATTACATGGCCGGATCTCCGGACAGTGACGGCGATTACAGGTATGAATATGGACTTTATACCTCGTCCGGCGTACAGCTTGTAAAACAGTACCAGGTGGGCTACTCGGATGACGATACAGCCCCAAGCCCTTCTGCATACAGCTGGACGCTGAATGAAAAGCATGCAGATTCTTCCATAAACGGGTATATCTGGCGCACTGGAAACGGCCTTTTTTCCGTGAGCGTAAACGTGGCTTTATCCTTGGATGGGGACGGCCAGACGCACGAAGCCACGCAAAGAACGGTTACGCCGGATATCACATGCGCTACGCACTCAAAATCTTTTCCGCCTGAGACGGAATACGATCTCAAAGACACGGTCTCGAAAAATTGGAAAATCGAAAAGCAGGGAGACGGCTATGCCGTCTTGTTCAACGGTGCAGCCCTGCCGGATTCTTCCGTGGTCCGTTACGATTCTGCGCCACGGTACACCTTTGGCGATGGACGAAATTTTGGCGTTACATGGGATGTCATCCAAAATGAGCTTGTGGATGTATACGGCGGTTATCTGATCGTCCGGCACGAAAACGGGGCCCGGTATCTGGACTACGTCCGGGAAGTGCAGGAGAAAAACGGGCAGCCCATCGCATTCGGCACAAACCTGCTCGACCTGAGCAGCTACGTCAAAGCAGAGGATATTGTCACCCGCGTCATTGCCGTCGGAAAAAAGAAATCCGGCTGGTTTTTGTGGGAGAAAACCAACACCATCACGGCAACCGCTAACGACGCCACCGCGCAAAAGCTGTTTGGCATCATCGCGCGGGTCATTGTGCAGGACGGAACCGAAAACACAACGCAGTCGCTTCTGGATGCCGCAAACGCGGAGCTGTCCAAAAACTTGCGTTACCTTGACGGAATCACGGTAAAGGCTGTGGACCTCAAGGATGCCGGCGTGGATATCGCCCGCCTTGGCTTTGGCAAGATGACACACATCTACTCCAACCCGCACGGGGTGAACACCTGGCTTTTGTGCTCTAAGCTTGTGGAGCCTTTGGACGCGCCGGACAAAAAAGAATTCACGCTGGGCATTGATTTCTCCAGCGTCAGCGACTTGCAGGCCCTGAGCGCACGAAAAGCCAGTGACGCCTATGACCTGAGCCGCTCGCTGAAGGGCTATGCATCCGCAAAGGGGTGATAAATTGGATAAGACATTTGACGAAGCAATTTCCGAAGTCCGCAATGCAGAACGCGGCGTGGAAGTACGGGAAGCCCTTGCACAGGGCTTTGAGTATGTGAAGCAGTATGGCGAAGCTGTTATCGCGCGGCAGGAAGAAGCTGTTCAGAGTGCGGAAACAGCCACAAACGCGGCGGCAACTGCCACAGCACAGGCCGCAGCAGCAGCCAAGACAGTCAAAGACGCCACTGCAAGCGCCATAAGCGCAGCGCAAGAGCAGGCAGGTATTTCGACATCGAAAGCCGAGGAATCTGCTTCCAGTGCCGAAGAAGCAGCGGCCAGTGAAACTGCTGCCGCGTCTAGTGCATCTGCCGCAAAGGTCAGCGAGGAAGCAGCTGCAAAGAGTGCCGCCGACGCAAAGGTTATCGTGTCCACTGACACGACCCTGACCGTATCTGGTGCACCGGCTGACGCAAAGGCGACCGGCGACGCCCTGGATCAGAGGTATACCAAAGCCCAGGCCGACGCCAAGTTCGGCACGCCGTACACCCTGCCGCCTGCTACGGCGGACCAGCTGGGCGGCGTGAAGGTGGGCGACTATCTGGACATCGCTGCGGACGGCACCCTGAGCGGCAAGAAGCTGTATGACACCATCGCGGCCAGTGTGGCGGTCAAGTCGGAGGCGCGGCTGGTGTGGAGCGGAAAAACAACGATTGGGAGGAGAAAAACTGAGACAATTAACGTTCAGGACGGTGTAGATTACGTTAACCTCCGCGTAAACGAAGCTGATTTTAATCTTACCCCTGGTATGACATATGAAGCTCACATTTCTAGCGCGGGAAGTCTCACGGTCACAGTATTATTTTCGGCCGACAAAAAAAGGCTTGAATGTACCCTTACCAATACGCTGAATACTGTATCGGTTGTATTCTCCGGCTACCACTACCCTACGCTGGCCGAGCTGCTGACCGAGACGCAGGCCGCGCAGGCGGACACGGACGCCCTGGCGGTAGATCAGGAGTACCGCGTCGCCCTGCTGGAGCTGGGACTGACCGATGACACCACCACTGACACCACCACATAATGAGGTAAAAACTATGTTGTATCGTATCTGTAAACGCCTGATCGAGCGCGGACAGACCGCTGGTCTTGCGGACAAGCTGGACGTGTTCTACGCCATTGGACGCATCACCGAGGCCGAGTACAAGGAGCTGACCCAGCTGCTGGCCCAGCAGGAGGCCGTCCATGGCGCTTAATGCCTACTCTTGGACATTGGGGGGTGATCGCAATAAACAACACATTTTTGACCGCACTTTTTAACTTTTTGAGCCGTTTCTTTGCCGCTTTGGCGGAAGAACAGGTAGAACAGGAGGACACAATGGCATCTGTGACTGAGGTGACCGAGTGGACGGGAGCACCGCCCTACCGCTACATCGACGTAAGCCGGTATCAGGGCAGCATTACACTGGAGGGCTGGAAGAAGGTCAAGGCCGCTGGCTATCAGGGCGTCATGCTCAAGACCGTCAGCACAAACCGCAGGCTCTCCAAGCGAGCAGACGGCCTGTACATCGACCCGACCTTTGAAGCAAACTACCGCAACGCAAAGGCGGCAGGTCTGGCGGTGGGCGTGTATTACTATACCTACGCCACCAGCGAGGCGATGGCCGATGCAGAACTTTCCTTGCTGGCTGACGCTCTGCGTGGCAAGACGCTGGAAATGCCTGTAGCAGTGGACGTGGAGAACAACAAATTCAGGGTTCTTGGCAAGCAGGCGTTGACCGACCTGACAGCCTACGCCCTGAAAAAGGTGGAAGACATGGGTTTTTATGCCCAGCTCTATACCTACACCAGCTTTGCTAAGACGCGCCTGTATATGGGCGGTGCTGCCCTCAGCCCCTACGACGTGTGGCTGGCCGACTACACGGGAAAGACACCTGCCGTGACCTTTGCCTACAACACTCACCAGCACACCAGTAAGGGCAGCGTACCTGGCATTTCCGGTCACGTTGACCTCAATGTGACCACACGCAACTACCCGAAGATCATCTGCAAGAAGGGTCTGACCCGTCTCCGGGAGGGCAAATGACCGAAAAAGAAGCTCTACTGTGGGTGCTGGGCATCCTGGGCAGCCTGTGCGCTGCGGTCATCACCATCGACAAGGTGCTGGACATCATCCACAAGTACATCAAAAAGGCCGGAGCGCCGGACGAGGCGCAAAACAAGCGGCTTGACGACCTTGACCGGCGTGTTGGCGCACTGGAAACCGGCTATACCCAGCACACAGCGGCACTTTCCCGCGATTTGAGCCGCTTTGGAGACATCGACGAAGTGAACCGCCTGACCCTGCAGGCCGTGCGTGCCTTGCTAGAAGCGCAGCTCACCGGAAATAACGTTCAGGCCATGCAGAAAAGCAAGGCCGAAATTGACAACTATTTGACAGAAGGAGTAACGAAACATGGCAGCAATTCTTAATTTCATCCCCGCACCCGTCGCAATCGTTCTCATCATCGTCGGCTTTGTGGCTCTGGCAGTCGGCGCTATCCGCATGGGCTATAAGCAGCTGGTCAAAGATCTGGCCTATGACCTCGTGTGCAAGGCCGAAGACAGCATCATGGGCAGCGGCCAGGGCGCAAAGAAAAAGAAGCAGGTCTTTGACGCGCTGCGTGCGGCCTGCCCTGCATGGCTGAAGCCTATCATCACGGATGAAGTGCTTGACGCGGTGATTGAAAAGGCCGTAAGCCTGATGAAGAAGGCACTGGCAGAAAAGAAGCCTACCATCAACAAGGAGTAACCCATGATTGAGCTAAGCGTATCTCTCGCATCCAATGGCGTCGTCAAAGTGCCGGGCTATGAGCAGCTGGTGCGCTTTGGCTACACCAAGAATCAGGGCGTGTACCGCCTGCACATCGATGCAACCGGTGAGTGGGAAGGCCTGACTATCCGGGCTTTCTGGCACGTCCCGGACGGCAAAGACCCGGCATCCTCACTGGTGACAGACGGCTCTGTGGCCGTGCCTGCCAGCGTGACCGCACAGCCCGGCAATGGCTGCATCACCTTTGAGGGCTCAGATGGCACCCGCACCGTGACAAGCGCAGACCTGCGCTACCGTGTGGCTGCCAACTCCGGCACGGAGGACGGCACAGAGCCGGAGCCTAGCACACCTGCCTGGCAGGAGCTGGTGGATGCCGTGCACACTGACGCCGCCGCCGCAGAGCAAGCAAAGACCGATGCACAGACGGCAGCGCAGCAGGCTGGGGTATCTGCCAAAGCCGCCCAGACCGCCGCCAGTGAAGCAGCCACCAGTGCTGGCAATGCAGCCCAGAGCGCTCAGGAAGCCGCTGACAGCTTACAGGAGCTGAAGGACGGCATTGCCGCTGGTGACTTCAAAGGCGAGAAAGGCGACAAGGGCGACACTGGCCCCGTCGGCCCGCAGGGCGAGCAGGGGCCGCGTGGCATTCAGGGCGAGCGCGGCCCGCAGGGTGCGCAGGGGCCGAAAGGAGACACCGGCGACACTGGACCACAGGGGCCACAGGGCCCAGTCGGCCCGGCAGGTGCAGACGGCAAAGATGGCACACAAATTGATGATACCACCGTGGGGCTTGACGCATGGAGCAGCAAGCACATCGTGGATATGCTCTGCCCACCGCTGGAGGAGACCGGGAACCCTGTTGTGTTCTACCCTGTGGCAGACTATCCGCTGGGTGTGACTGCCAGCTGGGAACCTGTGCAGGAGGGCAGCGGTGACCCAAGCCCGGACAACATCCGGCCTATCAAGGGGCGGGACAGTGTGAAGGTGGAGCGGTGCGGGGGGAATGTTATTGAGTTTTTAAGAACAAATGATTCCCATGAAAGCGTTAAAATAGCAGTAGACGCAGAAAAAAATATTACGCTTAACGGAGCATTAACTCGCGGAGCCAATATCATAATTGGAATGTGTCGGCTGCATTGGGTTGCGGGAAAAACCTACACCATGTACGTCAAGAAGGTGGGCGGCAGTGCCTCTCTTGGAAGCGGTGACGGCATTACTTTTGCCTATTCGCTGTTCACGCAGGATTATAATCGTTACTTCCATGGTGATACACGCAGCACAAACCTTAATGCGTATATTGCAAGCGATGCTGCGCTGGCAGAAACCGAGCTTGTTTTTATGCTGCAATGCTGGCGAGCAAATACAGTATTCAACAACTTCAAATTCCAAATCGAAGTTGTTCCTGGCACTACCGCCCCTACCACCTACGCCCCATACACCGGCCAAACCGCCACCCTCACTCTGCCCCGCACCATCTACGGCGGCACGGTGGATGCAGTGACGGGAGAGGGGCAGGAAACGTGGAAAATAGCAACCATTGATGCTAAAAAAATCAAATTCTCATCTGATGGTAATGATAGATTTTGGAATTTGCCGTACCACACAGCAGATGGTGCAACTGGCGCATCTAAAATTATATGCAGCCATTTCATTTCCTCTACATTTTTAGTAAATGAACCATATGCGTTCTTTTTTACGCAGCCAAACCGTTTGCAGAACTTGTTCTCAAGTGTAGATGAGCTGAATGATTATTGTGCTGCACAATATGCCGCAGGAACGCCTGTGCAGATTGTGTATCAGTCGCTGAAAGAGCCTGTGCCTTTTACAGCCACCGGAGCGCAGCCTATCCCCGCCCTCCCCGGCGTGAACACCATCATGACCGACGCGGACAGCGTGATGGTGACCGGAAGAGCAGACCCCATTAAGCGCATCACTGACCTTGAGGATGCTGTGGCATCAATGACCGACACATAAGGAGGTACATACATATGGCAATCAAAAGCAGATCTCGCCATGACCTGACCCTGCGCTCCATCAAGCGGGAAATCGCCGCTGGCCGCGATGTTGCGTTCTGGCTGGATAAAGCATATATGCACTACGACAACGGACTGCTGACCGCAGATGACATCGCAGAGGTGGAGCAGCTGGCACAGGCGTACTATGACGCGCTGGACGCGGAGGAAGCGGCTGACGCTGAGGAAATCACACTGTAAGGAGGATATCATGGCAAGCACTACATACCGCCATCTCGGTGACGTCACCGGGATGTTCGCCGCACAAGAACAATTTCGTGACATCACGAAAATGGTGACAAAACGTCACCATTTTGCCGTGCTTGGCAATATGGTGCGCAACGCCGGACAGCTCCCGCAGCCCTTCTGGCTCGGTGCTGCCTGTGGCGGCGGCTCGCGTAGTGCTGCCCGCTGCGCTGCAAAGGCTTGACCGACAGAGGATGATCGCCACCATCAAAAGCGCACCGCTTGGGAGGGTAGACCGTAAGATAGCCTTACTGCGGTACGTTGAGCGGCTTCCGCTGCCGGACATTGCAGCACAGACGCATTACAGCCGGACGGCAATAGGCTACCGGTTGAAAGGCATTGAAAAAATGCTGAATGTGTGATATAATAATCATGAGCAACGAATTAGCTTTGGGCTTCTGCTCAGGCAATTCAAAAGCGGCAGGCTTTCGGGTATGCCGCTTTTCTTTTTGCACGAATTGTGGTATAATATACCCAAGGAAACCCGACCGGCCTCTCAACGATGCGCATTAGGTCGGGTCATCCGAGAGCTAACTCCGTGCTCAACGGAGAATTAAAAAAGCAGTCGCCAGATTCGGCGCTGAACAGTCTCCCGCACGCCTACTTGCAGTGCGTACCATGCGGGAGACGCATAAAGCCCCCGGTGTTCCGTTTGGAGCATCGGGGGGTCTTTTTGTTTATGCGGACTGCTCAGCAGGGGCGGAGAGCACTTTGCGTTCCTTTGCTTTCTGCTCTGCCTGTTCCTTCACGGTCAAATAGCCATGGTCGTGCATCTGCTTGTAGATAAATGCCTGTCCGGTGCGGTTCCAGCGGGTGTTCTCTTTGGTCTCGCCGTTGCCTACCTCAACAGGAATACTCACTGTATAACCCTTGTCGATGTACTTGCGCTTGGGGATCCACTGCTTGTTGACCTTCTTCTGAATGCCCCATTCTTCCAGCAGTTTGTTGAGCTTGTTGGCGGTCATGCCAAAGTTGAGCGCAATCTGCGTCACGGTGAGCGTTTCATCACTCAAAAGCATATTGTGGGCGTACTCGGCGGCGGGCTTGAGCTTGGCATTTTCCTTTTCAAGCTGCTTGGAGCGCTCCTGTTCCCTTGCAATGATGCCCTGCGCCATCACCAACGCTTTAGAGAGCGCCAGCTCTGGCGGTTCCGGTTCAGGTGTGGTCAGCTTCTTCTCCATCTCGTTAAAGGCTTGGATGTACTTCAGCTTCCACTCCATAGCTTTTGCACTCTTGTTGAAGCCCATAACCAACAGGGTAAAGCCATCCCGGTTCATCAGGTACATGGGGTAAGTTTGTCCATTCTGCGGGTGGACATACTCTGTCTTGAAGAACATGGGGGTGTCCCCATTTTTGGGGAGACCCTTCATAATGTCTTCGATGTCACGCATCACATGGTCGTGACGTTTCTCAAACTTTTCCGCAATGTCCAGACTGGACACCACAGCCTGCCCGTTCTGAGCGGAAAGAATAATGTCACTCATGCTGCACTCTCCTTGTTAATCTCCGCTTCAATGACTTCATCGACTTCCTTTTCCAAACCCGTGAGGGATGCAAACAAGGCCGTAATCAAAGAGTTGTACATCGGGGCTTCGTTCCAAATCTGGCTCACAAGCTCGCTGGTGCGCTCCCGCTTGATCATATCGGTCTTGTGCGTTTCCTCAAACCAGTTGGCAAAGATGTTCAGTAGGTCGTGCATTGTGCGGAGTTCACCAGAAACAGCATCCAGTTCAAGCTCCACTTTCGTGATTTTGGGTGTTTCCATGATAAAATACCTTTACTTTCTCCGTGAAATAATATAAAATAAAGGTACAAGAGGGGCTTTTGCTAGGGTTGCTTCTTGTGCTTGGAGTGATTAGCTGTTACGAGCGGCTAACCACTCTTTTTTATATTGCTCAAACAATTTGCGCTGCTGTTCACGGTTCAGCCGTTGAAACTCTTTGAACTTCATGGGCGTCCTCCTTTCCGCCCCTCTTGACCATGAATATATTATAGCACGGTAAACCATGCCGTTCCATTGACAAAATGGACAATGTTTACTGTGCTGTTTTATGCACTTTTGGCATTGTAAACCGTGCTATCATTTGATATACTATGGGTGGTGGAATAGGAGGTGTTATTTAATGGGTATCTCGGAAAAAAAGAAAAAGAGTAATGCCAAATGGGACAAAGAGAACATGACGGTGCTGGCCTGCAAGGTGAGGAAGGAAGTTGCTGACAAGTTCAAAGCAGCTTGTGCGGCAGAAGATACGACCTCGAACGCCGTTTTACAGCAGGCGGTACGGGACTATATTGACGCCCACCCCGTGCCGGAAGAGCCAGAAGCACCGCCGGGGGATGCAGAGACGGAAGTTCGGCGGGCTGCATTGCTAGAACAAATCAAGAATCTGTAAAATAGAATAGCTGAAAAATTAAGCGCTCACGCGGTGTAATGCCGTGTGGGCGCTTTTCTTTTTTGTCCTTCGTTTGACGTTCGTTTAACGCACGGATTCGGTAGAAAAGGTACTATGGGCGCAAAGGGAGGGGGAGCGCCATGTGGCACAGGTTCAACCCGAACCCCCAAGGAAACGGCGTGGGGGATTGCACCGTGCGGGCAGTGGCGGCAGCTACAGGCCAAAACTGGGAGCGGGCATATATCGGCCTTGCACTCACTGGCTTTATCCTCGGCGATATGCCCAGCGCTAACCGCACATGGGGCGCATACCTCCAAAAACGCGGGTTCAAGCGCCGTTTGGTGGAGGCGGACTGCACCACCTGTTACACTGTGGCAGATTTTGCCCGGGAGTATCCGCGCGGCGTGTATGTGCTGGGCTGCTCCGGGCACGTCCTGACCGTGATCGACGGCGCGTGGTGGGACAGCTGGGACAGCGGTGCAGAATGCCCGATCTACTACTGGTATAAGGAGGACTAAACGATGCCGTACAATCCATATGGCTATCAAATGCCAAACTACTACGGGCAGCCTATGCCTGACCAGCTCACGCAGCTGCGGCAGAATGCCGGGTATCAGCCGCCCATGATGAGCCAACCGACAGGGCAAAGCTCCCCATCTACGCCTCCGATCATCTGGGTGCAGGGCGAAGAGGGGGCAAAAGCCTACATGGTAGCCGCCGGGAACAGCGTGCTCTTGATGGATAGCGAGAACAGCGCCTTTTACATCAAGAGCACGGACGCAAGCGGAATGCCGCTGCCGCTCAGGGCCTTTGATTACAAGGAGCGCACCACGGCAGCTAAGATGCCCGCTCAGGCCGTCCAACAGCCCGGCGGGGAGTTTGTCACCAGGGCAGAGTTTGACGCCCTGGCAGCCCGCTGTGCAGCGCTGGAAAAGCAGGAGCCCACAAAAACCGAAACGGAGGTCAAGTGATCATGGCAAATCCTCTTTTTAATGCACTGGGCGGCGGCAAAGCATCATCCATGCCCGGCCCTATGGGCCAGTTCGGCCAGATGATGCAGCAGTTCCAGCAGTTCAAGGCTAATTTTCAGGGCGATCCAAAGCAGGAGGTGCAAAAGCTCCTGCAATCCGGGCGGATGAGCCAAGACCAGCTCAACCAGCTTCAGGCAATGGCTCAGCAGTTCCAGCAGTTTTTACACTAAGTCGTAACCGTGGCCACGGTTTAGATACACTTTTATCAAAATTTCCGAAAGGAGTACAAAAATGTCTCTTTCTTCCGATTCTGCGGTTCTGACCATGCCGGTTCAGCCCGCAAACACCAACGGCAGCAACGGCTTTGGCTTTGGCAATGATGGCGCATGGTGGATCATCATCCTGTTCCTGTTCGCCTTCTGCGGCGGCTGGGGCGGCAACTGGGGAGGCAATGGCAACACCGGTGCCGGTGTCGTTGACGGCTACGTCCTGACCTCCGATTTTGCCAACATCGAGCGCAAGATGGATGGTATCAACAACGGCATGTGTGATGGCTTCTACCAGCAGGCGCAGCTTGTCAACGGCGTGCAGCAGACCGTGAACAACGGCTTTATGTCCGCAGAGATCAGCCGCGCAAACCAGCAGGCCGCTTTCATGCAGCAGCTCTTTGCGATGCAGATGCAGCAGCAGGAGTGCTGCTGCGAGAACCGCTCTGCCATTCAGGGCGTCAACTACAATTTGGCCACCCAGTCCTGCGAGACCCGGAACACGGTGCAGAACACCACCCGGGACATCATCGACAACCAGAACCAGAACGCCCGCGCCATCCTTGACGCCCTGACCGCGCAGCGCATCGAGGCAAAGGACGCAAAGATCGCTGAGCAGGGTCAGCAGCTGTTCGCAGCACAGCTTGCGGCATCTCAGGCAGCCCAGAACGAAACGCTCAAGGCCTACATGAGCGGTCAGCTGGCCTACTACAACCCGCGCCCTGTGCCCGCATTCCAGGTACCCGCACCCTACCAGTACGGTAACTGCGGCAACGGTTGCGGCTGCAACGGTTGCGGCTAACCGAATAACGGCAACTGACTGCAAATTGTAGTCTGTTCAGCCCCTGAGCTGATTTTGCAAACCAGAGCGCCGGGGCAAAAGTCCCGGCGTTTTTCTATGAAAGGAGCCGATAAAATGGCTGAATTTAGCAACTCTAATACCGTTAGCGTGGCGGCGGGTGAAAACCTTCCCCTGACCGAGACCGCGGTGAAAGCCCCTGCCTGCATCATGCACCGTGAGGGCAGCGGCCTCGTGACCCTGCGCGGTCTGACCAATCAGTGCAGGGCCCGCTTCAAGGTAATCTTTGGCGGCAATGTCGCCATTCCCACCGGCGGCACTGTGGGGCCCGTTTCCGTGGCGCTGGCTGTCGGCGGTGAGTCGCTGACCAGTGCGACTGCCATTGTCACCCCGGCGGCAGTCGAAAATTACTTCAACGTTTTCGTGGCCGCGTTCATCGAGGTGCCGCGCGGCTGCTGCGTGACTGTGGCGGTTAAGAACACCAGCGCGCAGGCGGTCAACATTGCAAACAGCAACCTGATCGTTGAGCGGGTAGCATAAGAAAGGAGATAAAGTCATGCTGGATAAACTGAATCATCTGAAGGATGAGATGTGCGACGAGCTCATGGAACTGACCGACAAAAAGAACCGTTCCCCGGGCGATGTTGAGATGATCGGCGAGATCGTGGACATCATTCTGGACATCCACCGCATCGAGGATTACTGCGAAGGCGGCGAGTACAGCCGAACAGGCGAGTGGGAAGCTGACATGCGGGGAACCTTTGGCCGCGATGCTGGAAACGGGTACAACCGGGGAAACAGCTACGCCAACCGTGGCCGTCACTATGTGCGCGGTCACTACTCCCGCACGGATGGCCGTGAGCGCATGATCTCTGACATCGAGGACATGATGCAGGAGGCCACCGGCGCAGAGCGCGATGCATACAAGCGGGCCGCTGACATCTTGCGCAACGCATAAGAAAGGGGGCGGCAGGCATGGACATTGACGAGATCAACACCCACATTCACAAGCTGAAATGTGGTTCAACGGACTGGCAGAGCGTGGAAAAGCTTGCCGCCCTCTGCACTGTGCGGGACGAGCTGGAAGAAAAGCAGGCACGTAAAACGCAGACCCAGGCATTGCCGCCCGCGACTTATGCGGCGGCGTACTCCACGGCAACGGAACCGCAAAGCGACTTTGTGACGGCTGCCAGCTCTGTTCCTTTCGGCGGTCTGATGCAGGTGCTCGACGAACACATGAAGGCAATAAAGCTGGCGTACCCGAAAGAGTATGAGCTAGTGATGCGGAAGATAAGCGACTTGTAAAAAGACATAGAATGTGCTATTTTTACATAAGCTTCAGCGTTTTGGCACGGGGTGCATAGTCTAACAACAAGTCAACAAATCAATAATTATTTACGTTAATACATCAAATAAACTTGATTTGTAATCAGTGGGTTGCAGGTTCAACTCCTGTCACCAGCTCCAAAAATAAACGCACGAACGATGAAAACGAATCGTTCGTGCGTTTTTCTTTTTGCTTGAAATGCCTTGAAATCTCCTGAATGAATGCGATAATCCAACAAACAATCTAACAAGTCAGTACTTCATCTTCTGCATTTCCCGCAACAAATATGTCGGATCGTTGTGGGACACGTACTTATTGGCCGTGGTGGAGAAATTTTTGTGCCCGAGGATTGCCTGTACCGCGGTCTTTTCCAGGCCGCACTCCACCATCTTACTACTGGCCGTGTGGCGCAGCGTGTGTGGATGCACGCCCTCTATATGGCATTCCTGCATCAACGCCCGGAACTTTGTAGCCACGTTGCGCTTATCCAGCTTTGTGCCGGCCTTGGATGGAATCAGCCATTCGCACCCGCTGTCAAGCATCCAAAAGGAAATGATCTTGTAAATGGGCTCAAGGATGGGGATGATGCGGTTCTTGCCCGCTTCTGTCTTTTCACCGCCCTGCATGTACCGCTCTTTCAGATGCACATCCTCGCAGCGCATGGAAAGCAGCTCGTCGATGCGCATGCCGGTATAAAGCAGTACCATTGCGATTTGCGCCGTCTGCCCAAACCTCGGGTCGTCTTGTCGGCTGCTGATCTGCTCGATCTCTTGGGCGGTCAGGGTGCGCTCTGCTTTTCCTGTAGCCGCCGGGAGCTGCAGCAGCATGGCATAATTTTTGTTTATGATGTCCTGCGCCATTGCCCACTCGCAGATCTGGCTAAAAAGCGTGCGCTGTTTTTCACAGGAGCTTCGGGAGAGCCCTTTTTCCACCATTGCGTCAATGACCTGTTGATAATCTGCCGCTTTTAAGTCCCGCAATTGTCGGTCGTATAGCGGCGCAGCCTTTGCATAGGCCAGCTCGTACCCCTTTTGCATGTCCGTGCTGAGCTTTTGAAACTTTGGCTGAGCTTTCCATTGGGTATAGGCATCTGCAAAGGTGCATTTCAGAAGCGCAGCGGGGGTGTTCTGGGCGTTGTAAGCGTCCAGCGCTTGTACTGCTTCGCCTGCCGTTTCAAACGTTCCCAGAACATCCCTGCTGGCTGTGAGTGCAACATACGGTCTTGCCCGCGTCCCGCTCAGTTTATACACGCTGCCGCTGCCCTTTGGGCGGCGGCGCTTTTTTCTTTGCTGCGGGGCGGCTTCCGGCTGTTTCTTTCCGCACCACGGACAAAAAGAAGCACCATCCGGGATCTCTTTCCGGCAGCATGGTCTCACGCATTTCATGGCTTACTCCTTTTTCTGCCCGATATATCCGAATGCACCATTTTCAGCAGCGGCCCTTCCGGCCCTGTAGTTGATCTTCAGGTCGTCAATGGGAGGATGCGGAGCGTCCGGGCATGGGTCAAGGCCAGCAATCTGCGCATAGGTATACTGGTCTATGATGGTCCCGCACACGCTGACCCGGTTGTTGAGTGGGCAGTGCAGGTTTGCTGCCATCTCGGAGATCACCGCAGGCGGACTGCTGCCGTGTCGGCCCTTCAGAATGAAAAGCAGCAGTCGCTTCGTGATGGGCGGCAGAGCCCTCATCAGCAGATGCAGCTCCCGATCTACAGAATCTTCCAGCCTTTCGATGTCGGAAACCGCATACAGATCTGGGTGCATCATCTCCATAAACACGGTGATGGGGGACACCCCACATGCTGTGCACCAATCCATGACCTCGTCACTGTCCGGGCTGGTGCAGCCTTTTTCCCAGCTCTGTACCGTCCTCTCACCCTTCTCGATGAGCCTTGCGATCTCCACTTGGCTCAGGCCGGCAGATACCCTGGCCTTTGCAAGCGCTTTTCCAATCTGGGTTGCCGTAAAATAACTCATACTTTCGCCCCCATAAAACCAACGTGTTTTTAACAGAAAATGGCGCAGAAAAAATCTGCGCCATTCGACAAAAAATATCCGTATTTTGTTTTCCAACGGCGCATGGTAGAATTTGGAACATAAGACATAAATGTGCACAAAAGAAAGGGGAAAACAAAATGGATTTTGAGCAAAGAAATGGTAAAGAAACCGAAATGACCATCATCGACGGTATGCCCGCCACCGTTTTGACCGGAACCGACCGCACACCACAGCCTTGGGAGGATTGACTATGGAGAAGATGAGCCACTTTTGCACGCACATTCGCGCCGCGCTTGCCTGCTACGTTGATATGACTCCGGAGCAGCAAGCCCTTGCCACCATGTACGCCGCCCGCAAGATCAATACACTGCACGCATTACATATGACGGCCAAAACGCCCGGCGGCGCAGAGACTGGAGCAGGAGAATTATTGCAAAAATTGCAACAACTCGATGAAACCTATCAAAAAGAGTGATGGGCAAACCCATTGACTGCAACAACATGAAGTTGTATAATGCGGTTGTAAACAAACTTACATACCAAGCAGCTGAGATTTCTTTGCTGCGTACTCATCCTCGGTAATGGCACCAAGGTCAAGAAGCTGCTTGAATTTCAGCAGTTCATCCGCAACACTTCCAGCCGCCGTTGTCGGTTGCGCGGCCTTTTCCTTCCCAGAGGCGCATTCCTTCAGAAACTCCGTGGTGCCGCCGGGGTACTTCTGGACCGGAAGGACCTGCTCTCCCAGAGGGAGCTCAAAGCGGATAGAGACATTTTCCTTGCTGCGTCCCTTCCGGGTCTCACTTTTGGCGGTGGAAGCGCCCACGATCGCACCGACGGGCCCGGCAACGGCAGCGCCTACCACAGCACGGCCAATGCCGCCAACGGACTGCGTGACCATCACGTCATCCGCATCTGATTCGTACCCGGCGACCTCATCAAAGCTGTAGATCACGCGCGGGCCTTTGTCGCCGCTGCGGTGACCAAAGAAAAAGAGGCGATTGCTTTTGTCGATGGACACAAAAAGCGCATCTCCATCATAGATGGAATCTGTCTCCTTGAACGCCTTGCGGCGGCCTTCCAACGTAGCCCAGTAATCAGCAAGGGCGGCTGTCGGTTGCTTTGCTGCTCGGATGCCCAATTTTGAAAAGAAAAAGTTGCTGCAGCTGGCGCAAATCAAGCCGTCAGCGCTTTTCTCACGGTTCAGAAGGCCTAGCTTGCCGCCGCAAACAGAACAGGCATTTGCCATAATAAGCACCTCACATATACAAAAACAGGCAGCCAACCAGCTGCCGGAAAACTAAGTTGTCAACAAACTTTTTTAAAGGAGGAAAAGAAAGTGCAAGAAAATAGCACAAAGTTTGCAAAACATGATATACTGGAAGAAAAAGAGTCGCACGACAAACTTGTGCGTCTTGCCGCCAGCGAGGTTCTTTCGCTATCTGAAAAGCAACTTCAAGAAGTCATTCGGAGGTTCTATGCTGTTTTGTAAACTGAACATTTTGAAGCAAGACGAGGACGGAAAATGGTACAAGCCCAAAAACCAGCACCGGATCCGGCGCTTCTTCGTTTACGATATTTTCTATCGCTTTGTCTGGGCGGCCGAGTGGTTCCTATTTGAAAAGTACCGGTAATACATAATCAGAAATCAGATTTACCAGCACCGGAATCAGGAGCAAAGTGACGATGCCGCCTGCTATTTTCATCAGCCAGGAAAACTGGTTTGCGTTGCGTTCTCGCAAAAATTGCTTTCCGGCTTCGGTGATTTGCAACCCGGACTGCATGAACCCCGTTGCAGACGATTCTGCAAAGCCAAGTTCTTCAAGCGCCGTAGCGTCTTGAAACAGTTCTTTTGTCCGTTCAACGCCACCGGGATATTCCCGATCGAGGGCTTTCAGCAGTTTGAGCTCTTTTCTATTAAGATGTATTATACTCACTCTGGAAGCTCCTTTTTAACTGCCTGAGCAATCCGAACAATTTTCATAATGTTTTCGTCATCCATGCCCTCCAGCGCTTCCAGCAGCGCCCGGCGGGCTGGTGACAATTTTTCAAGCTCAATGCCATCTAAGGTATTGAGCTTTTCTTTTTGCGCTGGCTCTTGGCCCATGAGATCCTCAATAGAAATTTGCAAAAAGTCGGCTACCAACAATAGCTTATCTTTCGGCGGATAACGCTTTCCGTTAGCCCATTTCCCAACTGTTCCATTGGCGAAGCTCAAGTCTTTTTCCATTTTCGTGATGGAACTATTTCTGCTTTTGCACGATACACGAATAAATTCTACCAACTCCGGCAAAGAACGCATAAAAAATTCCTCCGATAGCCTAATTTTCTATTGACAACTAGAAAATCAGGCTATATAATAGAGAACGTAAGGAGCAAACAAAACCAAAAGCCCCTGACAACATTATATCGGGTGGACGCTAGATTTTATTCACTTTGTACCTCGCAACTACATAGTAGCATATTTTCTAGTGATTTTCAAGCCCGGAAAGGAGAATTGCTAGTGAATGTTTCAAAAATCGACCAGTTTTGCAAGCTGCACGGGCTGAGCCGCACCGATCTGGAGGCGGCGGCAGGCCTGAGCAACGGCGCAATCGGCAAGTGGGAGCGCTCGATTTACGGGCCCAGCCTTTCACAGCTGCTCAAGCTCGCAAAGTATTTCAAAGTCACACTGAACGAGCTTGTGGTCTACGATGAGGAAGGAGGAAAACCTGAATGAGCCAAAACAAAAAGCCCAGCGAACCTGTGGAAGAGGAACGCCAGGCAGAACTTGACAAGGAAGTTGAGTATCAGCTTCGACAAATCGTTTTGACCATGCGGTCATTTTCTCGCATGGAAGAACGACAGAGAAAAATCAATCGTGAACGTAATGCAGAATACCGGAAAACCATCATAACGGCAATCGTTTTTCAGAGCATTGCATTTGCGTTTATGATTGCATCTCTTATTACGACAGTTGTAAAAGCAGCGTTATAAGAGTGACGACAAAAGAAGCACCGCCAAAAACGGCAGCTACAACCCCGGCAATGACTGAAATAATCGTTAGCTTGCGGTTTTTCTTATTTTCTTTCGCCTGTTCTTTCAAATCTACTTCATATCGTTCCAGCAGCTTTCTCACATCATCAGCATTTTGCTGTTGGATTTGATACAGCGTCGGTTTCTGCGGGTCGATTGGATTTACACAAGCGTTTTTGCCAACGTTCAAGGTACGTTCTAATTCGTCTGCACGCTGGTCGAAGTATTCCCACTGATTCATTTTTTTCACCCCCTCCCTCTCAAGTATAGCACAGGAGGGGCAGAGTACAAGGAGGACAAAACAAGACTATGACAGACATCATCTTATCCACCCAGAACGGCGAGCCGGTAGCATCCAGCCGCCAGATCGCAGAGAGCTTTGGCAAGGAACACAAGCACGTTCTCGCAGCAATTCGGCAGATTTTAGTGGACGAAAATTCGGCCACTAAATTCTTTCACGAGACATCGTTCGAGTATCGCGGTAAGAAGTTTCCGGAGTACCTGATGAACCGCGACGGCTTCAGCCTGCTGGTCATGGGCTTTACCGGCAAGGCCGCGCTGGAATGGAAGTTGAAGTACATTGCGGCGTTCAACGAGATGGAGAAGAAGCTGGCCACTCCGCAGATGCCAAGACTCAGCAAGGAGATGCAGGCGCTTTTCCTGCTGGACGACCGCACCCAGAAACAGGAGCAGCGGCTCACGGCGCTGGAGAACACCATGACGGTGGACTACAACCAGCAGCGCGTACTGCGTAAGAGCATCAGCCGGTCGGTGATCAGCGCCCTGGGCGATGAGAAAGCGCCGGCCTACATCGACAACCATGTGCGCAGCAAGGTGTACAGCGAGTGCAACCACGATGTGCAGGACTGGTTCCGGGTAAACAGCGTGGGCAACATCCCCCGAAAGCGCTTTGATGAAGCCGTGGAGTACATCCAGCGCTGGAAGCCCAGCACCAACACCGTGATGCTGATCCAGCAGACCAACGGCCAGACGAGCCTGTTTGACCGTGCCTGCGCCCCGGCGGGGCGGCTGATCGACTCAGAAGTGATTGCAAGAGGGTAAGGAGGACACCATGAGTGAGAAGATCATCGCCTACAAGGCCATGGACAAAAATATGCAGTGCCGTGGCAAGCAGTACGAGGTGGGCAAGACCTACTATGAGGACGAGGCTGACTGTTGCCACGCTGGTATGCACGCCTGCGAGAACCCGCTGGATGTGCTGTACTACTACCCGTTGAGGAATGGCCCGCGCTTTTTTGAGGTCGAGTGCGGCGGGAACGTGGATAAAAGCGAAGAGGACAGTAAGCTGGCCTGCACTGAGCTGACGGTGAAAGGTGAGGTGAATTTTGCAGGGCTGGTAAAAGCTACGGTGAATGCCGTTTTTAATCGGGTGAAGGGCAAAGAACCTTTTTCCAGCGGCAATTACAGCACGGCGGGTTCCAGCGGCAATTACAGCACGGCGGGTTCCAGCGGCTATTCCAGCACGGCGGGTTCCAGCGGCTATTCCAGCACGGCTGGTTCGAGCGGCTGTTACAGTACGGCTGGTTCGAGCGGCGATTACAGTACGGCTGGTTCGAGCGGCTGTTCCAGTACGGCTGGTTCGAGCGGCTATTACAGCACGGCGGCAGCCACTGGGTCTTATTGCAGCGCAAAAGCAGACGGCAAAGATAGCATTGCCGTTGTAAACGGTGCTTGCGGTAAGGCGTGCGGCGCACTGGGCTGCTATCTGGTGCTGACCGAGTACGATGATGACGGCAATATGCTGCTGGCCAAAATGGCAAAGGTTGACGGAGCCGTTATCAAAGAGAACACCTGGTACACCCTCAAAAATGGCGAGTTTGTGGAGGCTGCACCGTGAAGAAGCACTACAACAAGCGTTGGCTTGAACAGCGCTGGGATGCAAGGCAGCCGGAGCGGTTGGAGCATATCCGGCTGAAACGGCAGCTGAGAACAAAAAAGGAGGTGGACGATAATGAAGCCGAACATGGGAATCGCAGAGTGCGTCCAGATTCTTCGGGACAACAACATCTCAAAGACCGAAAAGGTCTTGAGAGCGCAGATCCAGGCGGGAATTTTCCCGGAGTGGTCAAAGCCGTCCGTAGGAACAAAAGAGCCTTGCCCTGACATCTCCCGTGCCAGGTTTATGGCGTGGGTGAAGGATTTTTACAAGCTCGAAAAGGTTTATACAAAGGAGGATCCGAAAGAATGAAACTCAAATCTACTACTTACTACTGGTTGGCTGTCGTTTTTGGCGGCGTTGGAATGGGCGCAGCTATGGGTGCAGAGGGCACCGCGCAGACCACCGGATATATCTCCAGCACACTGTTTGCGGTGTCGCTGGTGCTGATTTTGGCCGCCGTTCTGCTGGCTCGTCTGGGCTTTGCCGCAGAGGACAGGGAGAGAGCCGCAAAGCGGCGCAAGTACGGCAAGATCAACCGCGCCCACGCCCGCAACCCGGAATACCCGGAGAATCAGGAGCGTGGGGCATGATGACGGCCAAAGAGTACGTTGAGGGCAAAGTCAAATCCTACACGCGGCTTGCCGAACGCTGCAGGCGAGAAGCCGAAGCCTCAGATGACATTGTTGTCCGGGCCGGATACTCCGCACGGGCAAACGTCTGGGAGATGTGCGCCGAAGAAATGGACAACGTGCGGGAGATGCTGCAAGAGGAGTCCGGGGAGATCACGTATGCCTGACACTGTCCTCCATGTCATGTGGTACACCGTGTACGATGCCAAGACCGGAGACCTGATTGCCAGCGGTACGTCTGAGATGTGTGCCAGACGGCTGGGTTACAAAACCGCAAACAGTTTTGCGTCCGCAAGCAGCCACAGCCGCAACGGCAGGCGTCGGGCTCGCAAGTACATTTTTGAGAAAGAGTGCATCCGACGTGATGAGGTGGACAGTCTGCCGCCGATACGCCGCAAAAAAATAAGAGCCTGCCAGTGCGCCAACACGGACAAGCTCAAGGGTGATGGTTGAGCCCCATCACCACAAAAATAACACAAAACAGGAGGTTTTACAAGTGGCGCTTTTGCAGATCTATGACGGGCTTGAAAACCCGCCGAAACTTTTAGAGAGACACTCTGCGCAGACAGTGGGAGAGCTGGTCCGACAGGCGGATGCGCTGTCCGAAAAGGAACACGCGCAAGGTTATCCCCGCAATACCTACATCGTATATAACAACGATGGTGAGAGAGTTTATCAGAGGTGGTGAATATTTATGCAAGAAGAATTGACCGTCCGGGTGGAGCACCCGGAACTGCCCGCGATCCGGTGGAATGAAGCTGAGGTGCAGCAGAACCTGACCGAGATGCTGGCCGCCTACACCGGCCGGGTGTACACCTCGGAATCCATCAAGGACGCCAAGGCCGACCGGGCCGCCGTCAACAAGTGGGACAAGCAGCTGGGCGACGCTCTGCGGGCCGCGAAGAAGCTCTATACCGACCCACTGGAAGTCTTTGGCCAGCGCATCAAGGCCATGCAGGCCCAGTGCAAGCAGGTGTCCGAGGCCATTGACCAGCAGGTCAAGGCCGTGGAGCAGGCCGAGCGGGAGGAAAAAGCGTCCTCCCTGCGGCTGGTCTACCGGGACTGCATCGGGGAGCTGGAACCGCTGATCTCTTTTGACCGCCTGCTGGTGCCCCAGTGGCTGAACAAGACCTTTGACCTTGCCAGAGCGTCCAAGGAGCTGCGCCTGGCGGTGGAGACCCGGTGGGAAGAACTGCGCCTGATCCGGGACACCTGCGGCGAGGACGCCGAAGCCTGCACCACCGAATACCTGCGGGCCTTCAGCGTCAATGACGCCCTCCACGAGCATCAGCGCCGACAGGATGCCCGTGCCGCACAGGCTGAGGCCGAAGCCAGGAGGCAGGCCGCAGAGCGGGCAAAAGCCGCCGCACCGGTCGCCGTCCCTCCCTCGGAAGAGGAACGGCAGGTGCGGGAGGAAGCCCGGCAGGCCGCACAGAGCAACGCCTTTGTCACGGCTTCCGGCCGACTGGATTGTGAGGTGCTGCAGCAGTTCGCACAGCCCGCCGCACCGGCCCGCAAACGGTACAAGTTCTGGGTGGAGTTCACCCCGGAGGACATCGCATGGTTCAAGCAGGGAGCCGCAGAGCGCGGCTTCCGGTATGGTTCTGTTAAGTAATGCAGGAGGTAATTTATATGGCATTCACTCGCAACGGCGCATCTGCGCCCACCACGTCCGCACCCGCTTCTGCCCCGGTCCAGGGCACCGCATCCCGCATGGCTGCCATGCAGCAGCGCGCGACCCAGAGCACGGCCCTGCAGGCCGCTTCCCCGTCCGTGCCGGTGGAGATCACCGCCGCAGATGGCCAGCATTTCACGGTTAGCTTTGCCGACGTGCGCAACTTCATCTGCGCCAAGGCCACCGACGCCGAGTGCAAGATCTTTCTGGAGACCTGCAAGCAGTACCGGCTGAACCCCTTCACCAAGGAGGCCTATCTGATCCACTACGACAACAACAGCGAGGACACCCCCAGCACCATCGTCCTGGGCAAGAACTGTTACATGCAGATGGCCGAACGGCACCCGGCCTTTGACGGCTTTGAGGCCGGCATCATCGTGCTGGACACGGAAGCCGGGCAGCTGGACCACCGGGAGGGTTCCATCGTCTATGATGGCGAGGAGCTTCTGGGCGGCTGGGCCAAGGTCTACCGGAAAGACCGCACCCGCCCCAGTTACGAGGAGGTGAAGCTGGCCGAGTACGACACCGGCAAATCCCTCTGGAAGGGCAAGAAGGCCACCATGATCCGTAAGGTGGCCCTGGTGCATGCTCTGCGGGAGGCATTTCCGTCCACCTTCGGCACCCTGTACGATGAGAGTGAAGTGCCCGTCCGGGTGGATGCCGAGGGCACGGCACGGGAGCTGGATGACGCGGCCCCTTCTCCCCGCTGGACCCGCATCCGGGACACCGCTGCCCAGGCGGACGCCCTGGACGTGGAGGATGCCGACGAACCCGCTGACGACCCCTTTGCCGGAGGTGAGGACGCATGATCATCAAGACGAGCACCGGGGTGCTACTCCATGGCACCCTCGCCAAGGATCCGGAGATCCGGAATGTCGGCCAGAAACAGGTGCTCAAGTTTGACATCAAGGCCAACAGCGTGAAGAACGCCGCCGGGAACTGGGAGGGCCTGTATGTGCAGGTAAACGTCTGGCACGGGCTGGAGCAGTGGGACGGGATGCTGCAGAAGGGCGACTATGTCACGGTCTATGCGCTGGAGTTGAAGAGCCGCGAATACAACGGCAAGACCTATTACAACGTGGACGCTGATGACATCCAGCCCGGCGGGCTGGTGACATTCCGCTGGCTGCAGCAGATGATCGACCTGATGGCACAGCCCGGCCCTCCGCCGGAACCTGCAGAACCGACAGCAGAACCGGAAGGCCTGCAGGGCGCGCAGATGTACCCCAGTGAAACGCTTGCGGATTACGCACCGCACAGCACTGCCGCGCCTGAACCGGCTCCATCTACCGAGTATGACCCCATCAACGATGACGCGGATGATCTACCATTCTGATCTTGTAAGCTGTGCTATCCGGCTATACGGGCGTGCAAAGGAGGTGAGCAAGTGGCAAAAGAAGAAAAGAAGTCGTTTGTGGTGTATCTAGACTGGTTTGATGCGCTGGAGGAGTACACGGATGCCGAAGTCGGACAGCTGATGCGAGCTTTGGCGAAACACGTCCGCACTGGTGAAAATCCAACGTTTTCTGACCGTGGAATGCGTGGGAACTTCCGTTTTATGTGCAATGGAGTGGATTCGGCTACGGAAAAGTACGAGAGCGTCAAGCAAAAGCGCCGTGAAGCCGGAAAAGCCCGTGCAGCTCAAATGCAAGCAAACTCAGCACATGCTAGCACATGCTACCAAGTGCAAGCAAGTGGTAGCTATAATGATACTGTTACTGGAACTGTTAATGGAACTGGAACTGTTAATGGAACTGGAACTGTTAATGGAA